>OGQB01002960.1_pt1 | contig 11581 bp, 10 predicted proteins | sample 1553071 | NCBI WGS metagenome assembly OGQB01 (sample SAMEA2580284, study PRJEB22360) | human gut metagenome | biome: human gut; feature: human-associated habitat; material: faeces | place: Denmark | collected 2008/2010
TATAGCCTCCCATAAGGGAAAAGCTGTATCGAAAAAGAAAACCATAGTAAACCATAAAAATACCGGTTTATTAAAACAAACCTCATAAGTCTGACGCTTTATCCATCAGAGTCCTTCCATTTCGCGAAGGCTGTTTAGAATAAAGCTTAAATGCTGTTAAAAATCATATTGGAAGGAACCGTAGGGGGTTTTCTGCACACGAATAGCGTTGCTCTCAGACATCGCCTCAATTTCGTCCACGGTAACCTCTCTGCCCAGCTTGCCAGAGAGGAAAATCCCCTCGCTGACCAGCATAGTTTGAAGCGCCAACCAGGCGGTGTCAATTCTCTCGGGAATCTGGCCGCTCAGATAAGCAATCCAGTGTGCCTGATCGTTCACATTATAGAACAGGTTCGGATCAATGGTGCGGTTGATCTCCTCGTTCTCGTCGAATCGAATCTCCGCCTCTGTGGTCTGTCCGTTGACCAAATTCATATATTTCAGCACCTGATCCTGATACTCTAACTGATAGGGAAGCCGCAGCCCGCCCTTAGTGCCGACAACAAAGCTGTCGCCAATATCATCCATATGGATTGCCCAAGATTCCAGAATGTCGAGCGTCAAACCATTTTCATACTTTGCAAAGCCTAAGCCAAGCTCCTCGACTTCAAACTTTTTGCCTTCCAAGGCTCTGGGATCCGCGCCAATTTCCTGATAGGTCATACCAGAAACCCGCTCCAGCTTCGGGATTCCCAAAATATACAGGATCTGGGAAATATGATAAACGCCCATATCATACAAAGCGCCGTGTCCGGCGTATTCCGCTGTCAAAAACTCCGGCTGGAACAAAGCTGGTCCGGTAATATCCAAGCCCGGACGCATTCTGCGGCGGTAACCTACGGAACGAGCATGGTACACCTTGCCCAATGCTCCGTTATCTATCATTTCCTTTGCTACCCGGCTCTGAGGAAAGAACAGCGCTTCCAGATGGATAGACAATTCCTTTCCACAGGTTTTCGCAAAATCATAAAGAAACTTGGCGTCCGCATAGGAACCGGCCATTGGCTTTTCACAGTAACAATGCTTTCCAGCCTTTAAAACCTCCAGCGCCATAGGAACATGCAGGTTATTGTGCAGGCAGACATCCACCGCGTCAATATCGTCTCTCTTTAAAAGCTCCCTATAGTCGGTATAACCGCTTTCCACGCCGTATTGCGCTCTCCAAGCGTCCAATTTTTCCTGGTTCAGGTCACAGGCCGCCACAACCTTGGCGTTAGGAATTTTTGCATATCTCTGCATGTGGGTATGGGATATCATACCGGTACCGATGATACCTACTCGAATCTCTTTCAACAGAAGTTCCTCCTCATTTTTCGTCAGCCGCAGTTTCTCTTCCGCAAAGCCCTCATCTCCTGGCATTTGAAAACCAACGGCTGGCATACGGCTAAAACAATTCCTGTCACTAAAACAAAAACCAAATAAACAAAATTGTATTTTCAAGATTTGCTTTATTATAGCATTTATCCAGGCGACAAGACACCTTACGAATTTGACATTTTTTTGTACAATAGTGCAATTTGTAGGGGGGAATTAAAAAAGCAGAATCCAAAATTCACCAGAAAACATTTGATTTATTTTCCAATCCTCCATATAATAAAGAAGTATAAGGATGTGATGAACGTGAAACTAGAAGAATTCTTCGCTAATAAAAAGCTTCTTCGAAAAATTATCAAGAAAATCCTGCTGATCATCACCTTCACAGTGGCACTCATTTTTGCCCTCTTTAATTTTGATCGGGTTTGGGGTTTTATCACCGGTGCCATTTCACTGGCTGCCCCCTTTTTCATCGGAATTGCCATCGCTTTTGTGGTGAACGTTTTGTTGAAATTCTATGAGGAAAAGGCATTTGCGTTTTTGAACAAACGGAACGGAAGAATCTGGAAAAAAATCCGCCGGGGAGTATGTATATTTTTATCCTTTCTAACCTTTGTTCTGGTCATCGGCGGTATTATCCTGTTTGTGGTTCCCGAGCTGGTAAATTCCGTTAAGGTGCTCACTGATAATGCACCTTCCTATATCAACCGGCTGATGCAGGAGACCACCAAGCTTTTGGAAAAGTGGAACGTCACTCAGGAGCAAATCAACGCTCTCAAGCTGGACTGGTCCTCTATTTTGACCCAGGCCACTCAGGTCACTACCAATTTCATGGGTTCCGTGTTCAATATCACTGTCAATGTGGCAAACGCTATTTTCATTATGGCCATGAGCTTCATTTTCTGTATGTATATGTTGGTAAACAAGGAAAATCTTACCACAAACTTAAAGCGGGTAATGTACGCTTACCTGCCAAACCGGGTAGCCAAAAGGACTATTGACGTGGCCATTCTATCAAATAAAATCTTTTCCAATTTTGTGAGAGGCCAGCTTACCGAGGCTTGTATCTGGTTTTTCCTTATCTATCTGGGTATGACGGTTCTCCGGCTTCCCTATGCTCTGCTGATCAGCGCCATTGTTGCCCTTTGCAGCCTGATCCCTATCATTGGGCCTTATATTTCTATGTTCACTGCCGGCTTTATCCTTCTTCTGGTAAACCCCTGGCACACTCTGACTTATCTGATTTTTTTCCTGATTTTGCAGCAGATCGAAGGCAATCTTATTTATCCCCGGGTGGTTGGAACCTCAATCGGTCTCCCGGGTATCTGGGTGTTACTGGCCATTATTCTCTGTGGAAACCTGTTCGGTATGGTCGGAATTCTGCTGGGTATCCCCACTTTCTCCGTTATTTACACACTGCTGCGCGGAGACACCTCCGCACGGCTGAGAAAGAAGCGGCTCACTACCGAGCAGATTCTTCGCAACTCTCCTTACGAAGCCCATTCTCCCGACGATCCGGAGCAGACGGTTTTAGAGGAATTTAAAAAGAACAGCGGTAAGTAACGGTTTCTGGCTGCTCTGAAATTTTTATCGTATGAAACTATTCGGAATTGTATTTTAATATTCTTAGAAAAGCTAAAGCTGCCGCAATAAGCGGACGTTCCTAGTTTTGTCCGAATCTACACAATAGCAACCCACCAGCAAAGCTGTTGGGTCTGCACATGCGGGCAAAGCCCTATGATACTAGTCACGCCTAAAGGCGTTGGTACAGTCTGTCATCTGCGAAAAGATTATTCCTTGCTACCCGTAAACGGGTCTATGTATTCTTTCATTGTCATCTGGTCTTCAACCTGATTTTCTTTAAGCTGGTTTTGGATATACTCCGCAATCTTTTTTGCATTCTTACCTGCTGTGTCAATGTAGTATCCTTTGCACCAAAACTGTCTGTTTTCATATTTGTATTTCAAATTGGCGTGTCTCTCACATATGATCAGACTCCCTTGAGAAAACCCACAAAACTGGAAACACTCATCTTCGGTGGTATCTCTGCCAGCATATGAATATGGTTGGGGCATACCTCTCCCTCTATGATCGCCACCTTTTTCCATTCGCATAACTTTCTCAGTATTTCTCCTATCTCCAACCTTTTATCTTCGTAAAATACTTATCGTCTGTACTTTGGCGCACACACGATAGGGTACTTGCAATCCCATTTCGTGTGTGCTAATCCATTTACATCAATTGAATCTTTTTCATTTGACAAAACATCTTTTGTGCTTTTTTGTTTTGACTGGCAGGTCTCTACTATTTTAGCGCAAAAGGTGTTTTTCTTCACCGGTTAACCTCTTCCCAACCACGCGTCTATCGCCTGGTTTCCTTTCTACAAAAAGCGGGATAAGGACTAGTCCTTATCCCGCTTTTAGGGTTTCGCTTTTTCCGCTGTTAAAGAAGACCATCTCGGTACGCTCCCAAATACTCGATACAGTAATCATCCACGCCGAGCACGGCCTGTGCCGCGTACATTGTAGCTACCAGCTCCCGGTTCATCGGATCCATAATTGCGGCGTCCAATCCGACAGTCATCGCCGCGGTCAAAAAGGTGCGGTTAATGAGAGCCCGGTTGGGAAGTCCGAAGGAACTATTGGAAAGCCCGCAGACGATATGGACATCCGGCAGATTGCTTCTGATTCCCTGAATAGCCTGAACCGCCTCCAAGCCATACCCTTCACCGGACCCCACAGGCCGAACCATTGGATCCAGATAGATATCTTCGGGCTCGAAGCCTTCCCTTCTAAGCTTTTCCGTAAGAATATTGGCAAGCTCAATTCTTCTCTCCACACCATCCGGAACGCCGGAGTCATCCATGCATAACGCTACCATCGCCGCCCCGCAGGTTTTTGCCGCTTCTACCATGGGAGCAAAACGATTCTCTTCCAGAGTCACGGAATTGATAACAGGCTTTTCTCCCCGGTACTCTTTAGCCAAAGCCAGGGCCACGCTGGGATCCGGAGTATCAATGACCAAAGGAAGCTTGGAAACCGCCTGTACCGTGTTCATCAGCCAGCGCAGATTCTCCTCTTCTGCTTCCACAAACATTCCAGCATTGATATCTAAAAAATGAGCTCCCGCCTCCTCCTGTTTTACCGCCAAATCAGACACAAACCGGCTGTCCTTTTTCTCAATCGCGGCATAGACCGACGGGATGGAACTGTTCAATTTTTCTCCGATAACAATCATAACTTTATCTCCTTTACTAAACTGTTTTTTATTTATCTCCGTTTCGTCTTGTAGTTGTCAACAAGTTGTAAAAAGATATTAAAACACGGTTAACCCTGGTCAAAACCCGTTGACAGCGCTCTTTTTTCGCCTTATACTGAAATCAGAAAATAACTCAACTTACTCCGAGTTCAAGAACGCGTTTTTCATAATACTCCTCCCTTAAAGACAGGAGCCCGGCGACGGGTTCCTGTTTTTTTGCAGGGAAATTATCCTATCAATTCACTTGGTTTTGAGGCGTTCCCTTTAAAAACGCTTCCACATTGTCACATACTGTATGAAGGAGCCTGTCCCTGCTTTCTTTCGCGGCCCAAGAAATATGAGGCGTAATGAGGCATTTTTCACAATGGGTCAGAGGGTTTCCCTTTTTCGGCGGTTCCTCGCACAGCACGTCCATCGCCGCCCCTGAAAGCTTTCCGCCGTTTAAGGCCTCCGCCAGATCCTGCTCACGGATCACCTGCCCTCGCGAGGTATTAATCAGGTAAGCGGTAGGCTTCATCAACGACAAGGTTTTTCGGTTGACAAGCCCTGTGGTTTCCGGCGTTAAGGGACAGTGGAGGGAAAGCACGTCGCTTTCCCGGAACAGCTCCTCCTGAGACACCCACCGGTAACCTGAAGGCATGTCTTTTTTTGTCCTGCTGTAAACCAATACGTTCATTCCCAGATCCGCCGCTATTTTTGCTACAGTCCGGCCGATGCTGCCAAACCCGTACACTCCAAAATTTTTGGATTCCAATTCCACCAAAGGCGCTTTCCAATAACAAAAATCCATACTATTCTCCCAATCGCCCTGGTGTACGGAATGATTATGGAGCGCCACATGATTGGTGAGGGCAAACAACAGAGAAAACGTCATTTGAGCCACCGCGTTGGTACAATAAGAGGGCACATTGCAGACTGGAATGCCTAATTCCCTGGCGGCGTGAATATCGACTATATTAAAGCCCGTAGAAAGAGTGCCGATATATTTCAGGTTTTTTAAGCTTCGAATCATCTTTCCGCTTAAAACCGTTTTATTCGTAATCAGAAGCTCCGCCTCCTTTGCCCGTTCATAAAGCTCCTCCGGCTTTGTTCTGGCATAGACGGTTAGCTCTCCTAGCTTTTCAAGGCGCTCCCAGCTTAAATCGCCGGGATTGGTGGTTTCTCCATCTAAAACTACGATTTTCATAAAATTTCTCCGTTTCTTTGTCGAGATGCAGCCAGTCTTCGCCTGACTATGAAAATAAGATCAAAGCGCAGCTGGTTTCTAATAACGTTGCCAAGTGCTAAAAAATAAGCGGCCGGCTCCTGCCAACAAGGCGCTATGACAGCGCCTCGGCGAATAAAATAAAAAATCATTTATTATTATACTAGTGTTTGCCTTATTCGTCCATACCCAAAACTTCCGAGTCTTATGGAAAAATGATGTGAATAGCTGTACTTTTTTATCCTTTCCTTGACCTTAGCAGAATAAAAAAATATAATAGCTTTAGGTTCCTGTCATCATACATTTTAGCTGTGTGGAGGTATTTCATGTATTCACAATTAACCGTTGCAAAGCTTTTTGATTTATCTCAAACCCAGGCAGAAACGCTGCTGAACCGTTTTCAGTATCCCTGGGAAGCTCTTCCGCATATTAAGGAATTTATTCTAGCCCTGGGTCCTTTGCTGTCTAAGGATGAATACGAGGAGATCAAGGAAAATGTTTGGGCGGCCAAGTCCGCCGTTATTTTTCCTACTGCATATCTCAACGGGCCGGTTATCATCGGTAAAAACACCGAGGTCCGGCACGGCGCATTCATACGAGGCAGCGCCTTAGTAGGGGATAGCGCCGTAGTAGGTAACTCCACGGAGCTGAAAAATGTCATCCTGTTTAATAACGTTCAGGTACCGCACTATAACTATGTGGGAGATTCTATTCTAGGCTACCGCTCTCACATGGGCGCGGGTTCTATTACTTCCAATGTAAAATCCGACAAGACCCTGGTAACGGTCAAGTATCAAGGAGAAAAAATTACCACTGGGCTGAAAAAGTTCGGCGCTATTTTAGGGGATTGCGTGGAGGTTGGCTGCAACTCTGTTCTGAACCCCGGAAGCATCATATGTCCCAACAGCAATATTTATCCCTTATCTATGGTGCGGGGCGTGGTTCCTCCAAAGAGCATCTATAAAACAGCTTCGGAAATCGCTGAAAAATTTTAGGAGTAATAAAAATGACCGATATTAATCTGGAAATCGCAAGGCTGGTGCAATACGGCGTAAAAAAGGAGCTTCTTCATCAGGAGGACGCCGTGTTCGCCGTCAACCGGGTGTTGGCCTTGCTGAAATTAAACGACTACACCCAGGCGGCTGCTCCGGAGGAAAACCTGGCAAGTCCTCAGCCGATTTTAAACCGTATCATAGATTGGGCGGCGGAAAACGGCCTTCTGGAGAGTAATTCTTCCGTTTACCGGGATCTGCTGGATACGGAAATCATGGCTTGTCTGATGCCTCGCCCTTCTGAGGTGATCTATCAGTTTCGCTCTCTTTTTCACATCAACAAAAAGGTCGCCACCGATTATTTCTACCGGCTCAGCCAGAATTCCAATTACATCCGCACGGACCGGGTGAAAAAAGATGAAAAATGGACGGCACAGACGCCTTACGGTCCAATGGATATCACCATCAACCTGTCCAAGCCTGAAAAAGATCCTAAAGCAATCGCCGCCGCCAGAAATATGAAAAGCAGCTCCTACCCCAAGTGCCTTTTGTGCCGGGAAACAGAGGGCTACGCCGGAAGCGTATCCCAGCCTCCTAGAGGCAACCACCGTGTGATCCCGATGGATCTTTGCGGTGAAACCTGGTATTTTCAGTATTCCCCCTATGTTTATTATAACGAGCATTGCATTTTATTAAACGGAAAACACGTCCCTATGAAAATAGAGCGCAAAACATTCGCCCGCCTTCTGGCGTTTGTGGAAAAGCTTCCCCACTATTTTATCGGGTCTAACGCCGACCTGCCCACCGTGGGGGGCTCAATTCTTTCCCACGACCATTTCCAGGGGGGATGTTACGAGCTTCCTATGGCCAAAGCGCCGGCAGAGAAATCCATCTCCTTTGACGGTTATCCCCAGGTGGATGCCTCTATCGTCAAATGGCCCTTATCTGTCATCCGGCTTTCCTCTGTGGATCAAAGCGTACTTATCGATCTGGCGGATAAAATTCTCTTTCACTGGCGTTCCTATTCGGATTCCTTAGTGAAAATCAGAGCCTTTACCGGTGAGACGCCTCACAATACCATTACTCCCATTGCCCGCAGGCGGGGCAATCAGTTCGAGCTTGACCTTGTTCTGCGGAATAACCGTACCAGCCAGGAGCATCCTCTGGGCATTTTCCATCCTCACGCCGAATACCACCATTTAAAAAAAGAAAATATCGGACTGATTGAGGTTATGGGGCTGGCGGTTCTTCCGGCCCGTCTAAAATCCGAACTCGCCCTGGTTGAGGAGGCTTTGACCGCACCTGAAAAAGCAGACCGCATTTTCTCCGAGGCCGCCATGGCGCCTCATTACGACTGGTATCGGGAACTAAGGAAAGCCTATTCCGACGGGCAAGATGCCCACGCCTTTGTGCAGGATCAAGTAGGCCGGGTATTCTCCGCTATTTTAGAGAATTCCGGTGTGTATAAAACTGATGAAACCGGCCGCAAAGCATTTCTCCGGTTTATCGACGCAGTAAATGGAAAGTAACGCTATGAACAAACGAATCGCCGCGATCCACGACCTTTCCGGATTTGGAAAGTGTTCTTTGACTATTATCCTGCCTATTCTTTCCGCCTGCGGGCTGGAAGCCTGTCCTCTGCCCACGGCTTTTCTATCCTCCCATACCGGCGGTCTGCCCGGCTTTACTCATCGGGATCTTACCCCTGATCTGCTGCCCGCCGCCCGCCAATGGAGTGAACTGAAGCTCCGTTTCGACGGCATTTACAGCGGTTTTCTAGGATCTTTGGAACAGATTTTCAAGGTGTCGGAAATTTTCGACCTGCTTTCAGGCCGGGACACCTTGATTTTTGTAGATCCCTGTATGGCGGACAACGGAAAGCTTTATCAAACCTATTCCTCCGACATGGCCCGCAGTACCCAGCTGCTCTGCCATAAAGCAGATTTTATACTGCCCAATCTTACAGAGGCATGTCTTTTATTGAATGAGCCTTACCGCCCGGAGCGGTACCGAACCCGGGAGGCCGTAGCACGGCTGACGCAGGATCTTGCCGCCTGTTTCCAGTGCGGTGTGGTGCTCACCGGAATTGGTTTTTCCCTGGAGCAAACCGGCGCCGCCTGTCTGGCCGGGCCGGGAGACAAGCCGGTTTTTGCGTTTTCTCAAAAAGTTGCCAGACATTATCACGGTACCGGCGACCTGTTCGCCAGTGTCTTTGTGGCCGCCAAAATGAAAGGCCTGGAAATCGGCCGCTGCGCTCAAATCGCCGCAGATTTTGTCAGCGACACCATTGCCCGTACCGTCCGCGATGGCACGGATGAGCGGTACGGCGTAAATTTTGAGCAAGGAATTCCTGACCTGATCAGCCGGTTTCAAAAGGAGGCGCTATTGTGAACGGTATTAGCACTTTTATTTTTGATATGGGAAACGTCTTAATCGATTACAACCCCTTCCGTATTATGGAGGAAATCGTTGGCGATTGGAAAGCTATTCCTGAAATTATGGCCGCCACTGTGTTTTCTCCCCTGTGGATTGAACTGGACAAAGGCGCCGTTTCCCAGGAGGATGCAGTAAAAACTATGGTGCGCCAGGCGCCTCAGCATCAGGAGAAGATTCAAGCTGTAATGGAGCGGTGGGATGAAACTCTTCTCCCAATTCCCGGTATGCTGGAGCTGGTATCCCAGTTGAAAGCCCAAGGCTACGGCCTGCACCTGCTTTCCAACGCTTCACTGCGCTTTTATCAATATCAAAACCGTTTTCCGGTGATGAAGATGATGGACTCTGTCCATATCTCCGCCAGTATGCGCCTGATCAAGCCTGATCCTAAAATATACCAAAGAGTGCTGGAGGAACAAGGCCTTCAGCCGGAGGCCTGCCTGTTTATAGATGATCTGAAGGATAACATCCAGGGCGCTCAGGCATGCGGGATTCACGGCTATCAGTTCTCTACACCCGATGCCTTCTCCGACTTCCTGCGGCAGAATAAATTTCTTCCATAAAACTGTTTTCGCTCTCTTTACTTTCCTGTTTTTGGAACACTATAATAAAAGAAAAAGCAGAAGGTTTTTCTCATGAATGTAAAAATTCAGGATCTAAAGGATGTAACCATCAACGGCGTAAAGACCCTTTGCACCAAGTCGCTGAGATCTTATAAGGAAACCTTTTTTGAGTAGACCGCATTTTCCATGGTAGTGGATTTCAAGTCTACGAAGATTGCTTGCGGCCTGTTGAAGGGCTGGCACCATACACCAACCTTCAACGAGATCGAGTATCATGAGGATGCCGAACTCTTTTATTTCTTAGAGAGTCCCGCTCTAATGCTGTTTGTGGATATCAAAGCTGGCAAAGCGGTCATGGAATCCGCCCAGATTTTCCGGATTTTCGCCGGCACAGGGCTGAGCATCGACCCCCTGGCAAGGGCCATTTTGTCGCGATAGCTGAGGGTGACACCATGAAAGCTCTCGTAGTAGCTCCGGTTCAGGATTCCCCCAGAATCACTTTGGACAAGACTGTCTGCGGAGAATAATTCCCTTTCATGTTTTTGTAAGCATGCCGTCATAACCAGTACAAATTCATCAATACGCTGTTTATGCGCGCCTTGATACAGGTACTAAGAGAAATAAAACGTTCTTTCTAATTTAGATTCTATATAAATAAAAATCCCATTCCTAAAAGGAACGGGATTTTTTGAAAATGAAATCCTTATGCTTTTTATTTGTGGTACAGCTTTTTCGACTGGTACACAGGCTCGGTCGTTAAATTGACGCCCAATTTTCGGAAAGTCGTCTCATCCACCTGGGACAAAATCACCGAGGAATGAGCCTCACAGCCCTTCAGCTTGGAAAGCTGCTTTAAAGCCAGAGCCGCGGTAGGGTTGGTTGCGGCGCTGATGGAAAGAGCGATCAAAATCTCATCAGTATGGAGTCTGGGATTGTTGTTCCCCAAATGTTTGATTTTCAGATTTTGGATCGGCTCAATGACGATTGGGGAAATCAGCAGTATATCGTGGCCGATCCCGCCCAGTCTCTTCAGCGCATTCAGCAGCATTGCGGCAGAAGCCCCCAGCAAAGAGGAGGTTCCACCAGTGATCACCTGTCCATCCGGCAGCTGGATCGCCGCTGCGGGCAGCTTATCCCGTTCAGCCCGTTCCAGAGCCGGCGACACGCAAGCTCTGTCTTTCACGCTGACTCCCGCCTTGCTCATCAAGAGCTCCACCTTCATGACGGCTTCCTCATCCAGCCGTCCTTGCTTAGCGTCACGTTGGGTATAATAATACCGGCGAATGATCTCCTGACAGGAGGCTTCCTTACAGGCCTCGTCATCCACAATGCATTTTCCCGCCATATTTACGCCCATATCTGTGGGAGATTTGTAAGGGCTTTCTCCAAAAATACGCTCAAAGGTGGCGTTAAGCACAGGAAATATTTCTACATCCCGGTTATAGTTTACCGCCGTGGTTCCATAGGCCTCCAAATGAAAGGGATCGATCATATTGACATCATTTAAATCCGCTGTAGCGGCCTCGTAGGCCAGATTGACCGGATGCTTCAGAGGTAAATTCCAAATAGGAAACGTCTCAAATTTCGCATAGCCGGCCTTGATTCCCTGTTTATGCTCATGATACAGCTGAGATAAGCAAGTAGCCATCTTTCCGCTGCCCGGCCCAGGCGCCGTCACAATCACCAGCGGACGGGTGGTTTCAATATACTCGTTTTTACCGTATCCCTCGTCGCTGACGATCAGTGGGACATTAGCCGGATATCCCGGTATTAAATAA
>OGQB01002962.1_pt1 | contig 11570 bp, 10 predicted proteins | sample 1553071 | NCBI WGS metagenome assembly OGQB01 (sample SAMEA2580284, study PRJEB22360) | human gut metagenome | biome: human gut; feature: human-associated habitat; material: faeces | place: Denmark | collected 2008/2010
TTGAGGAACAAAAAGATGAGATTAACAGAATTATTAAACAAAGATGAAGTGACGATTTCCTGCGAGCTTTTTCCACCAAAACAGGGTGCGCAGCTGGAAAATTATAAAAATATCGTAAAAGATATGGCGGCATTAAAGCCGGCATATATGAGTGTCACTTACGGCGCAACAGGTGGAACATCTGATTATACGGTAAAGCTTGCAGAGGAAGTACGTAACAATAACATTCCGGCGTTGGCACATCTGACCTGTGCCTCTTCCACCAGAGAAAAGGTGGCATCTGTCATTGAGGAGTTAAAGGCAGCAAATATCGAGAATATCCTTGCACTCCGTGGCGATATTCCTGCAAATGCAGATTTTCCGCTGCCGGATCAGTACAAGCACGCAAGTGAACTGATCGCAGATATCAAAGCACAGGGTGATTTCTGTATCGGTGGTGCATGCTACCCGGAAGGACACCCGGAAGCAGCAACGATTTTTGAAGATCTCGACCATTTGAAAGAGAAAGTGGATGCAGGATGCGAGTTCCTCACCACACAGATGTTTTTTGACAATAACATTTTATACAATTTTATGTACAAGGCATTAAAAAAAGGAATAGATGTTCCAATTGTAGCAGGTATTATGCCTGTCACCAACGCAAGCCAGATCAAACGCATCACATCTTTGTCCGGCAATATGGTTCCACCGAGATTTCTTGCGATCGTAGACAGGTTTGGAGACAACCCGGCAGCAATGCGTCAGGCGGGAATTGCATATGCAACAGAGCAGATCATTGATCTGATCGCCAACGGTGTCAATCATGTGCATATTTACACGATGAATAAACCGGATGTTGCAGGAGAGATTTTAGACAATCTTTCCAATATCTATGTGAGATAGTGGATATAAAATGATTGCTTAAAGTGTGAAGAAAAATCAATATTTATGAAATGACAGGATACCTCCTGAGCAGATGCGGGTAACAACCCCGAATCTGCCAGGAGGTATTTTTGCGTAATTGAAGAAACAAAGTGCATTTTTCGTGCGGTCTGCTGCATAAAATATTCGTGTGACCATTGTGTGACCGGGGATACCTATAATAACACAAGGATTTATAAAAAATTCAATGGATGAGCGGAGGAGATGGAGAGTGAAGAAAAAATACATGCTTATGGGAATCGCTGCAGTATTGATCCTGGCAACGATGGTTGGCGGAACGCTTGCAGCTCTGAATACAAAAAGTGAAAAGGCAGTGGCAAATATTTCCATTAAGAGTGTGGGAGTCACGGTGATCGGGGATCAGCCTGTGGCACTGGCAGACGGCGGGGAAAAAGAACCGGTTACGATCGTACCGGGGGAAACGATCGTCATGCCGAAGGCAGTACAAAACGATATCCCGGATGGTTATGATGTGTATGTAAAAGTAGTCATTTATCATGCATGGGATACAAAAAGCGGCGGACTTGTGAGTGCAGGGGAGGCGGATGATATCTATGTACATAATCAGGACTGGATCATCGGGTATGAGGATGATGAGCAGACGGTGATGTACTACACAAAGCCGCTGGCTCCAGAGCAGACGACAACAAACTTTATGGACGGAATTCATTTTAAGGAATCTATGGGAAATGGATTTGCAGATGCAGTCTATACGTTAGAATACGAAGTTACGGCAGTTCAGGCGAATAACGCAAAAGATGCGATCGCAGCAGAGCTTGGCGTGTTCCCGGAGTTTGATGAAAATGGAACGATTTTGTCTGTTTCAGAAACAAGATAACGGTTGAAGGAGATTGGAGCATATGAAAATAAAAAACATAGCAGCCGTTCTGTTGCTTATTTGGACTTGTGGATTCTCATCGGTGGTCAGTGCGGCGGAAATTCAGACTGTGCAGCTGACAGAGGAAAATCAGCTTGTGTATACAAAAGATAAGGCAGAGCTTGCCGGTGCTTTTGATGGCATGGCACCCGGAGACAGCAGGACCGTTGTCATTAAAATCGAGAATCAAAACAGTCATAAGGCATCTTTTTTTATTTCGCAGAAGACAACGGATGCTTTGGAAGAAGCAGGAAAAGCGTCTGGCGGAGCATATGAGTTTCAGGTGGAGATCGGCAATGATACGAACAGGACATCTTTGCTGGATGCAGATGCAGGTGGTTATGCAGAAAATGTGGCAAGTGCCGAAGGTTTAGCTGAAATTACAGAACTGAATGAGTATCGTTATATGACAGCTCTGGATCCGGGGGAATCGGCGGATGTCTATGTGACGTTGACCTTAGACGGCGAGGGCATGGACAGTGCAAATGGGATTGATTATTCGCGTGCAGCAGGTGCGATGGAATTTGAATTCCGGGCGTACTATGCAGACGACAGAAAGCCGGTTGTGATCACAAATTATGTGACGGAGTACGGAGAAGACAATGTGGTGACAAAGGTTGTAAAGAAAGTTATTCCAAAGACTGTCACAGAACAGCTTGTTCCACTGGCAAATGGTGTCAGGACAGGAGATCCTCTGACAGTGACGGTATCTGCAGGAGTTCTGGTGGCAGGTATTGTGATTGTCGGGATTGCGGTGAAAAAAAGAAAGGTGGAGCGTGAGTCATGAAAAAAGTAAAAAAAATAATTACAGGCTTTCTTATGGTTTTTATCTTCATGGCGATGGTGCTTCCAATGACAACGGTGAAAGCTTCGGAGGAGAAAGAAGCGGTGGAAAAAAGAATGTATACAGTGACATTCCGTGCGGGAAATGTTGCAAGTTTTGATACAGATAAGATCACTGTTTCCGATGGAATGGAAGTGACAAAAAATTATATTAAAGTAAAAGTTGCAAAGGGAGATACACTTGCTTTTACAGTGCCTGGCTGGGAAAGTGATGCAGGGCTGACATCATGGTTTTCTAACTGCCTGCACTATGAAAAAGAGGCAGCATATGGGTTGAAAGATTTTAACGGCGTTGTGGGAACTGCGGTGGAGCGGAATACAGAGTATGTTTTGGATTATAAGCGTTTGATCGATCCGGTTTCCTATACGGTGAGTTTCATAGACAGTCAGACGAAGGAACAGATTGCAACTCCACAGATCATCTATGGAAATGCCGAAGAAACCATTATGGTCACTCCGGTGACCGTTTCGGATTATACACCGACGGAGAGCAGTAAAATTATAAAACTGGAAAAAGGGAAAGAGAACACGGCAACGTTTGAATACCGCTACACCGGGGCTGTGGAGACGATCACCAGCACGGTGACAAACGTGGTTCCGGGCACAACACGGACAGAGACAGTCGTAAGTGAGGTCCGACAACTCCATCATTCCCGGAGCTGCCCAGCCGTCCGGTGTTACTGCAAATGTAGTAAATAATGCGTCAAATACAGCAGACAACCGCGCAAATGGTGGCGGTAATGCAGCAAATACAGCGGCAACGAATACAGCAAATAACGTGGCAGATAATAGTGCGAATAACGCAGACCAGAACGTAGACAATGGCAATGTTGAAATTCCGGAGGAGCAGACTCCGTTGGTCGATGGAGTTGTCGACATCGAAGAGAGCGAGACACCGTTGGCAAACACAGCAGAGGATGAGAGCACCGTTTCCGGCGATGTGGACGGGAAAGATGCCGACCTTGCAGCACAGGAGATCGATGCAGCATCTGTACCGGTGGCTGTGCCGGTGATCGGCGGTATTGCAGCAGTTTTTATTGCGGGACTGATTGCTTTCCTTGTATATAAAAATAGAAAAAGGTCGAAGTAAGCAGGATTTTTAGGTACGGTATTCGACTTTTATGGCAATGCATGCATGTTAGACTTACAGGAAAAATCTGGCAGTCAGAGCTGGAAAAGAGGAGGAGAACTGCATGCTGACGATTCGGACTCTGGGAAAATTTCAGATCAGGGATGAAGAACATATTGTGAATGAGGAAGAGATACGGTCTCCCAAAATGATAAATCTGCTGGCTTATCTGATTATTCACAGAAATCAGACACTGACTTTTTATGACATGGCAGATGCACTGTGGCAGGAGGAAGAAACGGGAAATCCGGCAGGTGCATTGAAAAATCTGATGTATCGTCTGAGAGTCTTTCTGAAGAAAAACTTTGGAGATGAGGATTTTATCCTGACCAATCATGGTTCCTACCGCTGGAATCCCAGACAGGAGGTGGCGGTGGATGCAGAACAGTTCGAACAAATGTTTGAATCTGCAAAGCAGAAAACTATTTCAGAGGGGGAGGCAATCCGGAAATTAAAAGCGGCGCTTGCACTCTATCAGGGTGATTTCATGACAAAAGTTGCAGATATGCACTGGGTGATGACGCTGAATACTTATTATCACTCTTTGTATTTAAACTGCGTCCGGTATCTGTGCGAATATTATGTCAGCACAGAAAAATTTGAAGAGTTAGAACAGCTTTGCAGTCAGGCACTTCAATGGGAAAGTCTTGATGAAGAGTTATATTGTTATCTGATCAGAGCATTGGCAGGAAAAAATAAAATTGGTTCCGCCCTGGAAGTTTATGAGAATGCCTGTCGGACGTTGCAGCAGCAGCTTGGAATTTGTGGACTGTCAAAATTAAAGGGCGTTTATGACAAATTACTGAGACAGAATAAAAGCGGAAATGTGCAGGGAATTGCACAGGTACATCAGGATATTGCAGAACAGAATCCAGCGGGAGCGTTTTTGTGCGGGTATCCGGTCTTTCGGGAAATTTGCAGGCTTCAGGTGAGAAAGACAGCGCGTTTTGATGAAAATGAATATATTCTGCTTCTGACCTTAAAGGCGGGGGAGTATACCGGAAGCAGAGTCAGTGATGTAGATCTGTTCCGCATCCGCAATGCGATGCCGCATCTGGCGGAGACATTGAAAAAATCGCTCCGTCCAGGGGATGCAGTGGCACAGTTCAGTGATTCGCAGTATGTGATTTTGCTTTCTGCATGCACTTATGAGGGTGGAATGCTGGCCGCAAACCGGATTATTTCAAAATTTTATCAGGATCATAAAGTTTACCGGAATCTGAAAATCAAGATCCATATAGAGAAAGTGAAAACAGCGGAACATATTTTAAACAAATACAGTGGATGAGATCTTTGGAAGAGAAAACAGTAGATCAAAGGGCAAAAGTAAGGAGGATTCTATGAAATTTGCAGCGAGTGTAAAAAAAGTGATAGCATTCCTGTTATGTTTGGCTTTGCTGACATCCGATGTGACCGTCACCAATGCGACAAGTGTAGACACCACGGATGTTTTTACGGAAATTTCCACAGAGATGTTGAATGAGACGAAAAATGCAGGGCAGGAAAGTACCGGGCAGGAAGGAAAAATGTCAGATCCAGACGGAACAGGAAATACAGAAAAAGTCAGGAATACAGAGAACAGCGAGAGCACGAAAGTGACCAACAACATCGGGAATGCAATAGGCACGGAAGCAGTCGAAGGCACGGAAGCAGTCGAAGGCACGGAAGCAGTCGAAGGCACCGAAGCAATCGAGAACACAGAAGTGACCGATGACACAGAGAGCACTGAGGCGACTGAAGCAATCGAGGAGACGGAGAACACAGAGGAGACAGAACAACCGGAATTAAAAACCGTCTTCGACTATTCCAATGACGCAGTCCGCGTGGTCGTGACACTTTCGAATGAGACCGATCTTCCGGCAGGCGCAGAGCTTGTCGTGGCACCGGTAGCCGTCACAGCAGAAATGGAAGCATCCATCGATAAAGCGATGGAGGGCGAGTCGAAAGAAAAAGAAGAGGTTGTGGCGTATGACATCTCCTTTGTAAAAGATGGAAAAGAAGTGGAGCCCGGGGCAACCGTGCAGGTGCAGTTATCGCTTGCGCAGGTGAAAGAGGGCGATTCGGCGAGCGTGTATCATTTTGATGAGACAAAAAATGAGATGTTGGATATGAATGCGAACACTTCTGCCGACGGCGAGGTGACATTTGGCACGGATCATTTTTCAAAATATGTCATCGTCAATCATGGAGATAACAACGTGACCGTGACCATCGAACATTATGACAACAGCAAATATCAGGCGCAGGATGAGCAGAGTGCAAAAATTTACAGTGATGATGTCCGCACGATGGCACCGGGAGCAAAGATCAACGACTACAATAAGGCGTTAAACTGGGATGTGGATCATGTGCAGGTAAACGGAGAAGCATTTTCCAAAAGTGAACTTGAAAACATTGAGATCCATGAGGACAGTGTTGTAAAAGTTTTTTATCAGGCAAAAAATACGGACTATATCGGTGAGGCATCGTTTTATGACTACGAGGTGATCCCTTATGACAAAGCCGGACAGCAGAGGGCGGATCTGAGTATCAATGCGGATTCCAACTATCCGTCTGGGCAAAAAGACAACCGTTTCACGGTCGGAACGGTATCCCAGAATTTAAGTGAAAATCAATATGACACCGTCACGAAAAAAGCAGGTCAAAACGGAACCACAGACGACCAGCATATCAACGTGTATACCGGAGGAACTGGAGAAAATGCGAAAAAAACAGGGATCGTTACCGGGTTAAGTGATGATTACAAAGAAGTTCTTTTCAGTGTGAATGAACCGGGCGTTTTTCCGAAAGACGGAGCAGCTGCGGCAGGGACAAAAGGACTGACAGTGAAAGAAGGATACAGGTTAAAATTTTCACAAAGTGGTGACACTTATGAACTGAAAGAAGTTTTAGACAAAGAGGACAACGTGGCAGCAACTGCGGGGGCGGATTTCCTGCCATTTGGAAATAATAATTTTTATTTTGGGATCCGCTATGACGTAACCTTTACACTTGGAGATTATATCGGGGAACTGAACTATTCTTTTACCGGGGATGATGATCTCTGGGTAATTCTGGATGGAAAACAGGTGGTCATTGATCTTGGCGGTATCCATGACGCTCTGACAGATACGGCCGATCTCTGGAACTATATTGACAGGACAGACAAAAACAAAGAACATCATCTGACCATTTTATATATGGAGCGCGGTGCAGGAAAGGCAAACTGTAACATGAAGTTTACGCTTCCGAATGCGGACGTGATCAAAGTGGTGGACGATGACGTGCCGGATATCCCACCGGAGAAGCCGGTTGATTTTACGGAGAAGGATGTGGAATATCATAAGACAGCGAAACTGACTGACTGGGAGAACAGAGAGTATCAGATCGATCTTGACGCAAGTTCGCTTGCAACCTCACAGAGCACAGTTGAAAAAATACAGACAGTGGATGCCATGATGGTATTTGATCTGTCCGGCTCGATGAATGAAATTATGTCCGGTCAAAATCAATTAAAGGATATCGGAGAATTCAGCAGAGTGAAGAATCAGATGGATATCAATAAAGTGTACTACTGGAATAAATATGAAAAGAGTGGCTGGTGGCCATGGACATATGATAAGAGTGTCGGGATGGGAACAGCGGCTGTATCCGGTAATGTGTATGCGAAGTATCCGGTAAAATATATCGACGGACAATGGAAAAAGTATGTGGACGGCAGTTATCAGAGCATTTCAGACAGTGATGTGATGGCAGTATGGACGTCTAAGATTTCTGCGTTAAAAGACGCCGCCAGCGGATTTGTGACAGGTATTTCCGATACATCACCGGACAGTCTGGTCGGAATCGCCACCTTTTATGGCATTGGCAATGGGTGGAACAGCAGTACCGAGGGCAAATTAAACCACGGTCTTTCGAAGGTAAATAAAAATGAGATGTTAAAGTCCGTCAATGCGCTTTTTGCGGACGGCGGTACCTCTCCACAGAAAGGACTGGAGCATGCATACAGCGAATTGCAGAAGGCAGAAGATGGCAACAAAAAATATGTGATCCTGTTCTCCGACGGAGAGCCTTCGGACAGCAATGACAAAATGGAGACAGAAGCATCAGCGGTGAAGCTGAAAGAGGCAGGCTATACGGTCATCACAGTCGGGCTTGGTTTAAATAACGAGACTGCCACATGGCTGGGAGAGAAAGTGGCGTCAGCCGGCTGTGCATTTACGGCGGATACTGCGGAGGAGTTAAACAAAATCTTTCAGAACATCCAGAGCACGATCACACAGTCAAGATCCCTGACCGGAGTGCAGGTGACGGACGTTATTGATGCGGAATTTGAGCTGACAGATGCCGAGATCCAACGTCTGAGAGCGGATGGCGCACAGGTAACGGTCAATGAGGATGGCACAACGACGGTCAGCTGGCTTGATCAGGAAGTAAAGCCGAAGGAAAATAGTGCCTCCGGCTGGCAGAAAACAATCCATATCGTGGCAAAAGAATCCTGTCTGGGTGGAAATAATATGACTACAAATGTAAATCTGAATTCCTTTTTAAGCTTTGGCGGCACACAGCTGGAATTGCCGCAGCCGACCGTGAATGTGAGAATTGCGTATCAGATCACGGACACAGCAGATACGATTTTCCTCGGGGAAAATCTGGAAAACTATGCAGATGATGCGGCAGTGCGCATGAAAGATGCGGACAGCGCCAGACTGTCACAGGTGTATCTGATGTTCTACACGGACAAAGGCTGCCGTGAGGAGATCACGCAGGAAAACCTGAAAAAAGAGAGACCTAAACAGGATACCACGTATTACGCAAAAGCATTTCTGCCGGTGGAGGAAGCGACAGACGATTCCAACGCAAACTCCACGTTAAACGATGTGATCTATAAAAATGAGGCACAGGTGGAGGCAGCGCACGCGGACGGGGAAGCCTATGCAGGAAAATATGATGTAAAAGTGAAAACAGGAACGCTGATACTCACAAAGAAAATCAGTAAAAAAGATATCAGAGCGTGTGAGGGTGATCCGATCTTTACATTTAAGATCACCAATCAGACGACAGGCGATGTTTATTATAAGACGTTAAGATTTGGAGAGAAAAGCGCAGAGAAGCAGAACACGACAACCGGAATGTTCAATGTGAAAGCACAGACGACACTGGAAGGACTTGCGCAGGGAATCTATAAAGTAGAAGAACTTGACACGATGGGCTTTACGTTAAAAGAGTTTACCGCAGACACAAACTGTGCATCACAGATTGCCGGAAACAGCGCACAATTTGCAGTTGGTATCCGCAGCAGAGACGAGGCCTGCAGCTTTGACGCAGAGGACTTTGTCACAACAGCGGCAGATTTACACTTGCAGGCAGACCGTGTGAACGTCACAGCCAAAAACAATAAGACCAGAAGTGATGGAAAGCTCACGGATACGGATGCCGTGAAAAATCAATTTGTGATCCATGAAAAAGCAAATAGCACGACAGATGTTGATAATAATTTCACAACAGATGTGCGCAAATAATCGGAGGCAGTGTGTATGAAAGAAATATGGAAAAAGAAAAAAATATTTGTGATTACAATTGCACTGATGGTTGGAATTATTGGAACAGCAGCAACATTTGCAATTATCACAGCAACAGCGGGAACGGTGACCAATACGTTTCAGGCGGCAAAAGTGGCGACTGAGATCGAGGAAGAGTTTGAGGGCAAAATCAAAGCAGGAAGCACCGTGAAAAAGAATCCGAGTGTAAAAAACACTGGAATTTCGGATGCATTTGTCCGGGCCAGGATCACGATCTCACCGGAACAGACAGAAGTGACGCTGTTAAACGGCACCTGGAACGGAACTGCTTTTACGGAGAAAGGCAAGGCAGCGGACAGCATTGCGACCGAGAGTACGCTGTATGATCCCGATGGTGACGGAACCGGCTGGTATCAGGGCACGGACGGCTGGTTTTACTACAACAGTCCGGTTGCGCCGGGGCAGAACACGGATAATTTATTTGATGCAGTAAAAATTGGAAATGTGACAAAAAATTTTGATATCACGGTTTATCAGGAGGCAGTGTTTGCCGGAAGTTATGAGGCAGGAGATAAAGCGGAGCTTCCGGTTTTGAAGGGATTTTTTGCAGAAGTAACCAAATAAGTCAGAAAGGCGCAAAAGAAAATGATAAAGAAAATTTGCAGTGTATTATCAATGGTGGTATTTCTTGGACTGCTTGTGATCGCAGGCTTTCTGTTTGTCCCGAAAATGCTTGGATATGATGAGTATGCGGTCCTGAGCGGCAGCATGGAACCCGGGATCCCGGTCGGGGCGATCGTCTATGATAAAAATTTTGCCGCGAGTGAGGCAAGGGAAGGAGCAGTCGTCACTTATCAGCTTCCGGCGGGAACGCTGGTAACGCACAGGATCATTTCGGTGGATAAGGAGGAACAGACCGTTGTCACGCAGGGAGACGCTAATAATATTGCAGATGCAGCTCCTGTTGCATGGCAGCAGATCATCGGGGTGTATGCATTTCATATCCCGTATCTTGGATATATTTCCATTTATGCAAAGACACCGCTTGGTATTGCGGTGGTGTGCGGTGTTTTGATCGTGCTGATCCTCTTAAACTTCATCCCGGATATTTTAGAGGAGGATAAGAAGAAAAATTTAAATACGGAATGAAGAACAGTTGCTGAAATTTCTGATATATGACCGCCGTGTGACCATTGAGTGATAAAACAGTATCGTAACAAAACGGTTTCTGATAGGGCAGGAATCGCAAGTTACAGAATGGAAAGTACATAAGAATAAATAGATTATCATGAAATGAAAAAGGAGATCAGAAATTATGAAGAAAACAAAATTAGTCACACTGCTTGGAGCGATCAGCCTGATCGGAGCAATTGGCGCAGGCAGCACATTCGCTTACCTGACGAGCACAACCGGAACTGTCACCAACACCTTTACCGTCGGCAATGTAAACTTTGATGATGATCCGCTGACAGGCGGTTTATCCGAGTCCAAAGTGGCAAGAGATGAAAACAGCAATCTGTATGTGGATGCTGATGGCACCGGAGAGTGGACGGTAAAAGAAAATAAGTACGAGGATCTGGTTGCAGGAGAAGTGGTATACAAAGATCCGACCGTACACATGGCAGATGATTCACAGGACGCATGGGTATTTGCGAAAATTGTGAATGAAAACCCGGAACTTACGATCACATATGCTTCTGACTGGGTAGATGTGACAGACGCTTATAAAACAGCACAGAACTTAAACGACATTGACTACAAAGTATATGCAAAAAAAGATGTGATTTCTAAATCCGCTCATTCAACTATCTTTGAAGAAGTAACGGTTGGAAACAATGTGACAGAGGATACCACATTTACCGATATTAAAGTTTCTGCATGTGCAGTTCAGGCAGCCGGTTTTGAAAATTACACAGACGCACTTGCACAGGTTTCTTTCAACTAAATAAAAGGTAAAATATCTGAGCAGACTTTTCATAGGGACTATGAGGTCTGCTCATTTTGTGGTACAATCTAAAACAGTGCAGATAGTTTTTTACGTGCACAGCAGAGTAAAGTGGGAGAGAAACGGGCATGAAACAAAATAAAAGCAGCCGGTCAACGGTTCTTCTTTTTCTTCTTGGCGCAGCGCTGATCGTGGCAGCACTCATTATGCTGGTGCCGGATCTTTTGAATTACAAACAGTCCAACGACACCTATGACGCATTAAAGGACACCTATGTTTCAGAGAAACCGGAGAATACGGAAGTGGCAGAGGAGACAGGCGGGGATGATTCGTGGTGGTACACAGATGTGGATG
>OGQB01002968.1_pt1 | contig 11553 bp, 8 predicted proteins | sample 1553071 | NCBI WGS metagenome assembly OGQB01 (sample SAMEA2580284, study PRJEB22360) | human gut metagenome | biome: human gut; feature: human-associated habitat; material: faeces | place: Denmark | collected 2008/2010
TCTATCTTCTGCTTTGCCTCATTCATAAATTGATATAGTTCTTCCATTTGTTTTTTCTCCTTTATAAAATACTTTGTTCTCTCTTCTATTTTTTCTAATTCTTTATTTAACATTTTTTTATTTATTGAACTATCCTTTAAGAACTGCTCTGCATAATTCATAATTTCTATGGTAATCTCCCGTGAAATTAAATATGCTGCTGCAAGGTCTGATTTTGTACTTTTTTGTGTCACTTCAAATTGATTTAGAGAATGGAGCGTTTTATAAAAGTCCATAAAATCTCCTGTTCCTCTTTCTCCACTTTGATCTGTTCCATTAAGCAAAAATGTATTATAATAATTAGCTATCTTTGCATATAAACCTGCTCTTTTTCTCTTTTGCTTGCCAAACGCTTCATTCTCATCTTGCGAAGTCATCGTATCAATAGCTTCACAAAACCATTTTTCTGATGCTCCTTTTCCCGTTATATTTCCCATATCATAGAAATATCCCAAGCCTAAAGCATAACTAAATTCTGCATATCCCAACGCATTGTGTTTTTGAAAAATCTCTATTACCGTCCCTTCTTCACAGACAGAATTTATAAGATCAAGTAATATTACTGCATCCTCTATCTGAAAATGATTTAGACGAATAAAATACTTTATCATGCTCTGATAAATCAGTTTTTCCTCTGGTATAAGTTCTAATGCCAGCTTATAATATTGACTGGCTTCCTTTTTATCTTCACTTTTTTCTGCTATGTTTATATATCTTACAACTGCTTCTTCCTTATAACAAAATGATACCTTTTTACACCCTATACAAAACATCAAAGATAACTGTCCTACCATCATAAAAATCAAAAACTTTATTATTTTCCTTCTCTCGTTCTCCTTTTCTTTCTGCTTTTTATAATCTATTTGCGATAAAGCGTAGGCAAGTTCTCTGCAATTCTGATACCGTTTTTCAGGCTCTGATTGTATACATTTTAAAAGAAGGCTTTTCATTTCTAAAGATATATGTTCTCCCCAATATTTCTCCGGATATATCTTATAGGGCGGCTTTTCCGGGTTATATCCCGTTAATAAGCTATAAAGCGTGACTCCCAGGCAATAAATATCCGTCCTCGCATCTGTCTGCCCCATACCTCCATATTGTTCTGGTGCTGCATAGCCTTTCGTTCCAAGATACATTGCATCACAAGCCGTATTCTTATAACAATATTCTCGGGCCGTCCCAAAATCTATAAGAACTAATCTTCCCGTTTTTTTTAATATAATATTCTCTGGTTTTAAATCTCGATAAATAATTGATGGCTTTTTCGAATGAAGATAAGAAAGAACTTCACATAACTGTTTGCCCCATATTAAAATCTCTTTTTCTTCAATCCGCCCTCTTTCATTTAAAATCTCTTTTAATGTTTTTCCCTCAATAAACTCCATTACCATCCAAATAGCATCTTTTTTCTCTATAATGTCAACAATCTTTGGAAGTCCTGGATGATCCAATCTTTTTAAAATATCCGCCTCTACTATTAGCTTCCTGCTTATCATTTCGTAATTCTCGCAATATTCCATACTTATTTCTTTAACCGCCCATTTTTGCTTTAGTCTTTCGTGTACTGCCAAATATACTGTACTCATTCCCCCTTGTCCGATTACCGATAGAATTCTATACTTTCCATCTAGCACAAAACCTGCCTTTAACATCTCCCCATCACATCCGTCAAAAAAGTATTAATCTATTTCCATTCTCTACTCCGCTTTCCTCTAATTTAAAATCAAGAGGTAATATTCGTTTGTTTTCTATACATGCCAGATAGAGTTCCAGATCTATCTGTTTCTCACAAATAATGCTTTCCTTATCCCGTATTACATCATATATTTCTTTTATGATATCTCTTATCAATGCCGTTTCTTCACATTTAAACTCATACCACTTTCCTACACCTGCAACAAAAACATCAACATATACCATCGGCAACTCCCCTATTCAGTACTTCTTTTATCTTTTCCCGGCGTTCATAATCATTATGTACATTCAAGGCCAATGCTGTTTGAAATTCTAAAATTCTCTCTCCATAATAAGCAATGCCGCGTCCCGGAATCTCCGCCTTAGGAAATACAGAAATTTGTATTACATCAAAAACTTCTGTATAGGCATACTTATCCTTCATATATAAACAGATTTTTGTTTTAAAAAGCTCTGCTATTCTCATAGAAATATACATTCCAGAAAATGATTCTATCGAAATCATTACTTTTATTCCTAACTTTTCCCCCTCTCGTAATATCAAATACAGGCTATCATCATATCTCTGATATGTTTCCTCACAAAATTCAACAAACCCGTCCACTATAATTAAAATCAGCGGAAACTCTTCTTTCTCATTTTCTATTTGATTTAGTGAAACGTTATCTTCTTTTCCAACATCTCTTTTATCTTCATTGCTCTTATTCTCAATTCTTTTGCTCTTATTTTTATATTGCTTAAAATTACCCCCTGAAAATTTCTTTTTTCTTCTTTTCATTTCTTTTTTTATATTTTCAAATCTGTAACAAGGTGTAAATATTTAGATATGCTCATAGAAGGGAGAATTGGAACCAGAGCAGGTTCGGAACATTATGGACAGTATGATAAGAAAATTGTATGACATGGAACTGGAAGAACTGGGACGGAGCGGCTGGCAGGATGAAAAATTACTGTCAGAAGTCAGAAAACTTCTGGAAAAGAACAAGGTTTCTATCCAGGTGGAAGATAAAACTGGACGTGAGGGTGTTGATCTGGCATTTGCAATTGCTGAGATAGGAGAAGAAATTGGTTTTACACAAGGGGGTGTGATCCATTTGGTCACACCCTCCCTAGCTTTGGGACTATTCAGAAAAAATGAAATATCTGGAAATAAACAGGACAATCGTAGTAAAATATGGTATGATAAATTTTGATTAAACAGTCCTTCATTATTTATGCTTGGGAAAAATTACGGGATTCGGGTGAGAACATATGATTATAGATGAAGTCCTGTATGAGCGCTTCTGGAATGGGGAGAAAACAGCGGCAGATGAGTTGGTGCATAGGCATGGGGATATGCTGGTACTGTTTTTGAACAGTTATGTGAAGGATATCCATGAGGCGGAGGATCTGATGATTGAGGCCTTTGCGCAGATGTTTGTGAGGCGGCGGTCGGTATCGGAGGATGGCAGTTTCCGCGCCTATTTATATAAGACAGCAAGGCGTCTTGCAGGAAATGCGATAAAAAAACACAGAGTATATATTGGATTGGAAGAACTTCCTTTCGAGCTGCCGGGGGAGGCTCTGGCTGAGACAAGCCTGTTTGAAAATGAACGGAAGAAGCAGCTTTATGAAGCTATGGAAGAACTAAAACCGGAATACCAGGAAGCTCTGTACCTGGTTTACTTCGAGGACATGAGCTACCAGGGCACTGCAGAAGTTATGGGCAGGTCAGAAAGCCAGATTAAAAATCTGGTTCACAGAGGGAAAAAGAGTCTGAAAGAGCTTCTGGGGAAAAATGGATTTGAGTATTAGAAACCGTCACAGATGAAATGTGGCGGTTTTTTCTATGGAAAAAATAAAATATTTTAAATTTTTTCATTTTTAGTGAGAGGATTTTGGATTTGGTGCCTTTTATATAGTATAGAATAGTGGGAAAAACATAGGAACGGATTAGAAAGCAGGAATTTGGAGGGAGGAACAAAATGAAGAAAAACGAATTAGCAAAAAAGAGCAGGAAACTATTTTCCGCGATCCTGGCAGGAGCAATGCTCACCACATCTGTGATACCGGAATCTTTTGTCTGGGCGGCAGATGTAGAGGAAGTGCAGGGATTTGGAGACAGTGAGAGCATGGGATTTGGATCCACACCAGATCCTGTGACTGAGGATGGTGAAGAAGGCTTTACAGACGAGATCGCTTCTTTTGGCAGTAATGGCAGCGATACCCCTGTAGAATCTGGTTTCCAGAGCCTGGCGTCTGCAGAAGAACTGCAGGAGCGGATCAATGCCCTTCCAACTGTGGAAAAATTTAAGAACCTGGCAGATGGTACTACGGTGGAAGGAAGCACCTTGAATCAGGCACAGACAGATGTGTATGCAGAAGCCCAGGATATTGCGGAGAAACTGGAGCTGCTTTCGGAAGACGAGCAGGGAATGGTGGATGTAAGTAGGCTGGAAGAGCTGTTTGAGTATTTTAATGGGATGACGGAAGAGTTAGCGGATACCAACACAATTTCGCCTGGAAATAATGTAACGATCACTTCTGGAGGAACGTATACGGTACAGGGAGGAACATATCAGCCTAGTAAGAGTGGAGTCATTACTATTGATACTACAGAGAAAGTTACTCTGGAGATTACTGGAAACATTAATATGCCAGGGTCTAATAAGGGCTGTTTTATTAGTATAGAAAATGCTTGTAAAGAGTTAACGATTATTAATAAGGATACGGTGAATGTTGATAATAATATTTTTCTATGCAATAAAAATAAAGATGCAACAGTTACTTTTGAGGGCGGTACTTATGAGGCTTTAACGAACGATGGGGTTCCCATAATTGTAAACGGAGGGGTTGTCAACCTTAAGAATGTTAAATTTAATGCAACTGGTTCTGTTTACTATGGAAGGATTGTACAGAATTATTGGTCCGATCTTGAGGGAACGATAAATATTCAGGATGGAACGATATTGGATGATAATAATAGAAGTGGAAATTTTCCAGTTTATCCTTGTATTGACCTAGGAACTGTCAATATGTATGGCGGAACCATTACATCGTCAGAGGGAAAAGGTAATAGAGGAATAGTGGCATCAAACATGAAAGTTGTTGGCGGAAAGATCTCAAATTTTTATAATGCAATCGATAATAGTGCTGTTAAAAATTCATCAACTACGATTGGAAATGTAACCTTTGAAAATAATAATAGCGATATTGTGTTGGGGGAAAACAGCGAAAAAAAACTTATCATACAAGATGACTTCAAAGGAACTGCAAGTATTTATCAAAATCATTTTGTTGAATACCCACATATAATTACAATGCCAGGAACATCTCCGGAGATGCGCACAAGGATTACTTATAAGGATGCAGGGGGTGGTAATCCTCATTCAGTAAATTATGATACAACTGGAAAGTATCTGTATGCAAGTGATCATGTTCATTCATGGAGTTATTCAACAAGTGCTGATAAAATCATTGCAACATGTACGGCGAAGACAGATTGTGAATTTAATCCAGGTAAATTAGATTTAACCCTGACAGCAGCCGATGCATACTATTCCGGCAAAGCTTATACCGGAGCGACTGTGACAAATGGCATTACTTATCAGACAGGTGATGAGGCGAGTATCGTATATTATCTGAAAAATGGCACGAAGACAACCAGCAGCAACAGCGGTGCTGCGAGTGAAGGTGCTGCACCGGTAAATCCGGGACAATATATGATAAAAGCCACAGTTGGCAATCAGACCATAAGTGCTGATTTTGAGATCAAAAAAATGGAAATTAATCCGACAGTGACCATGGTTGACTGGACCTATGGGCAGAAGGCGAACACACCAAGCATAACAGTTAAGTTAGGTAAAAGTGACATTACAGCTTCTTATGATGCCTCCAGCTATACCTGTACGTACTATACAGATGCCGGCTGTACAGATATGACGACCGCAGCAGATGGTGCAGCCACAAATGGAGGAGTACCAAAGAACGCAGGTACTTACTATGTGAAAGTGGTTGTGCCGGAGAATGGAAACTATGCAGGGGCAGAAGCGGAAGCTTCCTTCACGATCGCACCACTTCCGGCAGACTTAACCTGGTCGAAAACAGATCTGATTTATACAGGAAGTGAGCAGAGCGTATCGGCGACAGTTGCGAATGCACTGGAGGGCGATTCTTTTGCAATTGCCTATGAAGGCAATACACAGACAGAAGCAGGCGACAGCTATACGGCAAGGGTAACAGACCTTGGAAATGATAACTATACACTTACCGGTGCCACGGGTGTTTCCAGGAACTGGAGCATCAGTTATCTGCAGAGTTCAGCAGCTGCGCAGGTTTCCGGAACGAAAGGTAACAATGATTGGTACATAAGCCCTGTGAAGCTTGTACCAGACAGTGGATACCAGATATCGACGGACAAAACAGACTGGAAGGATTCGCTTGGGGATTATGACATTCAGGGACAGAATAAGGTAGAATATTATCTGAAAAATGCAAATGGGCACATTACAGATAAAAAAACAGCAACTTTCAAAATTGATACCGAAGCACCAACAGGAGAAATAAAAATTGGAACAAATACATTTAGCAGTTCTCCGAATACGGTTACCTACGGCTACTGGTTCAGGGACAATGCCGCTGTTGATATCACAGGTGCTGATTCTACCAGTGGAATTGCCTCAATAGAATACCAAAAGGTGAAGGCAGATGAATCCTATAATGCAAATGGCACATGGGTTACATGGGATGCGGCTAATAAACTTTCCCTGACAGAAAGCGGCAAATACGTGATTTATGCGCGCATTACAGATAATGCAGGAAACCAGACAGTCATCAATTCAGATGGAGTGGTTGTATTTAAAGATTCTGTAGTAGTGGATTCTTCTATCGACTACACAAGAACAACTAAGACTTCCGTGGACGCGGAAGTAATGCTGAATGGAAATACAGTAGCGTCTGTAAAAAATGGAGAAACCACTTTAACAGCAGGAAAGGATTATACAGTTTCTGCAGATAAAATTACATTCAGTGGAGACTATCTTGATACTTTGGCAGTTGGATCTTATACAATGACTGTTGCATATAATCTCCAGGGAGTAACGGAGTATAAAGGCGGTGACAAACCTGCCGACAGCCAGATTGCAGTAAATGTGAAACGTCGGACTGCTAATATAAAAATCACAAGTGTTCTGAATAAAGAGTATGACGGACAGCCTGCAGATCTGGCATATACAACAAACAGCAATGCCAAAGTAAAAGTTGAGTACAACGTAAATGGAACCTGGCAGACAGAAGCTCCGACACATGCTGGTACTTATGAAGTAAAGGTAAGTGTACCTGAAAACGGTGATTTTACCGCTGCTTCAGATACGAAGACCTATACCATTAAGCCAAGAGAGGTGGTAATCTCTGGAATTGTCGCAAATGAAAAGGTATATGATGGAACTGCGAATGCAGAACTGGATTACAGCAAAGCGGTATTTACAGGCTTGGTTAAGGGAGATACCCTTACGGTAAGTGCAGAAGGCACATTTGCTGACAGTAATGCAGCCAAAGGAAAAACAGTTGCGATCACAAATCTGGTACTGGGCGGCGTTTCAGTAGATAACTACGTCCTGGCCACTAACGGACAGCAGACAAGTACCACAGCTGATATCAGTCCGAAAGAGATTACGGTTACCATCACACCAAACGGTGGAACCTACGAAGGAACCATTACCCCAGCAAAAGCCACTTTAAACGGACTGGTAGGAAAAGATGATCCCACAATCACCCTGACTTATACTGGTACAGCAAATGATGGTACAACAGCGGATGGAAAAGTACCGTCTAAGGCAGGAACTTATACGGTGACTGCTTCCATCAACGACAGCAACTACAGCCTGAAAGAAGAGGGCAGTTCTGCTAAATTTATAGTAGAAAAGGCATATCCACAGTTAAGCATTTCCGCTGTGACAGACAAGAATTATGGAGAAGAAGCCTTTAAGCTGGGAGTAAGCAATAAAGGTGACGGTTCTAAATCCTATGCGAGCAGTAATGACAAGGTTGTAAAAGTCGATGAAAATGGAACCGTAACCATTGTTGGGGCTGGGAAAGCAACCTTAACAGTTTCCCTTGCAGAGTGCGCGAACTATACTAAAGATCAGAAAGAAGTTACCGTAACTGTTAAAAAGATTAATCATAGCCTTGTGGTGACGAAGCTTACTTATGAAGTAACTTACGGAGATCCAGTGTTCAAAATTGCAGCAAATGCAGAAGATACAGAGTCCGGTATTCATTTTACAAGTGATAACGAAAATGTTACCACAGTAAGCGCAGACGGAACTGTAACCATAAAAAATGCAGGAACCGCTAAGATTACAGTTTCCATGGATGAAAGCCAGAATTTCCTTGCAGTTTCCAAAGAAGTGACTGTAACTGTTGCTCCGAAAGAAATAACCGTAACCCCAGACAATGCTTCCAAGGTTTATGGGGAAAGTGATAAGGAATTTACTTACACTCCAAGCGGCCTGGTAGGAGAAGATACCCTTTCCGATATTACACTGTCAAGAGCAGAGGGCGACAACGTTGGAACCTATGAGATTACAGCAGCCCAGAAAAAAGATGCGAACCCGAATTATAGTGTGAAATTTAACAAAGGAACCTTTACAATCAGTCCGAAAGAGATCACTGTTACGATCACACCAAACGGCGGAACCTATGAGGGAAACATTATCTCAGCAGCTGCTGTTTTAAATGGTCTGGTAGGAGAGGATAAGCCAGAGATTATTTTGACCTATGCAGGCAAGGCAAACGACGGAACAGAGGTAAATGGAACTAAGACACCGGTTCTTGCAGGAACTTATACAGTAACCGCGTCTATTACAGACAGCAATTATAACCTGAAAGCAGAAGGCACAACCGCGGAGTTTGTTGTCACAAAAGCAACCCCAGGGCTTAGTGTAGCTGCTGTGTCAGACAAGAGCTATGGTGAGGGAGCCTTTAAGCTGGGAGTAAGCAATAAAGGTGATGGTTTAAAATCTTATGTAAGCAGTAATGAAAAGGTTGTAACTGTAGATGAAAAAGGAACTATAACGATTGTTGGTGCAGGAACTGCAACTTTGACAGTATCTCTTGCTGAGAGTGCGAATTATACCGCGGATAGGAAAGCGGTTACAGTAACCGTTGCTCCGAAGGAAATAACGGTTACTGCTGATAATCTGAAGAAGATCGTTGGCGGGGCAGATCCTGTCCTTACCTATACAGCAGACGGTCTGGTAGGAGAAGACACCCTGTCTGGAATTACCGTGAAACGAAAAGCTGGTGAAAAAGTGGGAACCTATGCGGTCACAGTTTCCCAGAAGGCAGGTTTCAACCCGAATTACAGGATTACATTTAAGAAAGGTACTTTCACAATCCAGCAGGCTGACCAGTCAAAACTGAAAGGAAAAGATGTTTACCGTCTGAAACTCCCGGTATTTTTGGCAAAAGGAAAAGCAAAGAAGAACAGCATTGTTCTTTCCTGGAAGAAATATACTGGTGCAACAGGCTACGATGTTTACTGGCGCTACTGTGATGGCAGTATAAATTATAAAAAAGTTGGAACTGTCAAAAATGGAAAACTTTCCATAACCCATAAGAAACTGAAGAAAGACCGTGAATATAAGTACTTTATTGCTGCTTATAAAATGGTGGAAGGAAGAAAGATCTATATTGCCAAATCCAATGGCGTGCATGTTGCCATGAAAAAGGCTGCAACAACAAACGTGGCTTCCATTAAAGTGAATAAGAAAAAGGTTACTTTGGCAGTTGGAAAAACTTTCACGTTGAAGTGCGAGATCAAAGCCGAAAACAGCAGCAAAAATCTGGTTTCCCACACCAGTTCCTACCGCTATTACACCACCAACAGCAAAGTGGCAACAGTAAGTAAAGCGGGAGTAATCAAGGCAAAAGGCAAAGGCACCTGCAGTATATACGTGCTGGCAAACAACGGGGTGTACAAAAAAGTGAAGGTAAAAGTGAAATAAGGAGAATGGAAATGCGAACAGAACAGGAACGGATGGAACTGATTCGTAAAAGAACATTGGAAATACGAAAAAAAGAGAAAAAGCGCAGACAGCGGATCATTGATATGGGATGTGCAGCTGCCTGTGTGCTCCTAATCATCTGTCTGGGCATGTTAATGCCTCAGATAACTGCTCAGACAGAGGGTACAAGGATGGATGGTGTCTTTGGGGGAGCTGCCAGCATTTTTGGCACAAACAGTGCACAGGGGTATATCGTGATGGGAATAATCTGCTTTTTCATAGGAGTCTGCGTAACAGTCCTTTTATATCGGTTACATAGAAAAGCAGAAAGGGATCATTTCGATGAATTTTGAAATTATTGATAACCTGTTTCAGGTTCTGGTATTGTTTAGCGCAATGGCAGCCTCTGCCGTAACCGCCTGTAAGAGGAAAAGCAGAGATTTTCTGCTCCTTGCAGGCGGCTATGGCTGCTTTATGATGGGGACACTTTACTATGTACTGCATCTCATCATTACCGGGGATATCCCACAGATCTTTTATGTGGCGGAAATCTCCTGGCTGGCGGCATATCTGTTCTTTCTATCTCTTTCTTTATCCAGAAGAAGCACAAAGGGAAATTTTCCAGGTGTTATTTCCATTTTCTGTGCGGTGTTGATTATGTGTTTGATTTTTGTTTTTCAGATATTCGGGCCAGCGTTGCTTTTTTCTCTTTGCTTTGCCGTTACAGAAGGGACAATTGTTCTTAGATGTATGGAAGTGATCAGAAGAGAACGAAAGAAGCATCTGCTGGACTCAATCCTGCTGCTTGTATCCTGGATGCAGGTTGCATTATACATCGTATCTGAATTTTTATCAGATTATACCCGGTTTAATTTTTATTTTGTGGTAGATATGGTGCTGACACTTACGATGGCGTCCATGTATTTTGCCCTTCTAAGAGAGGTTGAGCGTGAATGAGTTACTATATTGAGAATATTTTCCTGTGTTTGGCAGTTCCGCTTATCTTAAGCATGCTATTCCGAAAAGGGAAGCAACGGACATTTACCACATTTGTGATTCTTGGAATGGGATGCTGCCTCTTATCAGCTTATGTGAGCAGCTTTTTTGCCGGATATTACCATGCAGGCACTGCCGCCGCTGTAATGGAAATTACTCCTGTGTGCGAGGAAGTGATGAAGTTTCTTCCGCTTTTGTTTTATCTGCTGGTATTTGAACCGGATAAACAGGAGGTGATATCTCCGGCAATCGGAATCGCGGTTGGATTTGCTACATTTGAAAACGTATGTTATCTTATAGAAAACGGTGCAGCTGATTTTTACGATATTCTGATCCGCGGAGTATCGGCTGGTTCCCTTCATCTTCTGTGCGGAATTGCACTCAGCTGTGGAATTGCTTATGTATTTCGAAAGAAGTGGATTATGGTTACTGGGACCATCGGTGCACTTGGGGCCTGTGTGGTTTTTCATGGGATTTATAATATACTGATCACAGCAAAAGGCAGATGGAATCTGATCGGATATCTGTTTCCGATATTTTTAATCTTTGCCTTTCTGGTCGTTAAAAAATCGCGGTTTTATAAGAAAATTGAATTCGAATAAAATCAATCAAAATAGCAAAAATAAATGCCCTTGCAAGTAAACTTGCAGGGCATTACAGACTGTAGACAAACTTGGTGTTGGGGATTATGCCCAGCACCATTTTTCTTTTAAAACTTCTTTTCTTTTTATTTTCTTCAAAATCAACAAAAATCTGGCTGTGTTCCAACCTCGTTTTTCCAGGATCTTTGCCAGTTTTTTCAAATTCATGCATGCAAAGGTAAGCCCGGCTTTCATTT
>OGQB01002977.1_pt1 | contig 11507 bp, 10 predicted proteins | sample 1553071 | NCBI WGS metagenome assembly OGQB01 (sample SAMEA2580284, study PRJEB22360) | human gut metagenome | biome: human gut; feature: human-associated habitat; material: faeces | place: Denmark | collected 2008/2010
TGGAGCTGTGCCGGAACAATCTGATCAAGCTGGCCGGCGCGGCCAGCGACTGCACCGTCACCGCAGAGGGCGACGCGCCCAAAGAACTGATGTAAGGGGAGACCTATGGATACACTGGAAATGAAGGATATCGAGGCCGCCGTAGAGGGCATACTGTTTGCCTCCGGTGAGCCTGTGGCGGTGGATCGCATCTGCGTGGCGCTGAACATGGACCGCCCCACGGTGGAGCTGGTACTGCAGCATTTGCAGGACTATTACAGCTATGAGCGACGGGGCGTGCGGCTGCTTCGGATGGAGGACAGCTGGCAGCTGTGCTCCGCGCCGGAGTACGGCGACCAGATCCGCAAGGCGTTTGAGATCGCACAGTCCGGAAGACCGGGACCGGTGCTGATCGATATCCCGAAAGATGTGACAGGCAATAAAGCAGAGTATGAGCCTGTCAAAATCCAGCCAATCGTAAAATACAAAAAAGAAATCTGCATGGAAGATATTGACAAGGCAGTAGAGATGATCGAAGAAGCAAAGCGTCCGTTTGTATTCGTCGGAGGCGGAGCTATATTATCTGATGCAAGTGAAGAACTCCGTGCATTCGTAGACAAGGTACAGTGTCCGGTATGTGATTCCCTGATGGGAAAAGGTGCATTTCCGGGAACTGATGAACTTTATACAGGAATGCTTGGTATGCATGGTACCAAGACATCGAACTTTGGAGTCAGTGAAAGCGATCTTCTGATCGTAGTCGGTGCAAGATTCTCCGACCGTGTCACAGGTAATCCAAATAAATTTGCAAGTAATGCAAAAATTCTCCAGTTTGATATTGATGTGGCAGAGATGAACAAAAATGTCATTATCGATGAAGGTGTGGTTGGAGATATCAAAGAAGTGCTTGCGGCAGTTAATGAAAAACTGCCACAGCAGGAACACACCGAATGGATCAAAAAGATCCAGGAATATAAAGCAAAATACCCGCTTGCCTATCATCCGGAAAGTCTGACCGGTCCGTATGTGATCGAAGAGATTTACAAACAGACAGAAGGTGATGCGATCATCGTCACAGAAGTTGGACAACATCAGATGTGGGCAGCGCAGTATTATAAATTCACAAAACCGAGAACACTGCTTACGTCAGGTGGTCTTGGAACCATGGGATACGGTCTTGGAGCTGCAATCGGAGCCAAGATGGGAAGACCGGAGAAGACGGTAGTCAATATCGCCGGAGACGGATGCTTCCGTATGAATATGAATGAAGTTGCAACAGCGGCGCGTTATAACATTCCAATTATCCAGGTTGTAGTGAACAACCATGTGCTTGGTATGGTAAGACAGTGGCAGAATCTGTTTTACGGACAGCGCTATTCAGCAACTGTTCTGAATGATGCAGTAGATTTTGTGAAACTCGCAGAAGCGATGGGGGCGAAAGCGGTAAGAGCTACGACCAGAGAAGAATTCGCAGATGCATTTAAGTTTGCTTTAAATGCAGGCGGTCCGGTGGTGATTGACTGCCAGATCGACAGCGATGACAAGGTATGGCCGATGGTTGCTCCGGGTGCTCCGATCAGTGAAGCTTTTGACGAGAAGGATCTGCAGGAAAAACAGCAGACAAACTAAAAAACATATGCAGCGACAGATACGCAGAGCAGGAATGGAGGAGTAATATGAAACGAGTTTACAATTTTTCAGCAGGACCGGCAGTACTGCCGGAAGAAGTTTTACGAGAAGCAGCAGATGAGATGCTGGATTACAAAGGATGTGGAATGTCCGTTATGGAGATGAGTCATCGCTCGAAAGCTTTTGCTGAAATCATTGAAACCGCTGAACAGGATCTTCGTGATTTGATGGGAATCCCGGATAATTACAAAGTACTGTTCCTTCAGGGTGGCGCAAGCCAGCAGTTTGCAATGATTCCAATGAATCTGATGAAGAACAAAGTAGCGGATTATATTGTTACCGGGCAGTGGGCTAAAAAGGCAGCTGCCGAGGCATCCAAATATGGAAAGGTGAATAAGATCGCATCGTCCGAGGATAAAACCTTTTCGTACATTCCTGACTGTTCGGATCTGCCGGTTGATGAAGATGCAGATTATGTATATATCTGCGAAAATAATACAATTTACGGAACCAAATTCAAGGAACTTCCGAACACGAAAGGCAAGACACTGGTAGCGGATGTATCATCCTGCTTCCTGTCTGAGCCTGTAGATGTGACAAAATATGGTCTCATCTATGGCGGAGTCCAGAAGAATATCGGACCAGCGGGTGTTGTTATCGCGATCATCCGTGAAGATCTGATTACAGAGGATGTACTTCCTGGAACACCGACTATGCTTACATACAAGACACATGCAGACGCAGGTTCTCTTTACAATACACCGCCGGCATACGGAATCTATATCTGCGGTAAGGTATTTAAATGGCTCAAAAAGATGGGCGGACTGGAAGTTATGAAAGAACGCAACGAAAAGAAAGCCAAACTGCTCTATGATTACCTGGATCAGAGCAAACTGTTCAAAGGTACGGTAGAAAAGAAAGACCGTTCTCTTATGAATGTACCATTTGTGACAGGCAGTGATGAGCTGGATGCCAAATTTGTAAAAGAGGCAAAAGAAGCAGGTCTTGAGAATCTGAAAGGACACCGTACTGTTGGGGGTATGCGTGCAAGTATTTATAACGCAATGCCATACGAAGGTGTGGAAGCTCTGGTTGCATTTATGAAGAAGTTTGAGGAGGAGAATCTGTAATATGTATAAATATTTTTGCCTAAACCCGATTTCTCCTGTTGGACTGGAGAAATTCAGTGATGACTATGTGCCTGCCGGTGAGATGGCAGGAGCAGATGCGGTACTTGTAAGAAGTGCCGGAATGCATGAACTGGAATTTGATAAAGATTTAAAAGCGATTGCCCGTGCCGGAGCCGGTGTAAATAATATTCCACTGGACAAATGTGCGGAGCAGGGAATCGTTGTATTTAATACACCAGGGGCAAATGCCAATGGTGTAAAAGAGTTGGTGATCGCCGGTATGCTGCTTGCATCCAGAGATATCCTTGGCGGTATCAACTGGGTACAGGAGAACGAAGAGGATGGCAATATTGCAAAAGATGCAGAAAAAGCGAAAAAAGCATTTGCAGGCTGTGAGATCCAGGGAAAGAAGCTTGGTGTGATCGGTCTTGGTGCAATCGGTGTCCTGGTTGCCAATGCGGCTACGCATCTTGGGATGGAAGTGTATGGCTATGATCCATATGTTTCTGTAGATTCTGCATGGAGACTTTCAAGAAGTATCCATCACACTAAGAATGTAGATGAGATCTACAAGGAGTGTGATTATATCACAATCCATGTACCGGCACTGGAAGATACAAAGGGTATGATCAATAAGAATGCCATCAGTCTGATGAAAGAGGGCGTTGTGATCCTGAACTTTGCAAGAGATGTACTGGTGAACAGTGAAGACATTGTGGATGCACTTGTTGGTGGAAAAGTCGGACGCTATGTAACTGACTTTCCGACACCGGAGATCGCAGGAGTGAAGCATGCGATTGTCATTCCGCATCTGGGAGCGTCAACTGCTGAATCAGAAGACAATTGTGCAAAGATGGCAGTAGAAGAGCTGAAGGATTTCCTGGAAAATGGAAATATCCGTAATTCTGTCAACTTCCCGGCATGCGATATGGGTGTAAGAGATAAGACAAGAATTACAATCCTGCACAGGAATATTCCGAACATGATCGGTCAGTTTACTGCGCTTCTGGCAAAGGATAATGTCAATATCGATGATATGACGAATAAGAGCCGTGGCAGCTATGCATATACGATGATCGATGTGGATAATGATGTGGCAGAAGACGTGGTAAAAGGTCTGGAAATGATCGAGGGTGTTCTGAAAGTCAGAGTAATTGCATAAAAAGTGACAGAGGGTGCGTTTGAAAAAGCGCATCCTTTTTTGTTAAAAAAATAGGAATCCTGTTAAAAAAATAAGAATCCTGTTAAATGATTAATTACTGCCATTTCGGTAGCATTTCAAAAAAAAGTGTGTTACACTCGCAATAGATTGTGGCGGACTGTTATTGCAAGGGAAGAAGATACAAAGAGTATCAATATGTCATATACAGGGAGGTATTTAATATGGCAATAACAATCGGCATAAACGGATTTGGACGTATTGGAAGAGTTGCATTACGCATTGCCATCAATCAGCCGGAAAAATTTAAAATTTGTGGGATCAATGTGAGAAACGCAGATCTGGATTATATGATTTATATGATCCGTTACGATTCGATCTTTGGACGTTTCCAGGGAAGTCTGGAAAAATATGAGGATGGAATTGTTGTAAATGGCGAGAAGATCCGAGTGTATTCAGAAAATGATGCTGCTGACATTCCGTGGGGAGAGTGTGGAGCAGAATACATTATAGATGCGACAGGTGCTTACTGTACGACAGAAAAAGCAATGGCACATATCCGGGGTGGAGCAAAGAAAGTGATCATCTCTGCACCGGCTAAAGATCAGGACACACCGACATTTGTAATGGGAGTGAATCATGAACTTTATCAGTCATCTATGCAGGTCGTTTCAAATGCATCTTGCACAACAAACTGTCTTGCACCGATCTGTAAGGTATTGGAGGATAATTATGGAATAGAGTATGGTCTGATGTCTACTATCCATTCAGCTACAGCAAAACAGAAGGTAGTTGACTGCCGTTCGCTGAAAGACTGGCGTACAGGTCGTGCTGTATTCGGAAATCTGATCCCATCTTCAACAGGAGCTGCAAAAGCAATCTCACTTGTTATTCCGGCGTTAAAGGACCGTATGAATGGAATTTCTTATCGTGTACCGACTTCAGATGTATCCATTGTGGATCTGAATGTCGCGTTGAAGACAGAAACCACTTATGAAGATATCTGTAAGAAAATGAAGAAAGCTTCCGAAACAACTCTTAAGGAGATTCTGGATTATGTGGATGATGAAGTTGTTTCTTCCGATTTTATCGGAGATAATCACGCATCCTCTTTTGATGCAAGGGAAGGAATCCAGGTAAACGGTCATTTTTTCAAACTGATCAGTTTTTATGATAATGAATGGGGATATACCAGTCAGATCTTCCGCCTGATTTCGCATATGTACCAGGTGGACCATGGTGTAAAATAAAACAGATTGTAAATGAAAAAGTAAAACGTATATCAGCAGTAACAGTCAGAAGCCATGAAAGAAAGAGTATCACGTGAACGAGAAAAAACGTGATACTCTTTTTGTTACATAGGAACATTCATTCTTATTTGGTATTCAAAATTTTTCAAAATGTTTTTTCAAAGGCAGAAAATATCGTCTTTTTAATAACGATGCTTGCGTATTTTGAAAAATATGGTATGATAAAGGACAAAAGTAGCACTTTACAGTGTGAAAATGTAACGTAGGAGGAAGAGATAATGGCATACGAGATTACAGGACATACAGTCCTTACCGGATTACTGGGGAGTCCGGTAGCACACAGCATTTCCCCAATGATGCATAACGAGGCATTTCGCCAGCTGGAGCTGGATTACGCATATTTGGCATTTGATGTTGGAACAGATAACTTAAAGACAGCAGTAGATGGTCTGAAAGTCATGGGAGTCAGAGGATTCAACCTGACTATGCCTGACAAGAATCTGATGTGCTCACTGGTTGATAAACTTTCACCGGCATCTGAGATTGGTGGGGCGGTCAATACTGTTGTAAATGATAACGGTGTCCTGACAGGTTATACGACAGACGGAATCGGATTCATGCGTGCAGTCAGTGAGACAGGCGTTGATATCATTGGCAAGAAGATGACACTTCTTGGAGCGGGTGGAGCCGCAGCAGCGATTCTGATCCAGGCAGCACTTGACAAAGTAGCAGAGATTTCGGTATTCAACATCCGTGATGAATTCTTCACACGTGCGGAGAAGACAATCGAGAAACTTCATGAGAAGACAGACTGCAAGATCAACCTCTATGACTTCTCTGACCCGGAAGTCCTCAAAAAGGAGATCGCAGAAAGTGCAATTCTGGTAAACGGAACTTCTATCGGTATGGCACCGAAGACAGACAGATGTATCATCACAGATGACAGTGTGTTCAGAAAAGATCTGTTTGTATTTGATGTAATCTACAATCCGGAAGAGACGTTATTCCTGAAGAAAGCAAAAGCAGCAGGATGCCAGACACTGAACGGTCTGAATATGCTGTTATATCAGGGTGCTGCATCATTTGAACTCTGGACAGGAAAAGAAATGCCGGTTGATATTATCAAAGAAAAATATTTCTCACGTTAATATGCTGAAAATGATTGACAAAGCCTATTGATTCGTGTAACATAAGCTATAGATTTTAAAAATTACATATTCTACTATCAAAATACAATGAAAAGAAGTAGTAAATATAATAAGACGTCACAGAGAGTCCTTTATCGGTGGAAGAAGGATACCGAAGATTATATTGAATTCCTCTTGGAGTAGGATACTGAATGCATTCTTTTGAAGAATTGTTAATAGGTATTTCCGGTAGCAGCCGTTATCTGCAAGGGTATAACCGTTATGAACGACGTACCTGACGAGGCAGTTGTCGTGAGACAATTGTAAAATGAGGTGGAACCACGAAGTATATAATACTCTCGTCCTCTGTTTTTACAGAAGACGGGGGTTTTTTGTTTCATAGGAAATTCCGAAGGAACTTCTAAAAGACATATTCGATGATTAGTAGAGAGAAGAGAAAGGAAAAAAGATTATGATTATCGTATTAAAACCAAGAACAAGTGATGAAAACGTAAAACGAGTTGAGAATATGGTCCGTGCAAAGGGACTGGAAGTACATACTGTAAAAGGTGAGGATCTTACAATTATCGGCTGTATCGGCGATACGGTCCGTGTGGATCCAAAGCTTTTCGAAGTAGACTCTTCTGTTGAGAAAGTTATGCATGTACAGGAACCTTATAAACTTGTAAACCGTGCATTCCATCCGGACGATACCATCGTAGATGTATCTGGTGTCAAAGTTGGCGGCGGACATCTGGCACTGATCGCCGGACCTTGTTCTGTGGAGTCAGAAGAGCAGGTGATCGAGATCGCAAAGGCTGTTAAGGCATCCGGTGCAAATATGCTCCGTGGTGGTGCATTCAAGCCGAGAACAAGCCCATATTCATTCCAGGGACTGGGCCTTGAAGGTCTGGAAATCTTATGTGCAGCAAAAGAAGAGACAGGGCTTCCGATCGTAACAGAGCTGATGTCACCGGAATATCTGGAAATCTTCGATGAAAAGGTAGACCTGATCCAGATCGGTGCACGTAACATGCAGAACTATGACCTGTTAAAACAGCTCGGACAGACAAAGAGACCGATCCTTTTGAAGAGAGGACTTAATGCAACTTACGAAGAATGGATGATGTCAGCAGAATACATTATGGCATCCGGAAATCCAAATGTTATCCTCTGCGAAAGAGGAATCCGTACCTTCGAGACTTATACCAGAAATACACTGGATCTTCAGTCTATTCCGGTAGTAAGAAAACTCAGCCATCTTCCGGTAGTTGTAGACCCGAGCCACGCAGGAGGAAAATGGTGGCTGGTTGATCCGATGGCAAAAGCATCAGTTGCAGCAGGAGCGGACGGGCTGATCATCGAAGTACATAACAGTCCGGAAACGGCACTTTGTGACGGAGCACAGTCGCTGAAACCGGAAAAATATGATACACTGTTAAAAGAGATTACCGGAATCGCAAAAGCAGTCGGTAAAGAAATGTAAAAAACAGCAGCCTGGGAGGAACAAAACGATGAAAATGACGGTAGATTTAAAGGAACACAGCTATCCGATCTATATTGAAAGAGGAATTCTGAAAGAAGCAGCAGAAAGAATAGCGGAAGTATATCAGGGATCAAAGATCATGATCATTTCCGATGACAGAGTTTATTCTTATTACGGAGAAGCGCTTAAGAAAAATCTTTCTGAAAAATATGAGTGTGCGGAAACCGTGATTCCACATGGAGAACCGTCAAAAGCATTCGAAACACTTCCAGGGGTATACAGCTCTCTTCTGAAAGCAAAGATTTCCAGAACAGACCTGATCGTTGCACTTGGAGGTGGAGTGGTAGGAGACCTTGCCGGATTTGTGGCAGCGACCTTTCTTAGAGGAATCAAGTTCGTACAGATTCCAACTTCCATTCTTGCACAGGTAGATTCTTCTGTTGGTGGAAAAGTTGCAGTCGATCTTCCACAGGGTAAGAACCTGGTAGGTGCTTTTTATCAGCCGAAGATGGTACTGATCGATCCGGATGTGCTGGAAACCTTGCCGGAGCGTTACGTGACGGATGGCATGGGGGAGGTTATCAAATACGGATGCATCAAAGACCGAAAGCTTTTTGATCTTCTGGAAAAATGCGGATGCTATGAGAATCTGAAAGAGCATTTAACCGATGTGATCGCAACCTGTGTCGATATCAAACGCCGCGTTGTGGAAGAAGACGAGTTTGATACCGGAGAGAGGATTCTCCTGAACTTCGGACATACCCTTGCCCACACCATTGAGCAGCACTTCCACTATGAAAGAGAAAGCCACGGTGAAGCTGTAGCCATCGGAATGTACCAGATCACAAAGATTGCTGAAGAGAAAGGACTCACCAAAAAAGGCGAAGCCGAGCACATCCGGAAAGTCCTGGAAGCTTATAAACTTCCGGTAAAAGCCGATGTCCCACTCCCACAGCTTACCGAAGCAATCAAGCTGGATAAAAAAACACTGAATAATAAATTAAAAGTCGTCCTTCTCCATGAAATCGGAGATTCCTATACATACCCGACCGGACAGGAATTCTTTGATGGGGATAGGACAGTATAAGTAAATACGATAAATAAGAATGCCGTAAAACCATGAAAGATATTGGTTTTACGGCATTTTAGTTAATTTCTGCGCATATGCCATAATAGCTTGACACCATATATGACACCATTCATAATAAAAGGAGAGATAAATAATGTCAAAATGGGATAAACTGATAATGCAGATATGTAATTTATCAAAAGACATCCGGTTTGATGAACTGCGGAAAGTGTTGGAAAGCTATGGTGATGAAATGAATTCGCCCAAGGGAGGAAGCAGTCATTATACATTCAGAAAGTGTGGCTGTATGCCAGTTACAATACCAAAGCATGAACCGATCAAAAAAGTATATGTAGAAATGGTAAGACAGATAGTAGAAAGTGAGACGAGGAAAGATGAAAACGCTGAATGAATATATGAAAATGCCTTATCGAATGGAAATTGTAGAGGATGAAGAGGAAGGTGGATTTGTAGTTTCATATCCAGATTTGCCAGGGTGTATTACCTGTGGCGAGACAATAGAAAGTGCAGTGCAAAATGCATTAGATGCAAAAAGAATTTGGATTGAAGCAGCATTAGAAGAAAGAATTGAGATATATGAACCAGACAGCTTGGAAAATTATTCTGGACAGTTCAAATTAAGGATTCCAAGAAGTCTCCATAGATCTCTAGCAGAACACTCTCAAAAAGAAGGAATTAGTATGAATCAATACTGTATATATCTTCTTACAAAAAATGATGCAGTATTTTCAAAATAATATGATATAAAAAAGAGCTTCTTGTTTGTCAGAAAAGTAAAAATATACTAACAAACAGCCGCAAGAGAACCATAAAACAGGACAGATTCCATTTTTGTGCAATGGAGATGAGACTCAAAAATCGTGGAAGCCATTGCTGAACATGATTTTCGCTTTCAGAGGCTCATCGGAATGGTTTGCACAAAGGAAGCTGTCCTGTTTTATGGTTCTTTTGCGGCGTCTGTTCGCTAATATATCCTTACTATCCCGCCAACAAAATTTATCTCATATTTCTCTTCGCAAGCAAATCATGAATCTTATCCGTCGGATTCATAACCGCACTAATAGATGTAGAATGATTCATCGAATCAATGATCAGTGCAAGGAACTTACTCATATCTGCTTCAATGAAATACGGTTTATCATGAAGCTGAGGAGGCAGATAGGTCAGATTGGTTGTGATCAGTCTGTCCAGATAGCCCTTTTCATAATATTCATCGAACTTGTCAAGACCTTCTGTGAAGAGACCAAAAGTAGTACATACAAATACACGCTCAGCACCGCGGTCTTTTAACTGCCTGGTAACATCCAGCATACTTTCACCGGAAGAAATCATGTCATCGATGATGATAACGGTCTTTCCATGTACATCGTCACCTAAGAATTCATGTGCAACGATCGGATTTTTACCATTTACGATGGTAGAATAATCACGGCGTTTGTAGAACATACCCATATCAACACCGAGTACGTTGGAGAAGTATACGGCTCTTTGCATTGCACCTTCATCCGGGCTGATGATCATCAGATGGTCTTTGTCTGCTTTCAGATCCGGTTCTGCTTTAAACAGAGCTTTGATGAACTGATACAGAGGGTTGAAGCTGTCGAAACCATTGAGTGGGATCGCATTCTGTACACGCGGATCATGTGCGTCAAATGTAAGAATGTTAGATACACCCATTGCGGTTAATTCTTCCAGAGCCATTGCACAGTCCAGAGATTCGCGTTTGGTTCTCTTGTGCTGGCGGCTTTCGTAAAGGAATGGCATAATTACATTTACACGGTGTGCCTTTCCTGTAGAAGCGGAGATGATACGCTTCAGATCCTGATAGTGATCATCCGGTGACATATGATTGATATGTCCGTTTACTGTGTATGTCAGGCTGTAGTTGCAGACATCCACCATAATAAAGAGATCTTTTCCGCGGATACTTTCGCCAAACATTCCCTTTGCTTCCCCCGAACCAAAACGTGGGCAACTGTTCTTTGCAAGATAAGAATCTGCTTCATAAGATGAATAGATTGCAGGATCCAGAAAATCATGCAGAGAATTTTTGCGGAACGATACGATGTACTGATCCACTTTTTCTGCCAGATCCTTGCAGCTTTCCAGGGCAGCAATTTTAAGTGGTGCTGTCGGAAGAGCTTTTTCCATAAGTTCGATATTTGTCATGAGTTCCTCCTTATAATAAGCGTTTTAAGTGCTTTTTATCTAATCTTACTTATCTTTTATACCATTATTTAAAAGCAATGACAAGAAAGAGGCGTGAAAAAATTGCATTTTTTGAAGAAATCTAGTATGATATAGAAGCAGAATTCCGAATAAATATCAGGAGGAAGAAAATATGAGTAAACCAGTTGTTGCCATTGTAGGGCGGCCGAACGTTGGAAAGTCGACGCTTTTTAATGCACTGGCAGGAGAAAAGATAGCAATCGTTAAAGATACGCCGGGTGTTACCCGCGACAGAATTTATGCAGAAGTGAATTGGCTCGATAAAGAATTTACGTTGATCGATACCGGTGGAATCGAGCCGGACAGCCGTGATGTGATCCTCTCCCAGATGAGAGAGCAGGCACAGATCGCCATTGACACTGCAGATGTGATCCTGTTTATGACAGATGTAAAGCAGGGACTTGTAGATTCCGATTCAAAAGTGGCAG
>OGQB01002983.1_pt1 | contig 11497 bp, 10 predicted proteins | sample 1553071 | NCBI WGS metagenome assembly OGQB01 (sample SAMEA2580284, study PRJEB22360) | human gut metagenome | biome: human gut; feature: human-associated habitat; material: faeces | place: Denmark | collected 2008/2010
CCGTCTTTTATATAGATTGCTGCGATGACAACCGTGACATTTGTTAATTTAGTGTAACCAGCGTGTACAGAAATCATTTTATCTGGCATATCTCCATGTATATTAACAATAACACTGTTTGAACCTGATCCAGAAACTTTTTGAACTAAAACCGCAAATCTAGTATATCCGGCTTTAGCAGGAACTGAAACATACCATTCGGAAGAATTCCCTATACTTATCGATTCAAACGTTTTTGATGTCTCCCAAATATATATAATATTTGCTAACTTCGTGTTTTAAACTTTGCCATAGTAAACGGTTATTCCCAAAATGGTTTTATAAGTGTTTCAGTTACAGATGATGGACAATATTTATACTGTCCAGATGGATTACCTGCTAAATATCATTGTATGGATCTTATTTTGCCAATAGTTTAATAATTCAATCTTACAATTTCAATATAAGATTTCGTAGTATCGTTTTGAATCTCTACTAATCGATCAACATACATAGTTATTTTTACTTTACTACCATGTACGATCATAGAATAATTAACAGTCTGCCATGTGCTAATCTGTCTAAACCACGGGTTTGCAACTTGTACATCATCAACTTCAACATTTAATGCTGTTCCTAAAATATTTGAAGGAGAAGCGTCCCCATTAATACTAAAAAATAGACTAATATTTACCAAATAAATGCCTTTTGGAAATGTATAGTAATGCTTATAATCTGAAGATGATGCGTCAACATATTTTATGTCACTTGGAGCATCATTATATGCTGGACTTCCTATTGCTAATCCTGAGTATCCACCAGTTGCATTAACATAAAATTTTCCTCCTGCAAAAAACTTTGCGGCTTTTATCTTCGTGTTTAGTATCCTTCTATCTTTTTCCTTTCTATTTATTTTATTGCATGCAAAAAGCTCCGGAGTTCCCCCGGAGTAAAACAATGTTTATTTACCTATGCTGCATATTTACGATATGCATTTTTTACGTTACTTTGATTGATAAAACAATAAATCTGGGTAGTCTTGAGATCTGCATGTCCCAAAATAACTGCTACATCTTGTATGCTCATGCCTCGATCTAATAAGTTGGTCGCAAGTGTACGTCGAAAACGATGCGGATGCACATTTTCCACTCCTGCCACGTTTCCAATTCTTTTTAATAAAGTTTCTATTCCACCCTTTTTCAGACGTGGTGTTCCCTTTCCTGCAAATAATGCAACACTACTATCTTTTCTTTTTTCCAGATATCTTTTTAAATATAGTAACGCAATATCTGTAAGATATACGATCCGCTCCTTATTCCCCTTCCCGATCACGCAGCATTCTCCCGTTTCCATATTTATGTCCGAGATATCCAATCTGGATATCTCAGACACACGGCATCCAGATGAATATAAAAACTCTACTAACGCAAGATCACGTATATTTTCGCAGGATTTCCGAAGCAATTCCAGTTCAACAGCTGTATAAGGCTTTTTTATCTGTTTGCGACATTTGATTTGATTTAATGCTATGCAGGGGTTCTTTTCTATCAAACCCTCCGTTGTTAACCATGTAAAAAAGCTCCTGTAGCATCTTCTCATCCCATCTAAAGTTCTATTACTTACCTTATTCTGCTGCCGTCGGCATGCCATGAACAGTCTTAAATCATCTGTAGTAATTTTGTTCAGATCCTTGCCGAGAAATTGTATTAACTGCAGGTTCTGTTCCCAGTATCTTTTCAGTGTAGACTCTGCTTTGCCCTCGATTCTTTTGGTAGCAATATACCTGCGTAACATTCCTACAGCACTATTGTCTACCACCGATAGTTCCGTTGTTCGTTCCTGGACTTCATAACGATTCAGTTCGATCGTAAGCGCATCTTGCACTATATCCAGTGTCTCCTGATCCACTTTGCTCTTTAATACTTGCATTACTGATTGTATGATCATTTGCCTTGACTCCATTATCAGCACCTCCCGTACCTTAATTATAAAGCATAGGTACAGATGCTAAACACGAAGATAACTTTTGTAAATCAAGTTTGTAAAGGTACTGGAGCAGGACATATCTATATTAATCCACCAGATACTAACAATGATTATTACTTAATAGGAGCTACTAATGCGGATTGGAACGCTTGTCCAGTTAGTATAGTTGCTGTAAGTAGGCAAAATTCTACTCATATAGTGCATTTTACGGGTAACATTGAAAATGGTAAATCTGTTCGAATACTCAGTATGTGGACACAAGCTAAATATATAACTTTTAAATCATAATATAATTTATGCTCGTATAAACATTAAATCTGCTATATAATTACCTGCTGATACAAACCCATTACAAACAATATTATAGCCATTTGATGAAACGCCTACTGCGCAAATAAGAGCTTTGTTATCTCCCGAACCAATAACACCAATATTTTGATTATTTGTTGATACTTTTACTGGTAAGGTCAGAAGAACTGTCCCATTTTGTATACCAGAAGCAGTAAGTGAATTAAATCCAATATGGAGATATAAAAAGCTATCGTTATATATACAATATGTTTGTCCAGTTTGCAAATATCCGCCACCATTATATGTTTTTAATGTAACATTTTTATTATTTATCTTCGTGTTTAGTATCCTTCTATCAAGAATTGCATATGTTAAGAATCCGAGCAGAGCCATAAGGCTCTTATTTTTGTACAAATTTGCGCTGGCGCAATGCCGAGAAAGGACAAGAATATGAAAGAAAATTATATCAAAGCATTTTTCACCGGACTATTCGCACTGATCAGCTCAATGCTGGGCATACTTACAGTTCCGGTACTTCTGATGGTGGCATGCAATGTGCTTGACTATGCTACCGGATTGATGGCATCTACATATCGGTCACAGGATATCAATTCCTATAAAAGCATCAGAGGAATAATGAAAAAGGTATGCATGTGGCTTCTGGTAGTGGTAGGGGCAGTGATTGATCAGCTGCTCTTATATGCATCCCAGACCGCAGGTATTACATTACCATTTACGTTCCTTGTGGCATGCATCGTAGCCATCTGGATCATCTGTAATGAGATCATCAGTATTCTGGAAAATATCAAAGACATGGGAGTAGCAATCCCGGCATTTCTTCTTCCAATCGTGGAGCACGTGAAGTCACAGGTAGAGGACAAAGCAGATATCAATAAAGAGTCAGAGGGCGAGTGATCGTCCTCTTTTTAGTGGAGGAAAACAAATGTTAAAGATCATGGGACAGGCTGCAGCTACGGTAGAACAGATGCAGTCTTACATTAAGATGGTAAATCCGAAGGTGTCCGATTCGGTCATCAAGATGATTCCCCTGTATATTTCAGAGGGAGCGATCGAGGGAGTAAGAGGCGATGTTGCATTTGCTCAGTCTTGCCTTGAAACTGGTAACTTTACGTTTTTCGGAAGCACAGTTACCCTGGATCAGAATAACTTCTGTGGTATGGGAGTGACCAAGAATGGAGTAAAAGGCAACAGCTTCAAGAGTCCGGCCGAAGGTATCCGGGCGCAGATACAGCACCTGCAGGCCTATGCGTCTACAGACCGACTGAAACAGACCATAGTGGATCCACGTTACATATACGTAACCAGAGGTTGCGCAGAGTACGTGGAGTACCTTGGGATTCAGGAGAATCCACAGCACCAGGGATGGGCTGCCGGAAAGGACTACGGAAATAAAATTATTGCTATTTTAAACAACATTTTATCAACAGAAAAGGAGAATACAATGAACATCAACACAAGTTTAATCAGTAACAATAACAGCTACGCTGGTCAGACTCCAAAATACATTGTCATTCACAACACAGACAATTATTCCAAGGGAGCCAATGCAAAGGCACATGCCAAAGCTCAGCATGACGGGAATTTTAAAGGCTATTCCGCACACTTGTTTGTGGATGATACAGGAGCATACCAGGCCCTTCCGTATGACAGAGGCGCTTGGCATGTTGGAGTTAACTATGGCGGCCGGCTGTTCGGCACCTGTAATAATCACAACTCTATTGGAATCGAAATGTGTGTACAGTCAGGCTACAATTATGAAAAGGCATTCCAGAACACAGTTGCAGTGTGCAAGCAGATCATGAAGCAGTTCGGTATTCCGGCCGAAAGAGTACTGCAGCATTATGATGTGTGTGCGAAGAACTGCCCGTCTGCGATTCGAGCAAAGGGTGATTGGAACCGGTTTAAGCAGCTGATCGGTGCTGAGACGACAACCGTAACTGTGGACAAATATTATCGTACAAGGAAAAGCTGGGAAGATAGCAAGAGTCAGATTGGAGCATACAAGATTCTGGAAAATGCTAAGAAAGAATGGAAAGAAGGATATACCATCTATGACTGGAATGGAAAAGCGGTATATCCGGAACAGCAGGCCAAACAGAAGGCAGATCTTACTGCAGAATTGAAAGTTCAGCTTCCAGTTATTCAGGAAGGATGTACTGGGGCAGCAGTCCTTGCTCTGCAGGCAGTGCTTAAAACATCTGTTGACGGAATTTTTGGCAGCAGCACAAAAGAATCACTGAAGAAATTCCAGAAGAACGTGAAGCTTGATGCAGACGGATGCTGCGGAAAGAACACATGGGGGAAAATCGTAGATCACATGAAGGAAAATACTTTTAAATCTTGATATATAATAAGAAGCAATCCCGGCAGGTACCCACTGCCGGGAGAATATTGTATCATCTGATTTGTCCACGTTTTGTCTACTGCGGACAGAAAACAATATAATATGATAGGTAATTACACAATACAAAAATAAATGTAAAACATTGATAAATGTTGATTTTAAAGACTTCTTAGATTACAATAAGAAACCATAGGACGCAGGAGAAAGCACCCAGCTTCTTTATGAAGTACATGGAAACGCTTGAATATTGATCGCACGTCGATATGAAAATTTTGTGAATTCAATAAAAATGCTTGCATTCCAGCATAATATATGTTACAACATTGTTACGAAATGTTAATAAACTATACCGCAGGATGCAATGAAATGCTGCCGGGATTCTGGCAGCATTTTTTATGGAGTCCAAAGAGATCTGGCTGTTTTAGGCAGTTACGGCACTTTTGGACCGGATATAGATAGAGGAGGATATTATGGAAACGATGATCGATCTGATTGATGTGACAAAATCGTATGGTAAAGGCCTTCCGGCTGTGAACCATGCTAATTTGCACGTAGATAAAGGAGAATTTGTTTTTGTAGTAGGAAGCAGTGGGTCAGGAAAATCTACACTGATCAAACTTCTTATGAAAGAACTTGATAGTACAAGTGGACAGATGATAGTCAGCGGTGAGCGTCTGGAGAAGATGAAACATCGTCGAGTTGCGAAATACCGTCGTAAGCTTGGTGTAGTATTTCAGGACTTCCGTCTTCTGAAAGACCGCAATGTATACGAAAACGTTGCATTTGCACAGCGTGTTATCGGGAGACCAACGCGAGTGATCCGCAGACGTGTTCCGGAGGTTCTTCAGGAAGTGGGACTTGCTGAAAAATACAAATCCTTCCCGGATGAGCTTTCTGGTGGTGAGCAGCAGAGAGTGGCGCTTGCCAGGGCACTTGTAAATCGTCCGGATATCCTTCTGGCTGACGAGCCGACCGGAAACCTGGATCCGAAGACTTCTGAAGAAATCATGAAGCTTCTGGAACAGATCAATGAGCGTGGTACGACTGTGCTTGTGGTAACACATAACAAAGAAATCGTTAATCAGATGAAGAAACGAGTGGTTACCATGCATGACGGTGTGATCATCAGTGATGAGAAAGAAGGAGGATATCATGAGGCCTAGTACAATCTGGTATACCCTCAAACAGGGTATCAAAAATATAAAAAGAAACTGGATGTTTTCCATTGCATCTATTCTGACCATGGCAGCCTGTATCTTTCTGGTAGGTGTATTTTATTCACTGGTAACAAATGTAGATAATATTGCACAGAAAGTAGAGCAGGAAGTTCCAGTCACTGTTTTTTTTGATGAGGGAACGACTGAAGAACAGATGCAGGAAGTCGGCAATCTGATCCAGGCACGTCCGGAAGTGGAACGAGTTGAGTTTGAATCAGCAGAGCAGGCATGGGAGAACTTTAAGGATAAATATTTCCAGGGATCTGATGCGGCAGAAGGATTTAAGGATGACAATCCGCTTGTCAATTCTTCAAACTATCATGTATACCTGAATCAGATCGAGAAACAGACAGAGTTAGTAAACTATATTCAGGGGTTGGAGCATGTGCGAGATGTTGAGCAGTCTGAACAGGCAGCAAATACGCTGGGAAGCTTTAACAAGCTGGTTTCCTATGCATCGATCGTGATCATTGCGCTCCTTCTGATCATTTCTATTTTCCTGATCAGTAATACCATTTCTGTTGGTATTTCTGTTCGTAAAGAAGAAATTGGAATTATGAAATACATTGGAGCAACGGATGCATTTGTCCGTGCACCGTTCCTTCTTGAAGGTATGGTCCTTGGGGTGATCGGTGCAGCGATTCCACTGGTAGCACTGTATTTCCTGTACAATAGTGTTGTTGAGTACATCCTGAATAAATTCAGTGTGCTTACAGGTGTGGTTGCTTTTATTCCGGTATGGCAGATTTATCAGATACTTCTTCCGATTGGACTTGCTCTTGGAATTGGCATTGGTTTCATTGGAAGTATGATGACAACAAGAAAACATCTGAGAGTGTAATTGTGAAAGTGCAAGGTGTGAAATAACCATCAGGGATCATATAAGTAAATAAAAGAAAAGCGGCATGGGACTTTAAGTTCTGTGCCGCTTATGTTATATTTAGATACCAGGGTTAAAGGCACGAAAATTAACAATACAACAGGAAAGGCAGTCGTAATGAAGCATAAAGAATACGTGACAGGAGTTGTGACAGGAGTTTTGGCTGCTACACTTGCAGCAGGTGGGTTAAATTATGTACATCAGAATCAAAGTGGGAGTGTTCTGGCGGATTCAGCGCACGTAGAAAAAGTAGAATATCTGGAGAAACTGATCGATCAGGAATATCTGGGGGATGTTGATCAAGATAAACTGGCAGAGGGAATTTATGCAGGACTGATTTATGGCCTGGGAGATGTGTATTCCAGATATTATACAGCGGAGGAATATGCGCAGGAGACCGCAACAACAGATGGCTCTTATGTAGGAATAGGGGTATCTATCCAGAAAAATAAAAATGGTGGCGTACAGATTGCAGAGTGCTACGAGGGCGGTTCGGGAAAGAAAGCCGGACTGATCGTAGGAGATGTGATCACTGCGATTGACGATACCGATGTTACGGATATGGAACTCTCTGAGGTAGTCAGCCTGATCAAAGAAAATAAAGACAAAAACATTGTTCTGACCGTCCAGAGGGAAGATGAGGAGACACCTCTTCAGATCACTGTAGAAGTAACAGATGTGGAACTTCCAGCCGTATTCAGTGAAATGCTGGATGATGAGACCGGATATATCCAGATCACGCAGTTCACAGGCGTTGCACCACAGCAGTATAAAGATGCTTTTGTGGATCTAAAACAGAAAGGAATGCAGAAACTGGTAGTAGATCTTCGTGATAATCCAGGTGGACTTCTGACGTCAGTATGTGAGATATTGCGGGATATTCTTCCAGAAGGACTGATTGTTTATACTGAGGATAAGGATGGAAATCGGGAAGAAGAGACTTGTGATGGCAAAAATGAACTCCATATGCCATTGGCTGTTCTTGTCAATGAGAGCAGTGCCAGTGCTTCGGAAATTTTTGCCGGTGCGGTCCAGGATTATGGGATCGGAAAGATTGTCGGAACAACAACTTATGGAAAAGGCGTTGTGCAGGAGCTGAGACAGCTTCGTGATGGAAGCGCAGTGAAACTTACTGTTTCAAACTATTATACACCAAAAGGAAATTCTATTAATAAAGTAGGAATCAAGCCGGATATCGAGGTCAAACTTGCATCAGAACTGTTGAATAAGACGGAAATCAGTCATGAGGAGGATAACCAGCTGCAGGAGGCTTTAAAAACGCTGCAATAGATCAGTACGTAAGATAAAATTAACAAATTTAAAAAAAATGTAAAAAATACTTGCTTTTTATTCAATTATTTCTTAAAATATATAAAGGCTATTTTGTATAAGGAAGGGAATGATTTCATGAATAACACAGACAAGTACAAAAGAGACTTTGCCAGAGTCCTGACACTTCTTATGCTACTGGCTGCATTATTTGTAACAGACATTCCGGTAAGTGCAGATACGACAGACAGTGCCACTGTTTCAAGCATCAGTGCAGTTACCGTGAAGGCAGAGATAAAAGCTTCCAGCAATACAGCACTTAAGATCAGCTGGGAGAAATGCCCGTTTGCACAGGGATATGTGATCTACAGAAGAGAATCTACAAGAAAAGCATTCAGAAGAATAAAGAAAGTCAGCGCCAGCAGGACAAGCTATATTGATAAAAGACTGACCTCAAGCAAACCGTATCAGTATGCAGTGCGTGCGATACGTAAGGAAAATGGGAGATATGTATACAGCAGATATCTTATGGTAACAGGTGCTACACGTCCTGCAATCGTGAAGACAAGGATTAAGGCAGCTTCCAGTTCAACGATGAAAGTGACATGGAAGAAGAGCTCGAGAGCAGATGGTTACCGTATTTACAGAAGACCTGCTGCCGGAAAATGGGTTCTGGTTGCTGATGTGGCCAAAAATCTGACTTCATATACAGATACAGGCTTGAATGCAAGTACGAAATATGTGTATACAGTACGCCCATATAAAAAAGGCGGTAATGTAAAATATATGTCAGCCGTGAAGCTGAGTAATAAAGCATCAACGCCAGCGGCACCCAAGGTTACGCCGTCAGGCGACATATCAAACAGTAGTGTTATATCAAATACCAGGTTTACTGCAGCACAGAAGGATGTCATGAAAAAAATCCTCTATGCGGTGGAAACAGGTGGACAGGTTTATGGAAATCAGAAATATGGTGATTTCACAGAGGCTTTTACAAACAGCAGTACAGAGTACACGATCACAATTGGTGCAGGTCAGTGGTATGGTACAGAAGCACAGCGTCTTCTGAAACTGATTCATGCAACGATGGGAGAGGATGAGTGGAATAAGATCGATACAGGAAATCATTATGTATGGACAGCTGTATGTAATGAAGACTGGACAAAATATCGAATTCCCAAAAGCTCCTGGAGAGCAAGAGTTATTGTAAAACTGCTTCAGACAGATGCTGGAATCAAATGTCAGGACCAGCTGATGTATCAGCAGATCGACGAATATGAAGCAGAAGTACGGAAACTTGGTGTATCGGATCCACAGGCTGTAGGGATGTTTATCAACATCCGTCATCAAGGTGGATACGGAGCTGTTACGCGAGTCCTTGGAAAAACTGCAAAGCCGGTTAATCTGATCAATGTGTACAGAGCACTTGCCACAGATTCCGGTGGACAGGTAGGTACATATAAGACAAGGCAGGCAAAAGTATATCAGTGGCTGCTGACATACATGAAATAATAAGAGTACATCAGGGGCTGATCTCGCATGAGAGATCAGTCCTTTCTTTTTGTGAAAATCCATTGCGTATGGCAAGTGTAAAATGTTATAATGATATAGATTTTTTTGTAGAATGCAGGGAGAAAAGAAATGATTTTAACTGAAGATAAGATCTATACCATGTCACTGGAGACGGAATCTGTCAATCGTGACAGCGGATTAACAAATAATACGATAGAATTGGAATTTACAAACAAAGAGTTATTACATGCAATTGTTACCTGTGGAATGCCGATCCAGAGACTGACAGCTGCATTTCCGGAGAAGAAACGTTTTGAATTCTTATACAAACTTTTTCTTGTAGAAACAGCTCTTGATGCAGAGGGAGACCGCCTGAAAAAATCAAAGAAGATCGCATATCTGGATTCTTCTGAAAAGAGTGTGATTTCCTACTATATGGGAATGTTTTTTACAAAGATGATCAGTCGCCGACTGTATGGATCTGAGTACCTGACAAATCTGAATCTGATTGAGACACCGGATCACAAAGAATTTATTGATTTTTTTGCCAGTGAATGGCGCCCAGAGATGATAGGCTACAGACCGGATGCTGATGCCTGGAATGTCTGGGAAGCAAAAGGTGGAAGCAACTACAGAGAGCAGGCTCTGAAGAAAGGTGCTGACCAGCTGAAGGCAATTGGCACTGTAAATGGGGTGCGCCCGGATCCGGCGGCAGTCTGCATGACCTATTATGATCATGGCTATCTCTGCGGAATATTGAGAGAACCGGAAGGCAATACAGAAGGGGAACAGTTGAAGTTCACTGAGGAGGATTTTTATAAGGCATATTATGAACCAATCTGTGAACTTTTTCTGGATAAAGGCAGCAACCTCAGATTACATGATCTCTATGCGGAAGTATCACTGGAAGTGCCATATTTTACAGAAAATTACAGAGAACCGGATGAAAGAAAGATATGTATTGGAATTTCCAGAAAATTATTGAACTGTCTGATGGAAGAAGATTATTCTGCGGTAGCTGAAATAAGAAAAAATGTGCAGGAAGAAATCTGTCCGGATGGTGCTTATATGGGTGCAGATGGTATTTTTGTAAGATAAAGAAGAACAGATACATAAGGATAGTGAATGAGATAATTTTTTTTGAATACAAAGGAATCAAATATTGTAATCGAGTCATTGATATGGCATAATAAATATGTATGAGGTTAAAAATAAGAAAAAACAAAGTTAAGAAAATGTAAAAAAATACTTTACAGAAGGAGCTGTTCCGAAAGAAATACAGAGCTGACGGGACGGCCACAGAGGAGAAAAAAATGGCAGTATTTTCAATGATCTTATCTTTGCTCTCAGGAGTAGCATTATTTCTGTTTGGAATGTCTTTGATGGGAGATGGCCTGAAACTTGTAGCAGGTAATAAGCTTGAGGCATTTCTGTACCGTATGACCAATACTCCGCTGAAGGGAGTTGCACTTGGTACTTGTGTTACCAGTGTTATCCAGTCTTCTTCAGCAACTACCGTTATGGTCATCGGTTTTGTTAACTCCGGTATGATGAAACTGAAACAGGCAATCGGTATCATCATGGGAGCAAACATCGGAACCAGCATTACAGGATGGATCCTGTGTCTGTCCTACATTCAGGGTTCCGGTGGTATTGCAAGTATTCTTTCTACTGCAACCATTTCAGCAGTAGTCGCAGTCATTGGTATTATTCTTCGTATGTTCTGCAAAAGATCCGTACATAAGAATATCGGAAACATTATGCTTGGTTTCGCAATTCTGATGACGGGTATGCAGACCATGAGTGGTGCTGTTGCACCGTTGAGAGAAAGCCCGGTCTTTATTGACATGCTGACGATGTTTTCCAATCCGATCGCAGGTATTCTGGTAGGTATTGCTTTCACGGCCGTATTGCAGAGTGCATCTGCGACAGTCGGTGTACTGCAGGCACTTTCCGTAACAGGAATCTTGACATTTGCCAGTGCATTCCCGATCGTCC
>OGQB01002984.1_pt1 | contig 11495 bp, 10 predicted proteins | sample 1553071 | NCBI WGS metagenome assembly OGQB01 (sample SAMEA2580284, study PRJEB22360) | human gut metagenome | biome: human gut; feature: human-associated habitat; material: faeces | place: Denmark | collected 2008/2010
GCTCTATCTGCTCCAGAAATTCTTTTTTCTTTGTTCGTACCTGTGACAGTTCGTCTTCCAGGTTCGATAAACTTATCTGCTTATTCATACTTTTATTATACCATTTTTTAATTTTCTCTGCAACTGGTTTATTTGCTATTCGTTCACATTTTCCAATCGATGGGATTTGTGCGGTGGTGCCCTATATCATATGCTTCACCAAATATATCCTTTAAGCTAAATTCATTCATGGATATCCCCACTTTCCAAAAAATCTAAAATTGATTTTCGAGCTTGAAACAGTCTTTGACGGACAACGGTTTCAGAAACATTCAGTTTTTGCGCTATTTCAGAATTGCTCAATTCACAGACAACTTTTAAATTGAGAATATCCCGCTGTAGTACCGGCAGCTTTAATATAAAAGCAAGCAGTTCATTTTTTGAAACAGAGCCGATTACAGTATCTTCTAACCCTAGAGTATAAGCCTCATCCGAAACATCTTCTGTTAATTCTTCAATTTTATGCGCATTGTTTTTGTTGAACATATCAATTGCAACGTTCCTAACAATAACATCTGCATAAGCCACTCTTTTGTTATGCTCAATTTTAAAAAATTTTTCCGGCTTGTCTACAATTCTCAAAAAAGCTTCCTGTACTGCGTCTTCTGCGGCTGTCTTGCCGTGCAGTTTAGAATATGCTATTGCATAAAAGCGATTCTTGTATTTCTGGTAAAACTCGGATAATACGTTTCGCTGTTCATCTGTTTTAAGCAATGCAAGCGCCGTGGAAATCATTCCTTACCCTCATTTCATGCTTTATTTGCTACAAGTATAGCATGAATTAGCAGAAAAATCAATACTGTTTATCCTCATTGCCCGGATTCATCATGAAATCCTGCCGAGCGGTTTCGTCAAGCTTCTTGATCTTGCTCGCAAGTTTCTCCTGCTCAATTTCCGGGAAAGTCATTTTGAGTAGTTCAATCGACCTATGCTTGATTATACGCCCCAGATTTCTCTTTATCTTCTCGCACTCAGCCTTGAGTTTATCGCACTCTGCCTGCTTTTTTTCGTATTCCTTGCGCTCCCGCTGGGATCTTCGGACTGATTCACGGGTAATGCGTTCAGCCTCCTGCTGAATGAGCTGCTCCTGACTCTGCCGGAGCTGTTCTGCAGCCTGACGTTCGGATTCAGCGACTTTTCTGTCCTCATCCGAGGTCAGTGTGTTGTTTGAAAGTCTTGAAATGGTGTTGTGAATTTCGTTGAGTTGCTCTACCTCATCTGCATTCACAACTACATTTTTACCGAGCCTCAGCAAGGACTTTTTCTGAACCGCAATCAATCCGGATTTCAATGCAATCTGCTTTCCGAGGTCATCGTTTTTCTTGCTGTAACTTTCTTTATCTTTCCGCAGAGTGTCATTTTCTGCCGTAAGTTGATTGTTCTCAGAGCGCAGAACTTCCGCTTTCTTCTCAGCAGTTGCTGTGATTTCCTGCGCCTTAGAATTGGCTGTATCAAGCGTTTTCTGAGCCTGAGTACGCATTTCGTCCGCCTGAGATTCGGCTTCTTTCCTGATGTGCTTTGCCGCTATTTTCGCACTCTCTTTGATGACTTCCGCATCAGCCTTTGCGTCACGCATGGCATTGGAATATACATCTACTGGAAGTGTTTCACCTCTGTAATCAGCCTGCTCCTCCGCTTTGGTTTTCGTTTCAATTCCATAGCAATTACAGATATCTTTCAGAATCTGGCGTTCCTTATCACGCCATTCATAAAATGCCGTGATTCTATCAGTAAATCCCATGCAGGCAAGCGCTCTTTCAAATCCCAACTGCTTCTCCGGTCCTTTCTTGTACCCCTCTCCAATCGGCACGAAATCAATGTGCAGGTGCGGAGTTCCGTGCCACTCGTCATTGTGCATAACCGAGCAGGCTACTGCAAAATTAGGATTGCGTTTCTCGAAAGACGGGAGCTCGAAATCGGCTTTAATATCAGGAGCGCTGACCTTTTCAAGGCGTGAATTTACACCATTTCCAACCTTGTTGTAACGACCACCCTTGTAGTAAATTTCAAGCATATCACGTGCTTTTTCAGCCTTCGGATTAGCAATCAGAGTCTTGCTGTTTGACACAACATTTACGTCAACATCGTAGTAGTTTCTGCTCGATTTATCCCACTTTACCTTGTTCCCGTTCTTGTCTATAAAGTTGTCATACTCGTCCCTCATGAAATTACCGAACTCCTTGCAATCGCCAATCTGAACAACCATTTCATTAAAGGACTTCACCGAATTTTTACCGCGTTTATTGGACATAAGCACAGCGTTAGCCTCCACAGAATTTGGATCAGCTCCGAACGAATATTTGAAATAATTATCTCTGGTATATGAAATTCTGTCTTTCCTCTTCTGCTTGGAATTGTGCTCGTCAATTGAATCACCGAAAGCAACCTCATAGGTTTCTTTCAAGCTGCGATTCGCGAAAAGAATGTTATTCACTGCAAGATTTGGATCAATGTTGTAAGGATCGAATTCTCTGCGATTATGCACAAGATTCCCCGGCTGCCCCTTGGACTTACTCTTACCTAGACCGCAATTCACATTCGTAGTAATACCAACTGGCATAAAAACGCTCCTTTCAACGCACTATCGGAAGTCGATAGTTTCATACGCCGTTACACCATTGACAGAAAGCGAGCTTTCCGTCAATGGTTGGCGCAAGGGGATACCCCTTGACCCCGAACTCATTAGCCGATTCCGGCTGCTTTTTACCGGAGCAGGCTCCGGTCGGAATTCCCTTGATATGGGATTTTCGCATAGACCACCAACTTAATCTTTGAAGATGAAAGACCCGGAAAAACAAAAAGAGCATGAATCATATACTCAAAGTGGAGTATAAATTCATGCTCGAAATGTGTCTTGCATCCGAACCTTGCCTTAGCGAAGGACGCAGCTCTTTCTAGGGATGTAGCGCTATGCGATTGTAGGTTCAGAACCATTGCTGTCAGCAACGGTTCAACCAAGTATATTTTACATTATTTTGCCATCATTGTCAATGACTTTAGTTTGAAGATGACGTAGAAAACAGAACATCTCATTTGTTTAATTTCACGATACTTTGTCTGACTGTAAAATTGGAAGCTGTATGTTAATCAATCCGATAGAAAACAAATTATTAAATCCATAACTCCATTTCTCCGGAATCACAAAAACCAAATTTTTCATACAATTGCTTTCCTATTTCCGAGGGTTTTAGTTTTATAGTATGAACACCTTTGCTTTTTAACCATTGCAGTAGCACTTCTATTATTTTTGAAGAATAACCGTTTCTTCTTTTTTCAGGAATACAATATACATCAATTATATATCCGTACATTGGAGTTTTGAAGAAACAAAACGGAACATCTTCTTTAATTACTGCACCGCCGCACGCAACAACACTATCGTTTTCATACACTAAATAATGGCAGCCTTTTCCTTCTTGGTACAATTCCTTATATTTTTCATATATCTGTTCTTCGGCATTGTCCTGTAACAAAGATATTGAGCCTACTTCTGTAAACATATCAATTTTTAGCTTAACAACAATATTCAAATCTTCTATTTCCGCTTTTTTCATTACCATTGTAATATACTCCATACAAACAACTTCCGATATGTCGACGATTTTATTATAACATAAATATCCAGTCAAGTCAAGCAATACACGCTAACAACAATCTTAATTCAAGAAACGCACATTTGTTTTCATCGCTTGATATGCCTTAAACAAGATGTTTTTTGTCGTTGCTTGCGCAACGACGGTTTATTATAAAAGTCTGTTAGGCTGAATTTAACTAAAGGTTTGTCGTCGCAGGGCGCCGACCGGAGTGTTATTAAAGGTCTAATAAGACCAGAAAATTTTAAGAAAGACAGGTAAAATCAACATGAAAATCTCAGACATCAAATTCAGGAAATCCCTCACGGACGGAAACCTGAAAGCAATCGCTTCCCTGACAATTGACGGCTGCATTGCAATCCACGAAATCAAGGTAATCGAAACCGACCACCTCTTTGTAGCTATGCCGAGCCGCAAGGACGAAATCGGAAACTACCACGATATCGTTCACCCAATCAATGAACTGGCTCGAAATCTCATCGAAACCGCTGTACTTTCGGCTTACAAGATTTACGCTGAAAGTCAGGCGCTCATCTCAAATATCAACATTACTACCAACTGAAACAGAAAGGAACCATTCAAATGAACATCACAGACATCATTTTCAGAAAGACATTCGACAGCGGTAAGCTTAAAGCTATTGCTTCAATCACTCTGGACGGCTGCTTCGCAATCCACGAAATCAAGGTAATCCAGACCGACCACTTGTTCGTTGCAATGCCCTACCGCACGGATTCTTACGGCATAAGCCACGATATCGTTCACCCCATTGGCGAAGCTGCACGTCACGAGCTTGAAAGCGAAATCATCAGTGCATACAAGGATTATATAGCGACTCACGAAACCTCCGAAATTGAGAATTTCACGGCATAAAATTCATAAGCTCCGGCAAATTGTCGGAGCTTTTTATTTCTTCCTATACACTTCATGTGTATTGACAATTCTAGTCAGATAGTGTATAATAAAGCAAACTTCATTTGTATAGGAGGAGCACATTTATGGACATTATGGCAATAAGATTGAGGACGCTCAGAGAAAAAATGGGAATGCCGCGGGCGAAACTTGCGAAAGAAATCGGTGTAACTCAGGCGAGCGTAAACCGCTACGAAACCGCACGTGTTACACCTCCGGCGGAAGTCCTGCTGTTCTACGCCGACAGATTTGACGTGTCACTTGATTACATCTTCGGGCGAACTGAGAAGCCACAGGGGAAACTCTACAATTATCAGCCGAAGCCACCGATGGATTCAGACGAAATGCGCAAGTTTGTTGAGATGTGCTTTGACCCGAAATCCCCCATGAACGAGCGACTAAAGCAGGTCCTTGTGGACCTGTTGGAACAATCTAAAGACAGCCGGGATAAGGGCTAACTATACAATTTATAGTGCTGCTCCGAGATCCCGGCGGAAGGAGTAGTATGAAAGCAGTAATTTACGCAAGATATTCAAGCGACAACCAGCGCGAGGAATCCATTGAGGGACAGGTGCGCGAGTGCATTGCATTCGCTGAACGCAAGGGTTACACCGTAATCCATACGTACATTGATCGTGCGCTTTCAGGAACTCGCGCAGATAATCGTCCAGAGTTCCAGCAGATGATTTCGGACAGTACGCTCAGGGAGTTTCAGTATGTTATCGTCTGGAAAATCGACCGTTTTTCGCGTGATAAATTCGACAGCGTGAAGTACAAATATGCATTGAAATCAAGCGGAGTGAGCGTAATTTTTGCGACTGAACCTATCGACGGTTCTCCCGAGGGACAGATGATGGAATCCGTCTTTGAGGGGATTTCGGTATATTACATCAAGGATCTGGCGCAGAAAACCAGCCGTGAAATGACCGAAAATGCGATCAAGGGTAAATTCAATGGCGGTACGTTGACCTTTGGTTACACGATTGACGAAAACCATCATTTTCAGCTTGACCCTGTGAACGCGCCGATTGTTCTGGACGTGTTTACAAGGTATTCCGAGGGAGAAACTATTCGCAGTATTCTCGATGACATCAACAGCAAGATGTCAAACAACGGTAGGAAGTTTACATATCATTTTCTGAACTGGATGCTCAATAATCGGCGGTACTTAGGCGAATACAAGTTTCAGGATACTATAAATAACGAGGCAATTCCGCCGATAGTTTCGCAGGAGCTTTTCGATAAGTGCCAGCATAGATTAAATGTAAATAAGCACAAGGCAGGCAGCTTCAAGAATAACAAAGAAAAGTACCTGCTGACCGGAAAAATCTTCTGCGGAAATTGTGGCGCTACAATTTCCGGAATCAGCGGGACAGGAAAGTGCAAGTCAATCTATCGGTACTACAAGTGCATGAACGTGAAGAAACATAAGTGCCGCAAAAAGCCCGTGCAGAAAGAATTGATTGAAAACATCGTTCTGAACGCGGCGATGGATATTTTCAAAGACAAGGCACTTATCCGGAAAATCAGCAAGGCTTGCTTTGACTTACAGTCCAAGGAAAGTCCAATGCTCCCGGCGCTGAAACGCAGGCTTCGTGAGAACCAGAAAGAAATCAAGAATCTCATGAATGCAATCAAGGCGGGTATTGTCCTTAAAACTACGAAATCCGAACTTGAAAAACTTGAAGCTGAGCAGGAGCAGCTTGAAACGAACATCGCCATGGAAAAACTCGTCAAGCCCGTGATTCCGCAGGAGAAAATTCAGGTTTGGTTGATGAAATTTGCCGCTTCTGACCTCTCCGACCAGTCGCAGAAGCAGAAAATCATCGACATCTTCGTGAACAGCGTTTACGTCTATGATGACCGTGTTGTGATATTCTTTAACTACAAGGACGGCGAACGGTGCGTGGATTTTTCGGTGCTTAGTGATTCAGAAAATACGGAGAGCGCCATAAGCTCCAACGATAAAAAGACGAACACCCACGAGAATGAGTGTTCGCCTTTGATTAAGTCTGGTGACCCGTACGGGAATTGAAAGTCTTTTCGTGATTTTCGTATCTTTCTGTGAATTGCGAAATTTCGCATGATAGAGCCACTTACTGCAATTTACAGCAAACACGTTTTCCGTAACTTTTCGTATGTTTTTGCGGGAATAATGATCAAATAATGATCAAAATCACTCGTTGGAAAGCTGCTCAAAATCTTCAAGCCGAAGCTCTTTTTTGAATTCATCTTCAGTTGGAATATAGGTCATATACTTTGACGCATATATCTGCTTGTTGTCCTCAGGCAAAGTGTACTTAACAATTGCATCGCTCTTGTCAGCGCACAGAACTATTCCAATTGGTGGATTATCACCCTCGTTCATCAGCTCACGTGTATAGTAATTCACATACATTTGCATTTGACCAAGATCCTGATGAGTCAAATCACCAAGTTTCAAATCAATAAGAACGAAACATTTCAGAATGTAATTATAGAACACCAAATCTATATAAAAATGGCGTCCGTCAAAGGTGATTTTCTTCTGCCTCGCAACAAAGCTGAAACCTCTGCCAAGCTCAAGCAAAAATTTCTGAAGATGGTCAATAATAGCCTGTTCCAGATCCTTTTCATAAAAGTGAGGATTCTCAGGAAGGTCAAGGAACTCAAGCACATAAGGATCGCGAATAATCTTTTCGTACTCCGGCTTAGGTTCTTTGGTCTGAATTTCGTTCCTAACAGAGCCCTTATCCTTGCTTGCAAGCAGTCTTTCATAGAACATTGTGCTTATCTGACGCTCAAGCTGACGTACACTCCAGCCAGACTTTGCACATTCTTCGGTATACCACTCTCTGCGTTTTTCGTCAGAGATACGCATGAGTATACGGTAATGCGACCAACTCAATTCGCTACACAGTGTGTAGCGTTTTTGATACATCATATAAAACTGCCGCATATTACGAAGATTTGCAACGGTAAATCCCTTGCCAAATTCTGCTGTAAGATGGTCGGAGAAATATTTTAAAAGTCCCTTTCCGTATTCTGCACGGTCGTTTTCACCGCAAGCAATGTAAATTTGCTCGCCTATTTCCCAGTATGCCTGTACCATGGCGGAATTGACAGCAGTGTATATTCTCTTTTGTGCGGCGATAATGCTATTTCTGATTTTTGAATATGTTTCGCTTGCATTTTCAGATGTTATCTTAGTATCATTTGCAGCAATGTTATTATCCTCTGACATAGCGCACCTCTTTACTATTGTTATAGCTAACCATATTATTAGATGAATCTTCTTATTAAATTATAGCACATTTTGTCTGGATAATCAAGATATTTAAATGTTCTTTGAAGACACTTTTTGTGGTGATACAATAGATATTGGACAAAAGGCAGAAAAAAGCATTGAGAGATAGACCAAAATCTGCTAGAATAAAGTTACCACAAATAATTCAAGTGAAAGAAAGGTCTATCTCTCATGAATAGTATAACACAAGGAATGCGGTTTCGTTACACCAAGTGAATGACAATTTGTGGCGTCAAGCGCCTGTTCTTTTGCACCGCTGCTTTCTGTAAGCAGAAGGGAACGGAGTTCTCTTGCTTTCTTATCCCGTTTTGCGTTCAGCTTGCGATCCAGCTTGTCAAAGGCTTTCTTAAACTCCGCCGTGGTGTCGCAGGTCTGATAAATCTGCAATACCATTTTTTCAAAACTTGTGCCTGACTCCAATGCGCCAAGAGCGATATCCGATGCACCGAAGACACCTTCGAATAGTTCAAACTTCTTCGAGAGAATATCGTAAACACGCTGATCGGCGGCATTCTGCGTATTCAACAGATTGATTGCCACAACGTCATGTTCCTGTCCGTAACGGTGACAACGGCCAATACGCTGCTCAATCTTCATCGGGTTCCACGGCAGGTCGTAGTTGATTACCGTGTTGCAAAACTGAAGGTTCAGACCTTCGGAACCTGCATCCGTACAGATCAGTATCTTTGCGTTATTGCGGAAGTAATCCACAATGGCGTGTTTATATTCCACGCTGCGCCCGTAGTTCGCTTTACCGAAGTTCTTGACCTGCCATGCCTTGTATATTTCCTTCGTCATGGTGTCGTCAAAATCACCATTGAAAAGGAGAATATCCTCGTCCTCGAATCCTGTCTTACGAAGCTCTGCGGCTATGTACTTCTGTGTACGTTTTGATTCCGTGAAGATTACTACCTTCTGCGGGATTCCTTGTTCCTGCTGGTAGTCGAATGCAATCTGTATGGCAGTCTTCAGCGCATTGACCTTTGCATTTGTCTTGATGCGCTTTGCCACATCAATGATGATATTCACCTCATTGAGTTCGGCTTGGATGAACTGTTTCTGAACAATGGTATCTTCATCCTCGGTCTCCTCAAAGCCCGACTCATCAATCTCATCCTCCACATAGCTCCAGAAAAGGTCGAAGCCTTCCTGTGCATTTGCAGACTTGCTGCCCTCGTATAGCTTTTCGAGTCTGTTCTTCAGAATTTCAAAGGTTTCTATCAAAGCGAAACTCGAAGAAGCAAGCAGCTTTCTGATAACAAGGATGATCAGCCCGCGGTTTGAGGTCGGTATGGAATACAGCAGCTCACGCTTCAAAAAGTCGTTTACCCGCTGATATAATTCAATCTCATCCTGCGAGAGGGTAAAATCCACCGTCTTGCAGGTTCTCTTTTTGAAATTCATGTACTTTGCCACATCTTTGCGGAGCGTCCGATAAAGAACCGGCGAAAGCTCACGCTTAAGGTCAGAGTAATCCTGTCCCTCAATGTAGCGTTTGTTAAAGACCTTCTCGCTGCCGAAAATCCGCTGGTCTATAAAGGAAACCAGTCCATGAAGGTCTGTCAGAGAATTCTGAAGAGGCGTAGCGGTCAGCAGAATTTTCGGTATGCCCTTTGACAGTTCATACAGATTCTTTGCACGTTTAGTGCCATGAAATACATTCCTCAGGTTATGCGCCTCATCGATGATGATAAAATCCCACTTCACCTCCGGGAACCGTTTCATCAGCTTGGATGAGTAATCATAGGAGGTAAGAACAATTCGGACAGATTTATTATCAGTGAGCCTCTTGCGCCAGTCAGAACTATCTTTTTCCACAGTCAGCCTGTCAAGTATCACCGACTCCAAGCCGAACTTATCCTCAAGTTCCAGTTCCCACTGTTTTCTCAAGGATGCCGGAAGAGCAATCAAGACTCGCTTTGCGCCTGACTCAAGAACATATTTCAGCACAAGTCCGGCCTCGATGGTCTTTCCGAGTCCAACCTCGTCCGCAAGAACAATGCCGCCTGTTTTCAACGCCTGGATAGCAGCGCAGAAGGCATTGATCTGGTGGGGATTCAATTCAATATTCGCATCCAAAAGGAAGTGGAACGGAGAAGCCTCAAGTTCCAGCTTTTTATATCTGCTGAATTGTTCAAGCAGCAGGTTACCTTCCATCTGAATCTCCTTTGTATAGCTGTTCAAAAATTCCCATAGCGATTCCTTTTGCCATCATCGGAGGGACCGCATTACCTATCTGCATGAACTGCGATGTCCGTGGTCCCTCAAAGAAATAACTGTCAGGGAATGATTGTATTCTCGCCGCTTCACGAACGGTAATGGAGCGATTCTGTTCTAAGTCGGGATGAATGAAGTAATGACCGTCCTTTGAAAGGTGCGCCAAAATAGTGTGACAGTACGATTCATCTCCCTCAACCACCTTAAACCTATCCGTAAATGAATGTCTGTTTTTATGCGTCTTCAATTCATCGGGGAGGTCGTTGTAATTAAGGCGCTTATGACCGTCGTTCCACAGTTCAATTGCCCGCCTGTAAATGTTGATATCCCGTTCTATATTCGGACGACTGTTGTGAAGCGTCAGCACATCATCCTTTCCCTGAAATGTCGTCATATCGTTGGAAAATGTGCCTATATTAATCCGAATCCGCTCTCCCGCCAGCATTCTCACAATATCATCCTTCAGCCCTTCAAAATTCATACGAATATAAGCTTTCAACGCTTCATACGTTTCCGTCTGATTCCAGTAATTATCAAAAATCCCGCTCAGCATAGCATCCACGACCGATTTCGGGCTGTACATCGCATACGTTTTCAGTTCGTTTCCGCACATCGCCGCCAACTCATATCCATCATACCAGGCCTGCGTTTCTTCAAAGCTTCTTCCGTATTTCTCGCAAAGCGCCTGCACTTCCTCCTCTGTGAATCCGAAAAACTCCGCCATTTCTCGCGGATTCGTCATGGAATATTCCGAAAACATATTGAGTGCTGAGTGAGAACCATATTTTTTAATCGGCAGAATTCCCGTCATATAGGCAAGCGCCACATATTCCTTATCTTTCAGCCACGCCCGGAGAAAATCCAGATACTTTTTCTGTGCTTCCTTATCACTTTGATATTCCCGGAACAGGCAATCCCACTCATCAATCAAAATCACAAATGAATGTCCCGTCGTACCATAGATATCCTTCATCACCTGAACCAGATTCTTCTCATCCCGCAGCCGAACCTCACCAAACGTTTCCTTCACATCAAAAATCAGATAGCTGCGCAGCATCTGCAGCATCTCTTCCACGCTCTCCGTCTCACTCAAAAATTCCTGCATATTAAGCTTGATCACATCATACTGATTCCGATGTGCAGAATAAGAAGCACAATCCGCAATTTTCAGCTCCCGAAACAGCGGATCCGAATCCATCCCTCGCTGATAATACGCTGCCAGCATATCCGCCGCCATCGACTTACCAAACCTTCTCGGACGGCTCACGCAGACAAACCTCTGCATCGTCCCGACACATCGATTTGTCACTTCAAGCAATCTGCTCTTATCCACAAAAATCTGAGAATTCAACGCAATCTTAAACAACCCATCCCCCGGATTCAAATACGTCCCCATGAGCCCTTCCTCCTGTCTTCTTAACTTTAACCATTTTCTTCTTTCTATTATA
>OGQB01002994.1_pt1 | contig 11476 bp, 7 predicted proteins | sample 1553071 | NCBI WGS metagenome assembly OGQB01 (sample SAMEA2580284, study PRJEB22360) | human gut metagenome | biome: human gut; feature: human-associated habitat; material: faeces | place: Denmark | collected 2008/2010
GATCTTCTTCTCTTTTGCTTTTCCGCTCACCAGATTCAGCACTACATAAGAGATCACACCCATGGAGATACCCTCAGAGATGCTGTAGAAGAACGGCATTGCTGCGATACAGATGAATGCCGGGATGCCTTCTGCATAATCTGTAAAATCGATCAGACCTACCTGATTTACCATGTAGAATCCTACGATGATCAGTGCCGGAGCAGTTGCGAAAGACGGAATAGCCAGGAACACCGGGGACAGCAGCAGAGACAGCAGGAACAGAATCGCCGTGGTCATGGAAGTCAGACCTGTTCTTCCTCCTTCTGTAACTCCGGATGCACTCTCTACAAAAGTGGTTGTGGTGGAAGTACCCATCACAGCACCAGCGGTCGTTGCAACCGCATCTGCCATCAAAGCACCTTTGATGCGTGGCAATCTGCCTTCTTCATCCAGCATGTCTGCCTTGGAAGCCACACCGATCAAGGTTCCCAGAGTATCAAAAATATCCACGAACAGAAATGCGAAAATGATCACTACAAACTCAGCAATCGGAATGGCTGTAAAGTCAAGCTTCATAAAGATCGGAGCCAGGCTCGGAATGGACAGTCCTGCGGAGAAGTCCGGCAGAAGACTGTAATATCCGATCTCAGCATTCGGTACATACAGGCCGGTAAACTGACAGATAATGCCCAGAAGCCAGGTGATCAGAATACCCCAGAGGATATTTCCCTTAATATTTTTAACAACTAAAATTCCGGTAATGATAATACCTGCCAATGCAAGAATTACTGTAATTCCGACATTGTTAAAAGAAGCTTCCACACCATTCGCTTTATTGTATGCATCTACAGAAAATAACTGGAGTAATGTAGAACCGCCCACAACGATATGTGCATTCTGTAAACCAACAAATGCAATAAAAAGACCAATTCCCACACTAACGGCAGACTTCAGATTCATTGGAATTGCATTAAAAATCGCTTCACGCACATTTGTAAGGGAAAGAAGGATGAAAATAATACCTTCTGCAAATACAGCAGTCAGTGCATACTGCCAGGTATATCCCATACCGATTACAACAGTATAGGCAAAGTATGCATTCAGTCCCATACCTGGTGCCAGAGCAAATGGATAGTTCGCGAAAATCGCCATCAGCAAAGTTCCGATAAAAGCAGCAAGAGCAGTCGCAGTAAATACAGCACCGGAATCCATACCGGTAGCAGCCATAATACTTGGATTAACCGCCAAAATATACGCCATTGTCATAAATGTCGTAATACCAGCCAGAATTTCCGTCTTCGCATCCGTGTGATTTTCGGATAACTTAAAGAATTTTTCTAACATAATACTTCCCTTTCTTAAAATAGAGAGTCCTCAAATATTTTCAAACATCAGTAACATCCTCTCCGTGTGATAATTAATTTTGCGACTTTGATGTTTTTTACAATGGAGTCAAAATCAATTATTACACGGAGAGGATGTTTGTTAAATACTTATTCGCAGCGGTGAAAGCCACATTTGTAATAATAAGCCTTTTTATTTTTCATTAACATTATTTTGTTCCGAAAATTCTATCTCCGGCATCTCCAAGTCCAGGGCAGATGTAAGCATCCTCATTTAACTGACGGTCGATGTTACCACAGTAAATCTGTACATCTGGATGAGCTTTTGCAAGACGTTCTACTCCTTCAGGAGCAGCAATAATAGACATAAACTTAATATTCTTTCCACCATGCTCTTTGATAAAGTTGATGGCAGCGATAGCAGAACCACCAGTAGCAAGCATTGGGTCTAATACAACGATAAGTCTTTGGTCAATTGGGTCTGGCAGTTTGCAGTAATATTCATGAGGTTCATGAGTCTCCTCGTCACGGTATAAACCGATGTGACCAACCTTCGCAGATGGAACAAGAGCAAGGATACCATTTACCATACCAAGACCAGCACGAAGAATAGGAACGATAGCAAGCTTCTTACCGGAAATCATAGGTGTTTTGCAAGTTTCGATTGGTGTTTCAATCTCAACATCTTCTAATGGGAGGTCTCTTAAAGCCTCATATCCCATTAAGATACCAATCTCTTCGATTAATTTACGGAATTCATTTGTTCCGGTATTCTTATCTCTTAAAATAGAAATTTTGTGCTTGATAAGCGGATGTGTCATCTCAATAACGTTATTCATATCTTTCTCCAATCTGTAATGTAGTAATGCGGATACATTAAAAAAATCTATTTCAGAAAAATAGCTTCTCCTGAAACATACTGATTTAGTACCATAACACTAGAACTATTGTAGTAGACAAAAAAGAATAAGTCAATAACTTACTGAGTTGCCGAATGGCAAAGTTGACGCCGCTGTCGGAGAAATCTGTAGTCGGATTGCTAGAAGGATTATCGAGAAGAAGCACTAAAAAATTTACCCCATTTTATTCCGTTGTGCTAAACGCTTCATTTTGCCCAGTAAAGCAGAAACTTCGGAAAAAGCAGTCCGAAGTTTCTATGGTCAAAATTCCGCAGCACAAAGTCATAAAATTCAATAAATTTTTTAGCGGTTCTTTTTTCGTATTTTTTGAGCAATCCGACAAAATGTATATATAGCGGCGTTTATCACTCATCTGGCAACTTAGTAATTTAGTAAGTACATTTTTTTAAAGAAGGGACAGATAAAGTATTATTATGAAAAGTTAAGAAATCTTTAGAGTGAACTAAGTTGAATATATGTTACTATTTGTTTGTATTACAGCATGGATTGAAGTGGAAGAAACAAAGCAGTTTTAGATTTACGGATACAAACAAAAGGAGTATATAGTGATGAAGAAATATAAAAGATTCGTATTTTTATTTCTTATGATAGGTCTGCTGGTACTGGTAATTGTTAGCGTGGCGGTTATATACAAGCATAATTCGGATATTAATAAAAAGGAAAAGGCAGTAATATCTAATGAAATAGAGCGGCTTTTAAAGGACAGAGCAAGTATTATAGTTTCTGATGAACAAATAGTGAGTGAAAGTCCATTTATATCGAAAAAAGAGAATCTTAAAGAAAAAGAACTGCGGGAACAAATCGCACAGTTTAGAGATGAATTGAAAAAATCAGGGGAAACATATTCAGCAATAAAAACTGCGGTAAATCTCATAAGTTCTAAAAAAATATCTGATTCAATAATCAGTACAAAAATCAAAGAAGAAACATATTTAACAATATCAAACACAGATACCGCGACAGGATATGATGCAGAACATGAAATTATTTTAAAGAAACACAAAGATACTTGGAAAATTGTTGAGGATAAACAGCTAGAACCCATTGGCTTATTACCATTAAATGAAGCAAAGAAGTACATAGAAAAGTAATACAAACTATAGATTACAACCACAAACTTCCCCATCTATTTTGTCATAAAAAGGGCATTGCAGAAGTCAGAAAAGATTTGAAAACTACAAGGCGATGAACTACGGGAAAGAAGGGTTTCTTTCAATATTACTTTTTATGACTTTTGTGCTGTGGAATTTTGACTATAGAAACTTCGCATTCATTTCTGCGAAGTTTCTGTACTATTGGGCAAAATGGAACGTTTAGCACAACAGAATAAAAAGTAATATTGGAAGAAATTCTTCTTTATCAAAATCTAAAATTGTAGTTTTCAGATCTTTTCGTCCATTTCCCCTCACTTTTTGTTGACAACCTTTTTTTTTTGGGGTATTATGTTGATAACATGAGATTATAATAGGTTGAGTGTCGCCACTGGTAATGGAGGTGAGCTATGTTATTAGTTACTACAGAACAGATTGCAGGAAGGAATGTTGAGCCGTTGGGTATTGTGGAAGGTTCTTCGATTCAGACTGTTCATGCAGGAAAGGATATCATGAACAGTTTAAAGACTTTAGTGGGTGGAGAACTGACTTCGTATACGGAGATGATGGAGAAAGCCAGAAAGCTTGCAACAGATAAGATGGTGAAGAATGCACAGCAGATGGGAGCAGATGCAGTAATCTGTGTTCGCTATTCATCCAGTGAAGTGATGCAGGGGGCTGCTGAAGTGTTAGTATATGGTACAGCAGTTAGATTGGTATAGTAAAGTTGGGAGAACAGAATGGAAGATACAAGATTAGTTTTTTCGAATATTATGGAGAAGCTTCTTAAGCAGGCACAGAAGAATAAGAATGTGTTAGAATATAAGGAAGTTAATGATGCGTTTAAGAACATCGAATTAACTCCTGAGAAGTTTGAGTGGATTCTTGATTATTTTGAAAAACAGGGTGTTGATGTTTTAAATACCAACGAAGAAGATGACGGTGATGATAATTTTATAGATGATGATACAGAAGAAGTTGAGATCATTGATGATGCTGATATTCTTGAAGGTGTCAGCTTAGAAGATCCAGTTCGTATGTATTTAAAAGAGATTGGTAATATTCCTTTGCTTACTGCGGAAGAAGAAGTTTTTCTGGCGCAGCGTATCGAGAAAGGTGATGAGCAGGCGAGAAAGCAGCTGATCGAGGCGAACCTTCGACTGGTTGTCAGCATTGCTAAGAAGTATGTAGGAAGAGGAATGTCTTTCCTTGACCTGATTCAGGAAGGTAATATGGGTCTGATGAAGGCCGTTGAGAAGTTTGATTATAAGAAGGGGAATAAGTTCAGTACTTATTCTACCTGGTGGATTCGTCAGGCGATCACAAGAGGTATCGCTGATACAGCGAAGACGATTCGTGTACCGGTACATATGGTGGAGACAATTAATAAAACTCTTCGTACTTCAAGAATGTTACTTCAGGAACTCGGAAGAGAACCTACCAACGAAGAGATTGCCAAGAAGATGAATATGCCGGTTGCCAAGATTGATGAGATTTTAAAGACATCAAGAGATCCGGTATCTTTAGATACACCGATTGGTGAAGAAGAGGACAGCCAGTTAGGTGACTTCATTGAAGATGAGTCTCTCCTTTCGCCAGTTGATTCCGCATCCTTCTCCATGTTGAAGGAAGAGCTTGAAGAAGCGATGGCTTCTCTTACAGAAAGAGAACGTAATGTAATCAAGCTTCGTTTTGGTCTTGATGATGGCAAGACAAGAACTCTTGAGGAAGTTGGTAAGGAATTTAACGTAACAAGAGAGCGTATCAGACAGATTGAGGCGAAGGCGCTTCGTAAGCTTCGTCATCCAAGCAGAAGCAGAAAGCTTAAGGATTTCCTTGAGTAAGCTTTTTATGAAGATGTTGTCACAATTTTTGCGATATACACATTTTTCGTATACTGTTTGTTGCCAAAAGATAAATAATTGATTACAATAATGGGAAGACTAAGGAACTTAGGATTCCCATTTTGCTTTATGGAGGTTTTTATGAAAGATGGCTTTTTAAAAGTTGGTGTGGCATCTGTTGATGTAGAGGTTGCCAATCCGATTCACAATAAAGAAAAAGTAATGGAAGTAATAAAAAAGGCAGATAAGAATGGAGTGAAGCTTTTAGTTTTTCCGGAACTTGTTCTTACTGCGTACACTTGTAATGATCTTTTTTTACAAAAGACGTTACTTGATGAGGCAAAGAATCAGCTTTTTGCTATTTTAGAGGAGACAAAAGGACAGGATATGGTAATCGTCTTAGGTCTTCCATTAACAGTGAATCATAAGCTTTATAACTGTGCGGTATTTGCACAGGGCGGTAAAATATTAGGCGTTGTGCCAAAACATTATCTGCCAAACTATTCAGAATTTTATGAGGCAAGACATTTTGCTCCGGGAGAAGAGGAAGTAAGAAAGATTCGTCTTGGTGGTAAGGATGTACCTTTTGGGATGAATCTTTTATTTTGCTGTGAGAACATGGAAGAATTGGTGATTGGATGTGAAATCTGTGAGGATTTATGGTGCCCTCTGCCACCATCTACCCATCATGCATTAGCAGGGGCAACTGTAATCTGTAATCCGTCAGCAAGTGATGAGACAACGACAAAAGATACTTACCGCCGTAATCTTGTATCCCAGCAGTCTGCTCGTCTAGTATGCGCTTATCTTTATTCCTGTGCCGGTGAGGGAGAGTCCACACAGGATTTAGTGTATAGTGGACATAACATGATTGCAGAGTATGGTTCTATTTTGAAAGAATCAAGAAGATTCCAGAATAGTTATATCGAGACAGAGATTGACTTGCAAAGATTAGAGGCAGACCGACGAAGAATGACAACTTTTGTGACAGAAGGCGCAGATAAAAATTATGAGAGAGTTTATTTCCGGCTGAAAGAAGAACGAATAGAACTCAGCCGTTATTTTGAGCGTACACCGTTCATTCCGTCTAATAAGATTGACAGAGAAAAGCGTTGTGACGAGATTCTTACCATTCAGGCAATGGGTCTGAAAAAGCGTCTGGCACATACCCACTGTCAGTCGGCAGTTGTCGGAATCAGTGGAGGTCTTGATTCCACTCTTGCAGTATTAGTAACGGCAAGAGCATTTGATATGTTGAAGATTCCAAGAGAGAATATTGTCTGTGTGACAATGCCTTGTTTTGGAACAACAGACAGAACGTACTCCAATGCAGTAACGCTCACAAAGAAGCTTGGCGCAAGCCTGCGTGAAATCCGTATTAATAAAGCGGTAGAGCAGCATTTTTCAGATATTGGACATGACCCGGAAATTCATAATGTAACATATGAGAATTCTCAGGCGCGTGAGAGAACACAGATTTTGATGGATATTGCCAATCAGATAAATGGAATGGTTATTGGAACGGGAGATATGTCAGAGCTGGCGCTTGGCTGGGCAACCTATAATGGAGATCATATGTCCATGTATGCTGTGAACTGTTCTGTACCAAAAACTTTGGTAAGACATCTGGTACGTTATTATGCGGATACGAGCGAGGAACAGGAATTAAAAGAGGTACTGCTTGACATTTTAGATACACCGGTAAGCCCTGAATTACTTCCACCGGTAGACGGTGTTATTTCCCAGAAAACAGAAGATTTGGTGGGCCCTTATGAACTGCATGATTTCTTCTTATATTATATGCTTCGTTTTGGATTCCATCCAGAGAAAATCTTCCGTCTGACCAGACAGGCATTTGGAGAAGAATATGATGTTGCAACCTGTTATAAATGGCTTCGTACGTTCTGCTGGCGTTTCTTTGCACAGCATTTTAAGAGATCCTGCCTCCCGGATGGACCAAAGGTTGGTTCTATTGCGGTTTCACCGAGAGGGGATTTGCGAATGCCAAGTGATGCAAGTTCTGCTGTGTGGATGAGTGAATTAGATGAGTTAAAAGAGAAGCTGGGGCTTTAAAAAGAGTGATATCAGTATTTTATGTAATAGAAAATATACCGTAAATTGCGACGCACATCTTGCAGAAAGCATTTTTCAAACACGCTCTAAGACTTGGCTTTGGAAAGTGCATTTTTGATAGCCTGCTGTAAGATCAGGCCAGTATATTTATTTTCTGCATTTAGTTTTAGGTCATCAATTGAAGAAATCTGCTCAAGCTGCGCATTGATTTCTTCAAGAGATGGCTCGAGGAGCGGATACATAGCACTTACACTGTCAGAAAGATGGTTCAAACTGACGGAGGTAATGTGGTCTGCATCAACGGAAACTGCCACATCTAATGTATTATCGCCAAGAGTAATCGTAGAAGTATAGACTCCGGGCGTGTAGACACCTGCGCTGGTTTTGGTGCTTTTTTCTTCTGGAGCAAACATAAAGATTAGAAGAAGAATCAGTATGATACCTAAACAGACGAAAAGAGCAGTATAAATAAGTTCTTTTGCTTTTACGACAACGATTTTTGTTTTTGCACTCAAAAAAAACAGTCCTTCCGATTCATATTTATTAAAGTGTATTCTGAAAATAAAAATATATGATACATTAGAGTGTGTTTGAAACACACTTTAGGGTATTTTTTAAATACGCTCTGAGCATATTTAAATTTATAGCCTGTACAATATTGAATCGATTGAGGAAGAAAGGAGAAGAAGATGCTTGAAGGACAGACTTTTATAGAAGTATTTCCAGACTATACCGTTCCAGATAATTTAAAGTATGTTTTGTCCAATGCGATTGTTTCGAAGGTTGTCATGAAACAGCAGACAAGACAGCTGGTTGTTCATTTGAGAAGTGAACATATTATTCCTAGAAAAGTATTGAATAAAGTTGCCTACGATATGAAAAAAGAGCTGTTTGGAAAGACTTCTGTGTTTATTTCTTTTGATGATACGTATGAACTGTCTTCAGCCTATACGTTAGAGAGCATAACGAATGATTACTGGAATAGTATTCTTCATGAAGTGAAAAAAATGGGCCGGGTGGAGTATAGTCTTCTTTCGAATGGAGAGTGGGGATTTGAAGGCAACATCATGACGATCCTTTTAGAAGATTCTTTCCTTGCAAGGGATAAATCCCGTGTTTTAAAAGAATATCTTGAACATCTTTTTTCTCATCGCTTTGGAAAGGAAATTCAGGTAGGATTTGACTTTACCGATGATGCAAAACAGGCATTTTATAAGGCGAGAAACCATAAGCTGAATCTGGAAGTAGATATGGTCATGAGTCAGATCAAAAAGGTGGAAAGTGAGAAAAAAGATTCTGATGCGGAAGATGGAGAAGGTTCAAAAGAAGAGAAAAAACCGCAACGAAGCTATTCTGGGAATTTCTTTGAGGAGCGGGCAAGAAGACAGGAATTTAGTCAGAGACGCCGCTCAAAGGACCCAGATGTTATTTACGGTAAGGATTGTGATGGAGAAGTTGTGCCATTAGAAGAAATTGTCGATGAGATCGGACAGGTTGTTGTCCGCGGGCAGATTCTTAAAATGGAACTTCGAGAAATCCGAAGAGAGCGTACGATTGTAAGTTTTCATATTACAGACTTTACCGATACGATTGTTGGGAAGATTTTTATTGCCAATGACCAGCTGCCGGAATTTTTGGATTTATTTGAAAAGGGAAAGTTCTATAAAGTAAAGGGAATGCCTCGTATGGATACATTTGAACACGACCTGACCCTTTCCTCAATTTCTGGAATTAAACCGATTCCTGACTTTACAGAAAAGCGAATGGATAAGAGCTTGGAAAAGCGTGTAGAGCTGCATCTTCATACCGTAATGAGTGATTTAGACAGCGTGGTTGACATTAAAAAGGTTATCAATCAGGCAAAAGCCTGGGGGCATCCGGCAATGGCAATCACAGATCATGGAGTTTTGCAGGCATTCCCGATTGCGAATCATTGTATTACGATGGATGAACCGTTTAAGATCATTTACGGAGTGGAAGGTTATTTTGTAAATGATTTAAAGAAGCTTGTCACGAATGATAAAGGACAGACATTATTAGATGATTATGTTGTATTTGATTTGGAAACAACAGGTTTTAGTCCGATTCATGATGCGATTATCGAAATTGGTGCCGTTAAGGTAAGCAAGGGGAAAATAAGTGACCATTACAGTGTGTTTGTCAATCCGCAGCGCCCGATTCCACTTCGGATTACAGAACTTACAAGCATTGATGACTCAATGGTTGCAGATGCAAAGTCAATAGAAGAAATCCTGCCGGAATTCCTCTCTTTTTGTGAGGGGTGCAGTCTGGTTGCACATAATGCAGAGTTTGATGTGAGCTTTATCGAAGAGAATGCAAAAAGACAGGGATTTGAAACAGATTTTACGGTACTTGATACGGTACAGATGGCAAGGCTGCTTCTTACGGATTTGAATAAGTTTAAGTTAAATACAGTATGTAAACGATTGAATATCAAGCAGGAACATCATCACAGGGCAGTCGATGATGCAAGAGTAACGGCAGAGGTGTTTCTTCGTTTTGTGGAAATGCTTGAAGAGCAAGACGTACACACACTTGCCAAATTAAATGATATGGGAGCGATGTCACCGGATCTGATTAAGAAAGCGCCGTCCTATCACGGCATTATTCTTGTAAAGAATGAGACAGGCCGTATTAATTTAAACAGACTGGTATCGGCCTCACATCTGGACTATTTTAACCGCCGTCCGAGAATGCCGGAAAGCTTGATTCAAAAGTACAGGGAAGGACTTATTTTAGGGTCTGCCTGTGAGGCGGGAGAGCTGTTTCAGGCAGTTATCAGGGGGAAAAGTGAAGAGGAATTAGCAGAACTGGTCCGTTTTTATGACTACCTCGAAATTCAGCCAATCGGTAACAATATGTTCATGCTTGAAAGTGACAGGTACGAAGCGAAAACAGTTGAAGATTTACAGAATTATAACCGTAAGATTGTGGAACTTGGCGAAAGATATCACAAACCGGTTGTTGCGACCTGTGATGTTCATTTCTTAAATCCAGAAGATGAACAGTATCGTCGAATTCTCATGGCAGGAAAGGGATTTTCAGATGCGGATAATCAGGCACCGCTGTATTTTAGAACGACGGAGGAAATGCTTGAGGAGTTTGCCTATCTCGGAGAAGCAAAGGCAAAGGAAGTTGTTATCACCAACACAAATAAGATTGCTGATATGATCGAAAAGATTTCGCCGGTACATCCTGATAAATGTCCTCCGGTTATTCCAAAGTCTGATGAGACATTAACAAAAATCTGTTACGATAAAGCCCATGAGATTTATGGGCCGGATCTGCCGGATATTGTAGAGGAGAGACTACAAAGAGAATTGAATTCTATTATATCCAATGGATTTGCCGTAATGTACATTATCGCACAGAAGCTGGTGTGGGATTCGAATGACCATGGATATCTGGTAGGTTCGCGAGGTTCCGTAGGATCTTCTTTTGTAGCGACAATGGCAGGTATTACGGAAGTTAACCCTTTGTCAGCGCATTATATTTGTCCCAAATGTCATTATGTAGATTTTGACTCTGATGCAGTAAGACCATATTCGAAAAAAGGTATGTCTGGCTGTGATATGCCGGATAGGGACTGTCCGGTTTGCGGCACACCGTTACAAAAGGAAGGACATGATATTCCATTTGAGACATTCCTTGGATTTAAGGGAAATAAAGAACCGGATATCGACTTGAACTTCTCGGGAGATTATCAGAGTAATGCACACAAATATACGGAAGTCATCTTCGGCGCAGGTCAGACGTTTCGTGCCGGAACGGTTGGTACACTGGCGGATAAGACAGCGTTTGGGTATGTAAAGAATTATTACGAAGAACACGGACAGGGCAAGAGGAAATGTGAGATTGACCGTATCGTACAGGGATGTACGGGAATCCGGCGAAGCACCGGACAGCATCCGGGCGGTATCATTGTACTTCCGCTTGGTGAAGAGATCAACTCCTTTACGCCGGTACAGCATCCGGCGAATGATATGACGACCGATATCGTTACCACACATTTCGATTACCATTCGATCGACCACAACCTGTTAAAGCTTGATATTCTCGGACATGATGATCCGACCATGATCAAGACGCTGGAGGAATACATCAGCTCTCCGGCGATGGACAATGAATACAATGAGACGGATAATCGTTTTGATGCAACCAAGATTCCGTTGGATGATCAGGGGGTGATTTCGCTATTCCAT
>OGQB01003000.1_pt1 | contig 11461 bp, 10 predicted proteins | sample 1553071 | NCBI WGS metagenome assembly OGQB01 (sample SAMEA2580284, study PRJEB22360) | human gut metagenome | biome: human gut; feature: human-associated habitat; material: faeces | place: Denmark | collected 2008/2010
AAAAAGATACGAACCGGTACTGCATGACTTCCATTATATATTTTTTCGTCTATCTTCTTGTAAAATATCTTCATCGGATCCAGACGCTTCAGGTCTGCCATATGGCGAAATGCATCCACTTCTACACCATCAAAAGATAAGGCTTTTAATATACGTTTTGCTGCCTGATTGATCACTCTTTATTTATCTCCTTTATAATTTCGCATCAGCTACCTGGAATTCTTATAATTTTTACATCTGACGCATTGTTCTTGAACACTTGGTAACTGTGAATATACTGAACTGTTACCAAATCACATATGTATTATACCACCGATTTCCAATTATTAATATTGCTGTTTTATCCTTAATCTTCGTTTTATAACCGTATTATCATCCACTTCTTTTGTTTCCACATACATTCCTGTAGCGAAGTCCTGAATCCGTGTCATAAACAATTCACAATTTAAAATGATAAATCTAATGACTATCCGTGAAAAAAATGGTATATTGTTAACGGTAATATTTTTAAGCACGAAAGGAGCTTTTCCTTGAACACGCAAGTATCATATTTACATAAATTGAGATACTTTTTCTATATCCTAATGGCCGCGATCTTCGGCTGGTTTTTATTCATGGAATTGTTTGGTGCAGATGAGCAGAGTGCAAACCGCACTTCAACAGCCGCACTTTATTCCGGTACCTTTGTATGGGAAAAGGCAGATGGAACTTCCGAAGAAATTAAAGTGCCGGGAAAGTACCGGGTTCCGGCGGGAGAGACTATGGTTCTCACCACAACACTGCCGGATAATTATGATGAGACAGCATTTGCTATTCGTTCTTCTCTCCAGGATGTAAAGTTTTATATAGGAGGAGAACTCAGAGCCGAATACTCCACCAAAGAAACCCGATTGGTTGGGAAGAATTCCGCCAGCAGATTTGTTTTTTGCCCTACTTCCTATAAGGATGCAGGAAAAGAACTTCGTCTGGAACTGACGACTTATACATCAAACTATTCCGGTGTAGTCAATTCCATCTATTGTGGAGATCAGTCAGCCATCTGGCAGATTATCTTCCATCAATATGGACCTTCTACTTTTATCGGTTTCTTTGTTCTTTTTTCCGGAATGACTATTATTTTATTCAGCATGATCCTTGGTTTTCTCTATCATATTGACTTTGATATGGAATACCTTGGCTGGTGCATGACCATGGGTGCTGTCTGGCTGCTGGGAGAATCCAAATTAAGGCAGATTCTCGTTCCTAATGCTTCGGCGCTTGCCTCCTTATGTTTTGTCATGATCATTCTGTGTCCGATTCCTCTTTTGCTTTATGCAGACAGCATACAAAATGGCCGGCACAGACGTATGTATCTGATCGCTGGCGGAATTGTTCTGGCTAATTTTGCAATCAGTTCTGTTTTGTACAGCACAGGTATGAAAGACTACATTGAGATGCTGCCATTGGGCCAGATTATCCTCGCTGCCGTCTTTGTCATGGTATTTGTCCATCTCTTCCAGTATCTGCATAAGAGCAAATACCACACGGATCGGTTACTGCTGGTGGGATTGCTGCTCATCATGGTTTGTGTGACTATTGAATCTGCCTCTGTATATTTCGTCACCTCGGTGTCCGGTATCTTTACCGGTATCGGCATGATCATTCTGTTATTTGTAAATGTATTCCGTACGGTTCGTGGAATCCAGCATATGGAAGATATGCGTCAGCAACAGGAACTGGAAAGAAAGCAAAAGCAGACAGAGGAAATGACCCTGCAAATGATGCGCACCCTGGCTGCAACCATTGAAGGAAAGGATCGAAATAACTGCGGACATTCCATCCGTGTCGCCGAATATGCAGCATTGATCGGTAAACGACTTGGTTTGTCTTCTGAAGAAATAGAAAATCTGAAGGATTGTGCCTATCTGCACGACATCGGCGCCATCGGAATCCCGGATCAGATTTTAAGCAAACCGGGAAGACTCAGTGAAGAGGAATATGCCCTCATCAAACAGCATACCCTCATAGGTGCCCATATTTTAAAAGAGATTACACTGGTTCCTCACCTGGTTGAAGTAACAAAAAGTCATCACGAACGCTATGATGGAACCGGCTATCCGGAAGGTCTTTCCGGAGCAGCTATTCCTCTCTATGCACGAATCGTCGCCGTGGCAGACAGTTTTGATGCCATGCATTCCAGAAGGATCTATCGAAATGCTCTGTCTGAGGATCAGATTCGAAAAGAATTTTCGGAAAGTGCCGGCAAACAGTTTGATCCTCGAATCTCTGCCATTCTTCTGGATTTAATGGACGAAGGGCATCTGGAGGATGTTACAGGCAAATACAAAGAAATGGAAAACTCTCTGTATATGGATTCCAATCACACGATCAATAAGTTTATATCCGATGTGTTTACTACCATCAAAAGTCAGGAAGATATCACTAGCTACGATTTCCTTACCGGTCTTCCATTGCGTACTCTTGGCGAAAAACAAATCGCCTGTGCCGTTCAGGATCACAGTGGATGTCTTGCGTTTGTGGATATGGATAACCTGAAGAAAATTAATGATGTGCATGGACACAAGGCTGGTGACCGCGCTCTGATGACTCTGGGCAAACTTCTGGCACGCTTTGCATCAAATGGATATGCCTGTCGCCTTGGTGGTGATGAATTCTTGCTTTTCTTTCCTGACATCACCCATGAGGAAGCTTCGGAACATATAACACAACTGTTCCAACAATTCCATGCGCTCACCAAAGATGATGCGGAGATTCAATACGCCTCCCTGTCTGCAGGCCTGTATATGTGTTCCGGCAATGAACCATTCCCTGACTGCAGTTCAAAAGCCGACAATGCTTTATATTATGCCAAGCAAAATGGAAAAAATCAGTTTTCCTTCTATCAGCCTCAGATCGACCATCTGTCCACCAGTGTGTCCGAAGCCGGCAATAATCTGACTCAGATTGCAAAATCTCTTCAGGACAGTGGCAGCTATATGGGTGCTTTGAATCTGGATTACCGTGATTTTGCAAGACAGTATTCCTATATCCATCAACTGGTCATCCGAAACCATTGCAGATGTTACCTGATCATGCTCACCATGGAATCCACCGGTAAAACCTCGCCAAGCATCGAAAAAGCTGAACAGGCTTTATTACAAATGGAAGAAATCATTCGTAAGAGTATTCGAAAAATCGATATCTGCACTCGTTACAGTTCCATGCAATACCTGATTCTTCTGTTCCAGCCTCTGGAATCCGCGATCCCGAATATTATGGATCGGATTTTTATGCAGTATGAATCTTTTGATTGTAGTAAGGAATTTCATCCAATTTATGATTATCAGGCTATGTCCGAGGAAGAACATAAAAAATATTAATTACTGTTTTTCCTCATGAAACCTTATATTTTGATTTTCACAGACAAAAAGGCGACGGATTTTGTACAATCACAAAATCCGCCGCCTTTTCATTTACGTGAGCAATGAGTCAAGTCCGTGCTTGCTCTAGACCTTGATGCCTGACAGGATATTTGCTACTGAATAGTTACTCCGATCTTACGAATCAGGGTTCCGTTTGCTCCAAGTATGTCACCATCAAATTTCCGTGCAAAAAGGATTTCGCCTTCTCCTTTTACTCTTACATTTTCATTAGACGCATTTAATAATACTTCTATTTTATTTCCTTCTTCGTCGATTTTTACATATTCCACACATCGTCCGTTTTCATAGGTATTTGGAAAATGAAAATGTGGGCTTCTGCAGGTTTTCTCATTCCGTCTAAGCATGATCAAACGATTGATCGTCCCAATCCTCTCCTGGTTCTCATCACTCTCGATTTCGCTCCACGGCATGCACCTTCTGCAATCCGGATCATGAGCGCCCTCCATAGCAATCTCCGTCCCGTAATAAATACATGGACTTCCGGGAAGTGTAAAAAGAATTGCCAGCTGCTGGTAAAAAATATCCAGATTATGAAGCCGGTTTATCAGACGCTCTGTATCATGAGAATCCAGAAGATTGAACAATACATTATTATTTTGCTGCATATACATCGTATAACAACGATTTACCATGTATTCAAATTCTTCTTTTTTCATGGTCTGATCCAGGAAAAAATCATGGATTCCACTTAACAGGGGATAGTTCATTACAGAATCATATTCATCACCCAGTAGCCACTGACTTGCATCATGCCATATTTCTCCAAGCAAATAGATATCTGGTTTCATCTTTTTCAGATGCTCCCTTATCCGTTTTAAAAATCGATGGGATACTTCATTACCCACATCAAACCGGATTCCGTCTATATCATAATCCCGAATCCAGTCTTCGCAGATCTTGCAGAAATATTGAATCACTTCTTCATTATTAGTATTCAGCTTTGGCATCCCATCGGAAAATGCGAAAGAATAAAAACGTCTGTCTCTGGTATCCGCTCTCTTTCCGATCTGCTCCCAGTTTTCAACCATGAACCAATCCGCATAGCGGGAATTCTTTCCATTTTTCAGTACATCCATCCAGGGAGCAAATTTTCTTCCACAGTGGTTGAATACGGCATCCACCATGATTCGAATCCCTTTTTCGTGTGCCTCTTTACAGAGTACTTTCATGGTATCTCCATCGCCAAAAGACGGATCAATTTTCGTATAATCTGTTGTATCATATTTGTGGTTTGACTCGGCTTCCATGATAGGATTCAAATAAATACCGGTAATTCCAAGTTTTTCCAGATAGGATAATTTCTGACGAATCCCCTCCAGATTCCCCCCGAATTTTTCCTCATTGGTCACCCTGCCCTGATTTCGCCACGGCAGAATGTCTTCTCCGTTTTTTTCCGGAGTTCCATTACAGAATCGATCCGGAAAGATCTGATACCAGATCGTATCGTTCACCCATGAAGGTGTACGGTTTATATCTGCCGGATTCATCCACGGTACAACAAAACACTGCAACATACGACCATCCATCTTAAGCTGATCTTCCGTCAGAAAACCATCTTCGAAGTAATACCAGACTTCGTTTTCTGTATGAAGTTCAAAATAATATTTGCATCGCTTATACACAGGCAAAAGTGTTGTTGTCCACCAGATTTGGTGGGACAGACGTTTTTTGTATACAATCTCTTCCCTTTTTCCTGTCCACTTCTCATTTCCTCCCAGAATTCCTGCATCGAAGGGGTCGCCGTAATGAATAAAAATTTTCTTTACATCATATCCGGTCTTGATATTTACTACAAGCTGGTTCTCGTCCAATGCATAACTCATCTGTTCCGATGTCTTATGATATACGCTGGCAAATTCCATCTGATTTTCCTCCAAATTATATTATATAAGAAACTAAATTTATAGATATTTGTTTCGAATTGTTTCGATGTCTTTACTATAATTCTTTTTCCTTTTAACGTCAATCTTTTTTAGTATTTCCATACTATTTTGTGTATTCTATACAATTATTTCCTTGTATTTCTATTAATTATTGACAATCATATTTTAACAGAAAACTTTACTAAATTCTTTTCATTGTTCCATTGATTTTTACAATCATATTCTATATAATGATGTTGTGGGCAAACGGTATTTTGACCCCTGTATCATTTTTTTACACGGAAGGACATTTCATCATGACCACGATCCAGGATATTGCTGATAAAATGGGGATTTCCAAAAGTGCTGTATCAAAGGCTCTGAATAATGCCCCTGACATCAGCGAAAATTTGCGAAAACAAGTGTTAGAAACTGCCGTAGCACTTGGTTATACAAAGTTACGGCGTTATCGAAATTCTGTCAGAAAAATATGTGTCTTAATAGAAAAAGATAATATACAGTATGAAGAACCTTATCATTTTGCATATGATATCATTATGGGATTCCGGCAGCTGGCGGAGCCACAGGGATTTGATGTTGTGATTGAACCTGTTGATATCCAGATACAACGCAACCAGCCTTATGATGTTTATATGCTGGAACATGATTATGTGGGGTCTTTTGTGATTGGTTTTTCTCTTGCCGATCCATGGCTTAAGGATTTTGAAAACAGTTGTACTCCAACTGTACTTTATGATAACTATATTACAGGCAACCCTTCCACTGCCTATGTGGGTATTGATAATGACGAGGGTATGGAACTGGCGGTATCCCATCTTGTCAGACAAGGGCACCGAAAAATTGCATATCTCAGCAATTCTCTTGGTTCTCAGATTATCCAGATCCGATACTCTGCTTTCTTCCGTTCTATGCGCAAACACGGACTGAAAGCTTCTTATGACCATGCCGGTTGTTCCTGTTTTCTTTCCGAATGTATGGAAAAACATCTTCCAAACTTTTTAAAAAGTGGAATGACTGCCATTATCTGCAGCCAGGACACCATTGCCAGTGCTGCTCTGGTTCAGTGTCAACAGCTTAGATATCGGGTTCCTGAAGATGTCAGTATCGTGGGCTTTGATGATCTGCCAATAGCTGCTTATACATCACCACCCCTAACCACCATCCGTCAGGATCGAACAGAACTGGGTAAAAGTGGATTTTTTGCATTATCCAGCCTTCTCAATCATGTTTCCATCAGCACATTCCTTTTGCATGCACAGCTGATTGAAAGAAAATCCACGGCACGCATTTCTGAAAAACAATAGACTTTGGCTCGTTGCATTGCATATCAACAATTGGTCCGGTGGACCAATTTTGATTATCGCGGCAGTCGCCAAGGTCTCGTGCAAGCACGGACTTTGGCTCGTTGCTCGCGTAAAAAAAACAGTTTGCTTTGATGGAATTATTTTCATAGCAAACTGTTCTTTTTATTTCCGGACCCTGTTTTATTTGCAATTCTGTTTCCTGGAATAAATCCTACAATTACTGCTTATTACTCTTCGTAATTGAAGCAGGTGATTTACTTGATTCGTTTGGACTCCGTTTCTCAATTCTTACTTATTATATTTTTGTAACTGTGAAGGTACTGAACAGTTACATATTTTTATACTATTTTTTCCAGAATGGAATGTCCGATCGTTCCTTCCGGCATATCCACATCAAAGTTTTCTGCGATAGAAGCACCAATGACAGCAAATGTGTTCTCGCATTCCAGTTCTCCTCCGTTTTCCATCTGTTCCGAATAGGCAATAAAAGGAACATATTCTCTCGTATGGTCTGATCCTGTATAGGTGGGATCATTTCCGTGATCCGCTGTAAGGATCAGAAGATCATCTTTTTTCAGCTGTTCCAGCAGTACCCCGAGATTTTTGTCGAATTTTTCAATCTCATGGCCATAACCTTCTGTATTTCTTCTGTGGCCCCAGAGTGCATCAAAGTCAACCAGATTGACAAAGCACAAGCCATGAAAATCCTTCTTACTGATTTCGATGGTCTGTTCCATTCCGTTGACTGAGCTGGTAGAATGATAGGTTTCCGTGATTCCTTCTCCGCAGAAGATATCATTGATCTTACCTACACCGATCACATCCAGGCCTTTGTCCTTCATAGCATTTAATACTGTAGGGCCTGTTGGTTTCAGCGCATAATCATGACGATTGCTGGTTCGTTTAAACTCACCTTTTTTCTTTCCTACATAGGGTCTTGCAATAACCCGTCCCACTCTCCATTCGTCTTTCAATGTGATCTCTCTTGCGATCTCGCAGCAGCGATAGAGGTTTTGCAGGTCAAAAGTTTCTTCATTTCCACAGATCTGAAGTACTGAGTCCGCAGAAGTGTACACGATCATTGCACCGGTATTGATTTCTTCCTCGCCCAGCTCTTCGATGATCTCTGTTCCGCTGGCGCTCTTATTGCCGATAACTCTCTTACCGCAGCGCTTTTCCAGTTCTGCGATGAGTTCCGGCGGAAAACCATGTTCCGTAAAGGTGATAAATGGTTTTTCCGTCTTGATTCCCATCATCTCCCAGTGTCCGGTCATGGTATCTTTTCCATTGCTTGCCTCTCCGAGACGGGCATAACGTCCCATAGGTTCTGCAGCTTTTTCCATGTTTCCTCCACAGTGGAGATTCAGCATTCCCAGCTTCTTCAGGTTGGGGATCTCCAGGGTTCCCATCTGATCCAGGATATGTCCAAAAGTATCTACCCCTACATCTCCGAACTTTTCAGAATCCGGCATAGCTCCGATACCCAAAGAATCCAGGACAATCACAAAAATTCTGTTGTACTTTTTCATCTTCGTCTACCTCTTTCTATTATTATTTTTCTGCCAACTTCCGGTACAGCTTTTCTTTGACAGTATCACTCGCAAAAGCCGCATCTACTGCATTCCTCATCAGAAGCAGAACCTCCTCATCCCGGACTCCGTATGTTTTTTGAATAAATTCCAGTTCCTTTGTCATGGTCGTGTTGCTGACGGTCCGGTTATCTGTATTCACAGTAACCCGTACACCATGATCCAGGAATTCCCTGATCGGATAGAATTCCGGACCGGATACCGCCTTAGTCTGCAGATTGCTGATTGGACACATCTCAATTCCGATCTTTTTTTCTGCCAGTTCCCGGATCACATCCTCATGACCTCTCATGGCAATCCCATGTCCGATTCTCTTTGCACCAACATTCACTGCATCTGTGATATTATCCACACTTCCGCACTCGCCGGCATGAATCGTAAAGGGCATACCAATCTTTCTTGCATTTTCAAACAGATTCATGAACTGTGACATGGGATAAGAAGCCTCTGCCCCAGCCAGGTCTGCTCCGCAGACACCGGATCCAAGAAGTTCTCTTGCAGCCCAGATCATCCGCCAGTTTTCTTCCTCGCCGATATGACGCATGGCACAGGCGATTACTCCGTACTCAATAGCGAAGTCCTGTTTTCCTCTCTCCAGCCCTTTGATCAGTGCTTCCATTGCCTTTTTGCAGCTCATGGATTCTGTTTCAGAAAAAAGTGGTGCAAAGCGGATCTCTGCATAGCATACATGTTCTCTGCTCATGTTTTTCAATACATCATAGCCGGCCTCTTCCAGACCTTCTTCATCTTTAAGACACTGGCATGGCATATCAAACTTTTCCAGATATTCTGCAAGGCTTGTACAGTCATCCGATACGCTCAATTCTTCTTTTTTTACAGATCTTCCCAGCCTTTTTTCGATAAATTCCTGACTGAGAGATCCATCCAGGTGACAATGCAGTTCCACCTTCGGCAATCTTAACAGTTCTTCCTGTGTCATAACTTCTCACCACTCCATTCCATGTTCACTACTGCCGCTCTATAAAAGATTGGATGGCCCAAATCCCAGCGGAAGCAGTTCATTTAGTGTAAAAATATCATATTTTTCTTTATCTACTGCCAGAATGATCTGAAAGGTTTCCGGATCACAAAATTCCATCATAACCTGACGGCACACACCACAGGGGGCCGCATATTCTGTCAGTACTCCATCCTTACCGCCTACAATACAGATGGCCTGAAAATCCCTGACTCCTTCACTGACTGCTTTGAAAATAGCTGTCCGCTCTGCACAGTTTGTAGGCGTGTAGGATGCATTTTCAATATTGCAGCCTGTGTATATTTCTCCCTTCTTTGTCAGCAGTGCTGCGCCCACCTTAAAGCCGGAATAGGGAGTATAGGAAAAATCCAACTGTTTGATTGCTGTGTCGATCAACTTTTCAATCATTGCTTTTTCCATATTATACCCTCTCGTTCTTTTAATAACCAGTTGCTTCCTCATTTTTCACAATTTTAACAATTCGGCTGGTTCCCAGACGGTCTGCACCCAGTGCCAGGAATTTTTCTGCATCGTCGATAGAAGAAATTCCACCTGCTGCTTTCATCTTTACATTCGGTCCGATGTGTTTGGCAAACAGTTCAATATCTGCAAAAGTAGCACCTGCTCCTCCAAAACCGGTGGATGTTTTGATATAATCTGCTCCTGCGCTGGTAACGATCTCGCACATTTTGATTTTTTCTTCATCCGTAAGAAAACAGGTTTCGATGATTACTTTCAGGATTTTATCTCCACATGCTGCCTTTAAGATTTTGATTTCATTTTCAATCAAGTCATATTTTTTGTCTTTTAACCATCCGATATTGATAACCATATCAATCTCAGAAGCGCCGTTTGCCAGGGCATCTTTGGTCTCGAATTCTTTTGCTGCAGTTGTCATGTAACCATTCGGAAAACCGATAACGGTACATACCGGGATTCTTCCGTTCATGCATTCGGCTGCCTCTTTTACATAGCTTGGAGCAATACATACAGATGCAGTCTCATATTTCATGGCATCGTCACAGATCTGTTTGATTTCTTCCCAGGTGGATCCCTGAAGAAGCAGTGTATGGTCTACGTGTTTTAATATTTCTTTGATATCCATTTTTTATCTCCATTTCTTATATCATTATTTTTCTGCCTGGTCTGCTTTGATCAGATTACGGATGGCTTCCACTGCCACCTGAATTGCCATATCGGTATCATGTACCACCGGATTCTCCAGGCCCAGGCTCTCTCTCTCCTGATTGGCAACTACCAGGAAGCAGGAACCGGCTCTTACTCTTAATTTTCCTGCAACGATGAAAAGTGCTGCGGATTCCATCTCAGAGGCAAGACAACCCATCATTTTCCATGCGTTCCATTTGTTGATCAGCTCATATCCTACCGGCATTTTTTCCGGTTCATGCTGTCCGTAAAACGCGTCCTTACACTGTACCACACCGGTATGGTAGGTATAATCTTTTGCTTTTGCAGCTGCAACCAGTGCGTTGGTTACATCCAGATCTGCTACTGCCGGATATTCGATCGGCGCATATTCTTTGGATGTTCCTTCCATACGAATGGCTCCTGTTGCAATAACCACATCACCACTCTTTACTTCTGTCTGCATACCTCCGCAGGTTCCGATTCTTAAAAATGTGTCTGCTCCGCAGCGATACAGTTCTTCCATGGCGATGGATGCGGAGGGTCCACCGATACCTGTGGAAGTAACACTTACCTTTACTCCGTCCAGTGTTCCGGTATAAGTAACATACTCTCTGTTATCTGCAATCAGCACCGGATCGTCAAAATATTTTGCGATTTTCGCACAACGTTTCGGATCACCGGGCATCAGCACGTAACGTCCCACTTCTCCTTTCGCCACCTGGATATGATACTGTCTGCTTGGGTCTTCTGAATAATTTTTCACGATATTTCCACCTTTCTTTATCTCTGTCCCTTATCATACGGAATACCTTCCGCTTTCGGTGCTCTGGAGTTCTTAGATACAAATACAAGAACCAGCAGAGAAATGATATATGGGAACATATTATACAATGTTAATGTCCTTCTCCGGTTTCTCCATTTTTGAACTTATAAATATAATATGACACATGTACAAAATCGTCCAGACAACTTACCTTCTTTTTTATCTATTCTTTGTATTTTGTCTAATTTTGCTAATTATTCTTTTCTTTTTTATATATTTTTCCTATATCTTACTTTTCGGAGTCCATTCTTTTATTATTTGTAACTGTTCAGTACCTTCACAGTTACGAGCCAAAATGCATAAAAAATCACC
>OGQB01003016.1_pt1 | contig 11403 bp, 6 predicted proteins | sample 1553071 | NCBI WGS metagenome assembly OGQB01 (sample SAMEA2580284, study PRJEB22360) | human gut metagenome | biome: human gut; feature: human-associated habitat; material: faeces | place: Denmark | collected 2008/2010
TTTCTATCTTGAAGTTCCTTGCCTTTGAACAAACATTCAAAAACTCACTGACTACCCTGCCTATGGGTGGCGGTAAAGGTGGTTCCGACTTCTCTCCGCGCGGTAAGTCAAATATGGAAGTAATGCGTTTCGTACAGGCTTTCATGCTTGAATTATGGCGTCACGTGGGTCCTGAGACTGACGTTCCTGCCGGTGACATCGGTGTTGGTGGTCGTGAAGTAGGTTTCATGTTTGGTATGTACAAGAAACTGACTCATGAATTCACCGGAACATTTACCGGTAAAGGACGCGAATTTGGTGGTTCATTGATTCGCCCGGAAGCTACCGGTTACGGTAACATCTATTTCTTAATGGAAATGCTGAAAACTAAGGGTACTGACTTGAAAGGCAAGACTTGCCTGATTTCCGGTTCCGGTAACGTTGCTCAATACACAGCAGAAAAAGTTCTTGAACTGGGTGGCAAAGTGCTGACCATGTCCGACTCTGACGGTTACATCTATGATCCGGAGGGTATCGACCGCGAAAAGCTGGATTATATCATGGAACTGAAAAACCTCTACCGTGGTCGTATCCGCGAATATGCAGAGAAATATGGTTGCAAATATGTAGAAGGAGCTCGTCCTTGGGGCGAAAAAGCAGATATCGCCCTGCCTTCTGCCACTCAGAACGAACTTAACGGCGACGATGCCAAGACATTGGTTGCCAACGGTGTAATTGCAGTTTCCGAAGGTGCTAACATGCCTTCTACTCCGGAAGCAATCAAAGTATTTCAGGATGCTAAGATTCTTTATGCTCCGGGTAAAGCGGCTAATGCTGGTGGTGTATCTGTATCAGGTCTTGAAATGACTCAGAACTCTATCAAACTGAGTTGGAGTGCAGAAGAAGTTGACGAGAAACTGAAAAGCATTATGAAGAATATCCACGAAGCTTGCGTTCAGTATGGTACTGAAGCCGACGGATATGTAAACTATGTGAAAGGTGCTAACGTAGCCGGATTTATGAAGGTTGCAAAAGCAATGATGGCACAAGGTATCGTATAATCAGCCCATAAGATATAAGTAAGCTATAGTTTATTAAAAACTCCCGCTTTCCTAAGGGAAAAGCGGGAGTTTTTTTATGTAATGTAAATGTATACTGACACCTGGATGTCAGTAACATGCTTTTCTTTTATACAAATTCGACCTGTTGAATATTCATATCTGTATGAGTTATGAATTAAATCATACGATTCTTCTATAAAATTAAATGTGCATAATTATCTTACACCTTACACTTTTGTTATTTAATCGTTTGATACAAAACCGATTAAACGAGTGCAAGATAAGGTTACAGATAGTGTAAGATACCTTTATCTTACACTTCTTCGGAGATTACTTTCCTGATTATTTTTGACGGTAGCTTTATTTTGTTTCAAGAGCTTAAAACAGAATGTTCAAGAGCTTGAAACAAAGTGTTCAATATAAGGAAACAAAGTATTTCAAGGTAAGAAACTAAATGTTTAGTTAGTGGAAACACTTTATTTCACTGTGGGAAATATATTATTTACCTATATGAACAAGCCATTTCGTGAAGGTCCGCACATTATGTGTTCTCTATTGATTTACTACGACTCCTATTAAGTGTAAGACACCTTTATCTTACACTCATTTAATCTGTTTTATATCAAACGATTAAACAACAAAAGTGTAAGGTGTAAGATGATTATTCATTTTTAAAGTTCTTCTTCAAATTTGGTGGTAATTTAACCAGTCGGTGGTATCTCCATTCCCCTCCTTCGGGGAAGGAGGGGTGGCTGAAAGCCGGGGTGGTAGGTGGATACACAATGCTGATAATAACTGACTTACGCATTCACCTACCACCTCCCCCTACGGGGACTCCTCCTTCCCGAAGGAGGAGAATGGAGAATACTATCGATTATCAAATTATTATTTTCCTAATTAAGTTTACCACCAAATTTGAAGAAGAACCAGTTTTAAAACTTCATGATGAAAGGATTTGCAAATACGATCATAAAAATGACCTTTGACTGCAATATGATTCGTTTAAAACAAGCATATTAGCACAGACAAAGAAATAAGGAAAAATACCTGTCTAGATTTCCTTTTTAACATTCTATATAAATTGGAAATCAACACTTTTTAATTACCTTTGCACCCAAATTATTTTTCAACTAAAAATTAGACTAATGAAAATAAAAAGTGTAATAGCTGGAATAATGTTATGTCTGGCAGTGACTTCGTGCATTCAGAATGAAGCCTTAAATGTAGAAGCAGCTATAGACGGATGTAGTGGAAGCGATATTCAGCAATGTTTAATCGATCCTAATGAGTTCACCGTACAACTATATGCATCAAGAGCTGCCGATCCGTCTAAAATAAACATTAACTTCAACCTTCCTGCCGGAGCTTCTATAGTCCCTGTTCAACGATTTACTGAAGACGGAATTAACACCTACAACTTTAAAGACGAGAATCCGAGATTATTTAAGGTTACATCAGAAGATGGTGCTTTTTCGGCAATCTATACAATCAGACTTTGGCAAACGGAAATGCCTTTTACATACGATTTTGAGACACTGAGTTCAGACAACCCTTATCACAAGTTTACCGAAGACAATCCTTCCTCAGGTACCATAATCCGTCGATTGGAATTGGCTAGTGGAAATCCGGGATTCGAATTGACAAAAATGGCAAAAGCACCGGATGGTTATCCGACAGTGCAAGTTAACGGAGGAGTTGATGGTGGTAAATGCGTGAAATTGGAAACAAAAGATACCGGTAGTTTCGGAAGCATGGTAAAGATGTATATTGCAGCCGGTAATCTTTTCATCGGTTCATTCGAAGTAGGACAAGCCTTAAGTGGCAATGCAATGAAAGCTACCCATTTCGGATTTCCCTTCTTTTACTATCCGCTCAGACTGGAAGGCTGGTATAAATACAAGGCTGGTCCTACTTTCTCATCAAAAGGAAAACCTGTAGAGGGAAGAAAAGATGAATGTGATATCTACGGAGTATTATATGAAACGGATGACAATGTACAATTTCTCGATGGTTCGACCTCACTCAATTCACCCAATATTGTAGCTCTGGCACGAAATATTAAAGAACTTCCTGAAACTGACATTTGGAAACAGTTCAATTTCAAATTCGAACCACAGAATGGTAAATCTATTGATCCAGACAAGTTGGGAAAAGGTATCTATAAACTTGCTATTGTATTCTCATCCAGTGTGGACGGTGCGAAGTTCGAGGGAGCTGTAGGAAGTACACTCTATATTGACAAAGTAACGATTGCTCATACTTCCAATCCGGATGAATATGCGAATCAATAATAAACCAATCAATTAACAAGACAATGAAGAAAATAATATATAATAAAGTAGTTGGAATCGCATTCTTAGCAATACTTTTTACACAAGCTGCATATAGTCAGAATGAACGCAATAAAGCGCTGATCTATTCTTATTTGCATGGTTGGGAATATAGTATCAAAGCAGGATTCAGCATTGGAGGTACCTCGCCCCTGCCTTTGCCCAAAGAAATACGTAATATTGATAGCTATGCTCCAAATGTTGCTATCTCTATCGAAGGAAATACCACGAAATGGTTCGGTAATGACAAAAAATGGGGAATGACCGCAGGTATACGCCTCGAAAACAAAACTATGACAACCGAAGCTACCGTAAAGAACTATGGTATGAAGATTATCAACACTAACGGAGGAGAGCTACAAGGACTTTGGACAGGTGGTGTGAAAACAAAAGTGAAAAACTCATATATTACTATTCCTTTGTTAGCTAACTATAAGATAAGCGATCGTTGGAAAGTATCACTTGGTCCGTATTTCTCTTATATGACTGAAGGAAGTTTTTCAGGACATGTATATGAAGGACATTTACGTACCCCTGATGAAACTGGTCAGCGTGTCGACTTTAGTGGTGGAAGTATTGCAACTTATGATTTCTCTGATAATCTACGCAAATTCCAATGGGGTGCTCAATTAGGTGGCGAGTGGAAGGCTTTCAAACACCTTAATGTATATGCAGACCTAACATGGGGACTGAACGATATATTCAAGAAAGACTTCGATACTATAACATTTGCAATGTATCCGATCTATTTGAATATTGGTTTCGGATATGCGTTCTAAAAGAACTGTACATATTATCTTATAAAAAAAGCCGGAATGCATTCTACATTCCGGCTTTTTTTATAAGATATGAATTGATTTATTTTTTATATATTACTTCTATATCATCTACCCATAATTTACTCTCTGGAGCTCCCCAAAATTTATCTCCTTCTTTACTAGATGAACAAACAATAGCAAAACGATATTTCTGATTTATATCAAACTCTGCGTCACCATAATCTAAAGTTATAGTAAATTCTTTCCATTGTCCGTCAGTACTTCCTCCTTCAACTCCTCCTTTTGCTACAACACGACTAGAAGTATAAAAATTATTATCACCAGATTCTCCTGTCAGATAATCTGAAAAACCAGTCTCATCATATTCTTCTGTAGTATATAAAGATACCTTTATAGAATATTGATCAGCATATTCACCTTTAGATACATCTATGGTAGCTTTATCAGTTGCATCTGATTCACATGTATAGAAATCCTTACCTGATTCATATTTATACCATCCCTTTACAATTATTAAATTGATTACCAAATTTTGTACTATTCAGAGTATTACTCGCATTAGTACTCCATGTCCCTAGAAATAGAGAGCCTGTTGTTATTGTAGGTATCAAACCTCCAACACCACCTTTGGAATTTATAGTTCTAAGTAATGCACTCTTACCATTATGACCTTCACTTTCTTCAGTAACTAACCAACCACTTACTCCTAACATAGGTTTAAATATTCCCATTTCTACTATGCCATAATTACTTGTACACCATCCTGTTGGAGTAGTAAAGGTTTCCTCATCCCCAAACATCGGTTTATGTGTAACAGGATCCCACTCTTCAAAATCATAACTAACTACAAAAGCACGTCCTGAAATAGAAGCCGTATAAATTTTAGAACTTCCATCTTCAGCTACGACAGTAAAAATAGCTTTATTTGAAGAAAAATCCACAGTTGCACCACTTGCAGGTGTTACAGTTGCTTTAGCAGAAACTTCAATAGTAGGCACCAATTTCTTCAAATCATCTGTTGTTACATCTTTTAAAACCTCAAAAACAATAGTCCCGTCTTCTTCATTGACTATTGGTTCTGAAAAAACGACAGCATTAGCTTCAACAGATTTATCAAAAGTAAAACTCAAAATTTTAGCCTCAGTACTTTCTGTTCCAGCCAACTTAGTTCCCTTATAATCAACCTTAACCTGCAATGTTCCACCACCAACTTTAACGTCGACAATCATTGCAAGATTTCCACTACCAATAGTACCGGAAACCGCTACATCACAGTCTCCTACTAAAAGAGTCATCTTTTGATTACCAGAAAACTTATAAGAAGTACCTTCTACCGTTACAGGACAGTTTTCCACAGCAATAGTACCAAGATTAAGTTCCTCACTACCTAAAAAGAAAACAAAATCTCTCAATTCTAATTTAACAGCAGTATCAGAAGCCTTAGTTACATAGACTTTTTGGGATAAACCGGAAGCTATTGGATCTGGCACGCCAACATAATATACATCCATTGTCCCTTTATAATCACCTGCTATCTCTTGCTCAATAGGAATAACTGTCGGAATATCATCACCTTCGTCATCACTACAAGATGTAAACAATGTCACTGTACACAATACAGCAAACAGATAATAAAATAATCTCTTGTTCATTTCTAAATTCTCTTTTTAATTAATAAAAGCAAATGCGTGATATTCCCATCGCACACAAATGCCAAAATTTCACAGGCGCAAAGTAACTATTATTTTCACACACCTGCAAGGTCTATTTTTCTTGTTTCTGTTCTATTTTTAAAGAAAAGCGCCTAAAATATCTTATAAGATACCGTTTTACGAGTCAAAATTATAATTTTTGAAAAGAAAAACAGCCCATTAATCATAATCCATATATCTTTGTATAAAGTAAAAAGTGTGAGAAATGAAAGAACTACCCAAAATAGATTTACCCGAAGAATGGCTCATAGGTACAGGAGTAAACAAGGCATTGCTTAGCTTGTATACCAACTTTCCTTGCCGACTGAAATCGGAAATATTCGTGCTATGCATGGAGGGAGAAATCGAAGCCTCGGTCAATCTAAATCGCATAACAGTACGGGCTAATGACTTCGTTACAATTATGCCCGGAAGTATTCTTCAGATACACAGTGTCAATGGAGAACCGATGCTTTATTTCGGAGGCTTCTCATCAAAATACATAGAGCAAGCCAATTTACTTCCTTCGGCTATCAACACCCTATTTATAACGATAGGCCGACCGGTTATTTCATTAAAGCCGGAAGGAGCCAAACTACTGGCAGAATACTTTCAATTCTTGATAAAGCTATATGATTTTTTCGACGAATCAACCCGCAAAGGAATTACTCCGCACTTGTATAATAATATACATACCGGAATAGCTGCCATGTATAACAACCAGCTACAAAACACGAAAGAGTATTCGTCTAAAAGCGAGTTAATCTACAAAAACTTCACTCAACTGGTGATACAAAATTACAATAAGACGCGCAATGTAGCATGGTATGCCGAGAAACTCAAAATATCAAATATTCACCTCTGTACTACTGTAAAGAAAGTGACAGGAAACACCTGTGTCGAAATCATCTCACACATGGTAATTATGGATGCCAAATCACAACTGAAATCGACCAATATCCCCATCCAGGAAATTTCCAACTCACTCAATTTCGCCAACACATCATTCTTCGGCAAATACTTCAAACGATATGTTGGCATGAGTCCATTAGCATATAGGAATAGCGGATAAACAACATCGGTCTTAATTAACAGAATCACTTAATCTTCCGGCCTTAAAACGACACCCAGTTTTTTCTTTCCGTCCATCTTGACTATCATCGGCTTCTCAAAACGGACATGACGCAAGAATTTCGTTTCGCCTACCGCCGGTTGGGCATTAAGGAAATCCTGATCGTAAACACCGTCATTCATAAAAGCGTTGATAGTGAAATAGCCTACTCCGAAAGAAGTCAGGTTCTGGAAGAAGTGTGTGCCTTGACTCGGATCTACGCGGTAATTAGTCAAACCGGCTTCCACTATCACACGGGCAGCAGAAATATGCGGCCATTTCACCGGAATACCCAACCATGTATCGCTGCTTCCCCAACGTCCCGGACCGACAAGTACATAATTCTTACCTTCATTCAGGAACTGCCGGTTGATTTTTTCTATTTCCCAAGCAATAGCCTGATTGTTCGAAGCACTGTAACCCTCAGTCTTTACATAGACAATATCGTGAATTTCGTTCATAATGCCATGTCCCAACGAATTATAAGAACGAAGGATAACGTCCTCATCCCGTATCTCATTCAAATCTTCGTCCAACATTTCCTTACTATCCACAATCGGCCGGATCTGTAACAAATAAAATGTGCCTGTCTTATCCTGTTCGCGACTCATGGTAGCCGCAAACTCAATTTCAACCGGACGGCGCATTTCCTGTTCGCCATACTTCAGCACTAATTGAAGAATCCGAGGCAACGGGAATACATCATGTTGCAGAATGTTTGCAAACGTAATCACCTTGCGTCCGCCCGGATACAAACCGTCACGGATAACCTGATCGTAAGGATCGTATGTAGAAGCAATATACCGCAAAGCTCCATCGTTTTCCGCCTCTTTCACATGAAGTTTCAGCAAATTGAAGCCATCGTCGATAGAGAAATCATGCCCTGCATTCTTCAAATCCAAGGCATAGAAGCGGGTCTGGGTTTCTTTCAGAGCTATTTCCATTTCGCTGGTCTGTAACACCTGATTGGGGTGATAAGGAGAGAAACGAAGCGTCATACCGCCGTCTACAATATATTTTCCCAATCCCAGTGCCAGATTGACGGTTCCTTCCTCCGCTTTTTCATCACCCAACGGATAATAATTCAGCGAACGCGCCACACCGGACATGGATGGATAATAACGGTCACCATACTGATTGCCGACTACTTCCTGCAAAATAACGGCCATTTTTTCCTGATCGATCACATTCGATGTAGCCTGCATATAGGCTTTACTATCCCGAAAATAAACGGAAGCATAAACGCCTTTGATTGCATCGGAAAGCATACGCAACATCTCATACCGATCGTCCAGATAAGGAATCATATAAGTGTTATAGATTCCGGCAAACGGCTGATAGTGAGAATCTTCCAACAAAGAAGAAGAACGGATAGCAATAGGCGATTTCACCACATCAAAGAAAGTAAAGAAGTCCTCTACCAGTCTGTCCGGCAATTTTGCTTTCAGGAAATATCGCAATATCGTATCATCATCCGCATCCGAAAGCGCAATCTGATACAGATTGTTAATGTCCATAAATTCATCGAATACGTCCGTACAAAGCACCACTGTCTTAGGAATGGCAACACGGGCATTCTCAAACTCTTCAAATTCGGGATAACGTTTCACCATATTATCTATAAAAGCCAAACCGCGTCCCTTTCCTCCCAACGAACCGTCACCGATACGGGCAAAGTTGGAATAACGGTCGAAACGGTCACGTTTAAAGACGGCAACCACTCCCTGATTCTTCATTTTACGGTATTTCACAATCGCTTCAAAGATAATCCGGCGATGCGCATCCACGTCCTGAAGGCTGCTCCACGTAATAGGTTTCAAAAACTCTGCCACCGGGAACATGGCGCGTGAATAAAGCCAGCGTGACACATGATTCCGGCTAATATGATACAAGAAAGACTCGGCAGGCACAGCGAACAGGATATTCTGCAATTCTTTCAGATTACGTACACGGGCAATCTCCTCCCCTGTCTCCGGATTACGGAACACAAAGTCGCCGAAACCAAAGTTATCAGAAACGATACGCCGCAGGTCGACGTCCATTTTCTTGGAGTTCTTGTCGATAAAACTAGCGCCATACTTTGCTGCATACGAAGCGTTCTCTGATTCGGAAGACTGGATAATCAACGGTACAAACGGATCATTCTTACGTATCTCAGCGCATAACTTAATACCCGCCAGACCGTCTTTTTCGCCACGCTCCACCTTCGGGAAACGTACGTCTGTGATAACACCTAATATATTGTTCTGATATTTACGATAGACCTCCATTGCCTCCTGATACGTGCGTGCCAGAACGATTTTAGGACGTCCACGCATACGGAGTGTACGCTGATGCGCATTCAACGCCTCGGTAGAAAATTCCTGGCTTTGCTTTAGCACGAATTTATACAAGTTGGGAAGAATGGAGGAATAGAAACGGATACCGTCTTCCACCAAAAGAATCAACTGTACACCGACTTCCTGCACATCATGTTCCAGATTCATCTTATCCTCCATTAACTTAATGATAGAAACCAACAAATCCGTATTACCCAGCCAGCAGAATACGTATTCGAACGCACTCAGATCTTCGTTGATAATCCTCTTTGTAATACCATGGCTGAAAGGAGTCAGAATGACAATAGGAATATGCTCATATTTCTCTTTAATGTGACGGCCGATGTCGAAACTGTCATTATCACCCGTACTCGGCATACAAATCACCAGGTCGAACGACATATTCTCCAATTGCGTCAAAGCCTCTTCCTCCGTAGATACTTGTGAGAAACGCGGCGGATAACGCAAGGACAAAGAGGTGTATTCATTGAATATCTTTTCATCAATACGTCCGTCATCTTCCAACATGAAAGCGTCATAAGGGTTGGCTATTAACAACACGTTGAAAATCCGCCTGGTCATCAGGTTGGCGAACTGCGTATCTTTGAAGTAAAGCTGGTTTAATTTATATTTACTGAGCATAAAATTATTCTCCTTTCTTATTCCAAATCATCATGTTTCCAAAATCCGGTTTGCAAAGTTAATTTTTTAAATCTCATTTTCTATCATCTTCTTTATAAAGTTTACTTGTTTATCTCTTATTATTTTGTAGATTTGTAACATTAAGTTTATCCTCGATTTTTTTATTCACATGAAAAAAGTAACATTATTAATGTGCGAATACTATAAGCTCCTTAGCTAGTATCCCCAACTCTATCATTTTATCATTATTTAATCAAAATATAGCCATAAAATCAATCACATTTGAAAACTTTTCCTATATTTGCAGTATAGTTAGTTGACATTTTATCAGAACAACCTTTTTAAAAACATACTATTATGAACATCCAGAAAATCATGTCCTCTTTGGAGGCAAAACATCCCGGTGAGTCTGAATATCTTCAAGCAGTGAAGGAAGTACTTCTTTCTATCGAAGACATCTACAATCAACATCCTGAATTTGAAAAAGCCAAAATCATCGAAAGATTGGTAGAACCAGACCGTATTTTTACTTTCCGTGTCACTTGGGTAGACGATAAAGGAGAAGTTCAAACAAATCTCGGCTATCGCGTACAATTCAACAATGCGATTGGTCCGTACAAAGGTGGTATTCGTTTCCATGCTTCGGTCAATCTTTCCATCCTTAAATTCCTCGGATTCGAACAGACGTTCAAAAACGCGCTGACTACCCTGCCTATGGGCGGAGGTAAAGGAGGTTCGGACTTCTCTCCACGTGGAAAGAGCGATGCTGAAATTATGCGTTTCTGCCAGGCATTTATGTTGGAATTGTGGCGCCATTTAGGTCCGGATATGGATGTGCCTGCCGGTGACATTGGCGTGGGCGGACGTGAAGTAGGTTATATGTTCGGTATGTACAAAAAGCTGACCCGCGAATTTACCGGAACATTTACCGGTAAAGGACTGGAATTTGGCGGTTCGCTGATTCGTCCCGAAGCTACCGGTTTCGGTGGTTTATATTTTGTCAATCAAATGTTGCAGACAAAAGGAATTGATATTAAAGGTAAGACTGTTGCCATCTCCGGTTTTGGTAATGTAGCCTGGGGAGCAGCTACGAAAGCTACCGAGTTGGGTGCAAAAGTTATCACAATCTCGGGCCCGGATGGATACATCTACGACCCGGACGGAATCAGCGGCGAAAAGATAGACTATATGCTCGAGTTGCGTTCTTCGGGTAATGACATTGTAGCTCCTTACGCTGAACAATATCCGAATGCTACATTCGTAGAAGGCAAACGCCCGTGGGAAGTAAAAGCAGACATTGCACTTCCATGCGCAACTCAAAACGAATTAAATGGAGAAGATGCACAAAATCTCATAAAAAATGACGTACTTTGTGTCGGAGAAATTTCTAACATGGGATGTACTCCCGAAGCAATCGATTTATTTATCGAACATAAAACGATGTATGCTCCGGGTAAGGCAGTCAATGCCGGCGGGGTTGCCACTTCCGGCC
>OGQB01003027.1_pt1 | contig 11387 bp, 9 predicted proteins | sample 1553071 | NCBI WGS metagenome assembly OGQB01 (sample SAMEA2580284, study PRJEB22360) | human gut metagenome | biome: human gut; feature: human-associated habitat; material: faeces | place: Denmark | collected 2008/2010
CAACTGCGCAGGGATAGGAAGGATGCTCGCCACGATGGACATGGCCAGAAAACCCAGAATGAACCAGGGGAAGATCTTCTTGATGGAGAACTCAGCTTTAAGCGCACTGCCGTCCTGCTGGAGAGCCATGGCTTCCTTACGCTTCAGGTTCAGCTGCACAAGGGCGAACACGATCACCGTGGAGATGATCGCCAGCGTGCGGGTCAGCTTGACCATGGTGGCGAAATCGCCTGCCGCCTCGGAGAAGGCATAGCCGGTGGCCACCACGGAGGAGGTGTCGTTCACCGCCGTACCTGCCCAGATGCCAAAGGCCTGATCCGTCATACCCAGTGCCCGGCCCATGATGGGAAACAGCACGATCATCGCCATGTCAAATAGGAAGGTGGCGGACATGGCGTAGGCAACGTCGTTGTCGTCCGCGTCGATGGTGGGGGCGATAGCGGCAATGGCAGAGCCACCGCAGATGCCTGTACCAGCGGAAATCAAATTGGACAGCTTCCAGTTCAGTCCCAGCGCCTTGCCGATGAAGTAACCGCCGCCAAAGCAGGTCAGCAAGGTGAAGACCATTACTGTCAGGGACATCTGGCCTACGTGCAAGATGGCGGTGATGTTCAGCGACAGCCCCAGCAGGATAATGGCGAATTTCAATATCTTCTTGGAGGTGAACTTCAGCCCTGTGGCGAACACATCCGTCTTGCGAACGAACTGGTTAAGAAACATGCCAATGAACATGGCAATTACCGCAGAGCCAATCAGGTGGATGGGCAACAGGCTCTCAAGCCAGCAAGCCAGCAGCGCGACGATGATCGGCAGCACAATCCCGGGTAGCAGCTTTATGATCTTCATGGTGAATCTCCTTTTCGCGGAAGGAACGGGCTTGCATTCTTTTCTGGTTTCTGCTACAATCAGTGCAGTGAAAAAGCGACGAAAAGAAACAGTAGCGACAGAGCGCATTCAGAGAGAAAGCGGCAGGTGAAAGCTTTTTGCAGAATCTATCGTGAACCGGTCTTGGAGCTGTGCACCGAAGAGAAGAAAATCCATCAGGGAAAATTTATTTCGTAGGCTGCACCGGGATCTCCCGTTACAGAGAAGGTACAGAGAGCAGAGATCACGCGTATTACAAAATACAAAAATCGTGGGGTACAAATGCTCTGTGTCAGAGTGCAGGAGTTTTCCTGAATTTAGGTGGTACCGCGGATAAAAAAATTCGCCCTAAACTGCAGCTTGCGGTTTAGGGCTTTTTTGTTTGAAAACGAAGCATCGCATTCTCGTTACTTCAGTGATGAGTTAGGTGTGCAAATTTTTTGGTAGAAAACAGAACGTATGTTTACTCTCGGGAGAACATATGGTATACTATAAACATGGATAAAAATATATTTACTATAAGAGAAAATGATCTTTCATATGGTAGAGGATATGTTTATTCTTTACAGTATCATCTGGTCTGATGTACCAAATATCGAAAAAAGGTTTTACAGAATGGATTAGATGAAGAGTGTAAAAAGATGTTGTATGAGATTGCAGATGAATACAAATTTCAGATTGTGGCTATGGAGGTTATGCCAGATCATATTCATTTGTTGGTCGACTGCAAACCACAGTTTTATATTTCGGATATGATCAAAATTATAAAAGGAAATCTGGCACGGCAGCTTTTTCTTTCTCATCCGGAATTAAAACGGGAGTTGTGGGGAGGCCATTTGTGGAATCCGTCATATTGTGCAGTAACAGTCAGTGACCGAAGTAAAGAACAGGTTCTTACTTATATCAAAGGACAGAAAGAAAAAGAAGCAGGAAAGTAAAGAGGTTTTTGATGAAGGTAGTATCCAGCTATGGTGTGGAAATAAAAAAACAGAATATACCGATTCGCCATACGCTGTATATCTATCGTCAGGCAGTCGGATATTTGATCCGTGTATATGAAGAGAGCTGGGAGGAGCTTTCCCGGATTGTCAATCTGCAAAAACGGTTTAATGCAGCGGAGCATCTGGTTCATAGCACAAAGAAAAACCGGGCGAGATATGACTTTGACCAGAAATTTCCAAAGATGCCATCTTATTTTCGCAGATCAGCGATTCAGCATGCGCTTGGAAGTGTGTCTTCATATGAGACGAGACTGGAATTGTGGAAACAAAAGAAACTGGACGGTAAGCCAAAGCTTGTATATGAAAATCATGCAATGCCGGTATTCTACCGGGATGTGATGTACAAAGAAGCAGAAGATCAAACGGATAGAGCTTTCCTGAAATTATATGATGGTCATGACTGGAAATGGTTTTCAGTAAATTTGTTGCATACGGACATGGAGTATCTGCGAAAAAACTGGGAAGGAGTAAAATCCTCTGCTCCCACACTGGAAAAGAGACATCATAAATATTTTTTGCGGTTCTCATATACAGAGGAAGTTTCTTTATCAAAGAAAGAAGTAAATGAGCAGATTATCTGCAGTGTGGATCTTGGAATCAACACGGATGCGGTTTGTACCATTATGCGTGCAGATGGAACTGTCCTGGGAAGAAAATTTATCAATTTCCCCAGTGAAAAAGACCAGATGTACCGTGTAGTGGGACGGATCAGAAGATTTCAACGGGAACATGGTTCAGGACAGGTACAGAGCAGATGGAATTATGCAAGGAGACTGAACATGGAGCTGTCCCGTAAAGTGGCATCTGCGATTACCACATATGCCCAAAATAACCATGTGGATGTGATTGTATTCGAATATCTGGAGATGAAAGGGAAAGCAGCCGGGAAAAAGAAACAGAAGCTTCATTTGTGGAGAAAACGGGATATTCAGAAGCTATGCGAACATCAGGCGCACAGGACAGGAATGCGGGTATCCAGAGTATGTGCATGGAATACCAGCAGGCTTGCATATGATGGAACTGGTGAAGTGATACGTGATTCTGAAAATCACAGTCTTTGCACATTTGCGACAGGAAAACGATATCATTGTGACCTGTCAGCAGCCTATAACATAGGAGCAAGATATTTTATAAGAGAACGATTAAAACCCTTATCGGCAACGGTAAGGTCTTCACTGGAGGCAAAAGTTCCTTCAGTGAAGCGTAGAACCTCATGTGTTTATGCAGATCTGCTTTTGCTCAGTGCAGAACTGGGCAGTATGCAGGCGGCATAGATGCAGGCAGATATACAGAGGACTACCTGTGATGTGGGATTCATGCCGTATCCGGCCTGAGTAATGCACGTATCCGTGCAACTAAGTTACAGGCGTATCCGCCGATATTTAGTCTTGCCGCCTAAAGCGGCTGAGAAGCACGTGACTTCCAGTCATGTGAGGTTCACGAAGACACTTATGACGTAATGTGGAATTTTTTAGATAAACGAATGTTGCCATTAAAAGAAAATTTACAAAACGAACAATGGGGAATCAATATGTGTGGTGCAGTAGACCAGATGATTGCAGAAGGTATGGAGCGTGGATTGGCAGAAGGCATGGAGCGTGGAATCGTACAGGGAACAGAACGTGGAAAAAAATATGATCGAATTATGCCAGGAGTGGGGAGGAACCTATGATAATACACAATTTCAGGTTGAGATGCGTTTTTGCCTGAAAAAGGCAGAGGCAAAAACGTATATGGAAAAGTACTGGAAGTGATATAAAAGTACACATAGGGACAATCCACATTTTACCATACATAATTTTCACCCAATCTTCAGATACTACAAAAGTAATAATCGGAAGGAGGGACGAACATGACAAGACTGGATTGTTCAGTTGTAAACTGTGCGTACAACAAAGAAGATTCCTGCTGTAAGGATAATATCCATGTGGGAGGAAAGAATGCGAAAGTGACAGATGAGACCTGTTGCGAGAGTTTCCGCGAGAAAAAGGATGGCATGACCAATAGCAATGCCATTCCAAGTAAACCGACAGAAGTAGCATGTGAAGCAGAATGTTGTTGTTATAACCATTCCTGCAAATGTGCGGCAGATCAGATTCAGGTGTCAGGAAGCAATGCCTGTCACTGCGGTCAGACAGAATGTGCGACCTTTAAAATGAAATAAACTGAAATAAGTATGAAAAATCCGTGGAAAAAATCAGATTCCACGGATTTTTTATAACTCTTCAGAGTCACATACGCAGAATCGCCTCTGCGTGGCCTTACTTTGACACTGAAGAAATCAGCATATACTGTCCATTATTTGCCAGCACAGGATAAGATTTCAACTCCGGGTGATCCTGTAAAAATGGAATGGACAGGATCAGAAGTGCATGCTCAGGTGCTTCAAGGAATGCTTCTGCGCCGCCGTCCTGACAATCAAGGTCACCGGACAGCATGGCAAGAAGCTGCATGTTCTGCTCCCAGTCTGTAGTATTAGCATAGAGGAATGGATCATAAGCATCCAGGTAGATGGTAGATCCTGCAAGATCATTGTCACGACTGAATTGCTCCTGTACAAAGGTCTGAAGGTCATTACTTCTGGCACCACGTACATTATCACAGTAATTATTCCAGACAAAGACGGCAGTTCCAGCCAGCAGTACAAGGCTGATCAATAGTCCGGCAAAGCCCGCCACATGTTTCTCTGTAAGCACGGCTGTAAGAAAGGTTGCCACAAAGACGGCAGCCAGCATACATAATGGTACGATACAGGGATATACATACCACATTAATTTGGTGGATACCAGTGAGAATCCGAGGAATGGAACGAAGAACCAAAGCAGGATTCCAGTGAGATCCACATTGGGAAGCGGCGTATCCACAGGACGCAGCGGGCGTATCCACAGGCAGATCAGTCCGATGATCACGATCAGGGTCAGCCATCCGTAGATGTAGTCAAAATTCCAGAAGATGGAAGTCCAGTAAAAAGAAAATGGGAATCCATGTCCTTCCAGACCACCGGCTGCAGTCCGACCGGCAATGTCCGCTTCATACATATTCTGGAAAAAGGTAATGCCATCGTACTGATAACGGCAGATGCCCCAGATCAGGATCGGCAGTACCGCACAGGCAATGAAAATGATCCAGCGTTTTGGCTTTTGATGAAACAATTCTTTTGTCAGCAGAAGGAAGAGCCCTCCTACGGCTGCAATCATTCCGGCGTGAAAGCTTTTGGTCAGAAATGCCAGGGAGAAGAACAATCCGCAGGCATAGAGCCAGCGACCGTTATCATGGACTTTCAGCATACAGAGCATGGAAAGGGTGAACAAAAGCAAGTACAGACTGTCTGCGTCTCCGGCCCGTGCCAGATGCGCTTTGAATGGAAAATAGTTGGCGCATAAAAAGACCATGGTCAGCAGGGATGCCAGACGGCTGTATTTTCTGGCAAATAATCCGGTAAAGATGACAGTCAGAAGATAAAACAAAGCGGAGAAGAAGCGAAGTCCCACTGCATTGTATCCGCAGAGCACAAATCCGGCTGCAACACTTAGAAAGGAAAGCGGCGGTTTTACATTCCAGTAATCCGGTTTTCCCAGATAAGTGTTGACCAGAAATTGTTTGTTTTTCAGCATTTCATAGGCAGAGATGCCATGGCGAGCTTCGTCCCAGGAGTCGATTGCTTTCACACCGAGACAACGAAAACAAAGGAAAGCTGTCACTGCACAGAGCAGAGCAAACCAGAGCCAATAGTATTTTTCGGTGATCTGTAGTAGAGTTCTATTTATTTTTTTCAAGGAAATTCCTCCAGAATCTTTTTGTTCAATATAGCATGTTACAGACGAAAAGTAAATGTCGCCTTATCTATTAAGATTCGTTTAAGAATGGCAGAAAATATTGAAAACAAAGGATTTGCAGTATATAATGCAGAAACAAATCGGACAGGAGATGAGGCAATGGATGCAAAGACCAGAAAAAATATAGAATATTTGATAATCCTGCTGATCAGTGCTGCCGTGCTTGCAGTAGGCTGGAGCAATCGGAAGATCATTGCGGGCTGGGGTAATCAGAATACGGAAGATGCAGCAGAGAAGGAAGATCTGATATTGGAGATCGATTCTGTAGAAGATTATCTGACATTTGTTCGGAGCGTGAATAAAGGAAATACATATAAAGGACAGTATGTGAATCTGAATGCAGATCTGGATCTGGCAGAGGTGGAAGAGGATCTGGTTATTGGAAATGCAGAAAATACGCAGTATTGTTTTCAGGGAATCTTTGATGGAAATGGGCATCATCTGAGCAATGTGATGATCACATCGGATACAGATGCGGGACTGTTCCGCAACCTGGAAGGAACGGTGGCAAATCTGCAGGTGGAGAGTGGTGACTTTTCGGCACCGCTGGCAGGAGCCATTGCATCCAATACAAGACTGGGTTCCTGCATTTTGAACTGTGGAAGTCTGGCAACTGTGAACGGACAGCTGGCACCGGAGCAGGAAGGGAAGACCCTGCTGACAGGGGAGAGTCGCGGTGAGATTCGGAACAGCTTTGCGCCGGGACAGGAAGAGACGGCAGAGAGTCTCAATCAGGAAGTGCTGGGACTTGACCTGACATGGGGTGTGGATGGTTGGAATCTGTGGGAACAGGAAGATGATGTTCCAGCTCTGACCACAGAATATGCAGATGTGGTGGAAACAGCGACCGCAGAAGTACCAGTCAGTCTGAGTGCAGTCTCCATACAGGGATATTATTCGGCAGAAGATAAGTCCTGGTGCTTTGCAATCCCGGCGGGATATGAGCAGACAGAGCTGGCGGTTACATTTTCCTTTACCGATGGGGATGTGAACCAGTTTACCAGAGAGCCGGGGCAGAAAACATATGAGTTGGAGCATGAAGGCTATACCTATCCCATTACGTATCTGACCGCAGAACATGCGGCGACAATGATGCTGGATCTGGATCGGGAAGATGCGGTTTCTTATCTGGGAGCAGACAAGCAAAATGAAGTACAGGGAACCTGTATGATTCTGGAAAACAATGGAAAGGTCAATCAGACTGCCAGACTTGAGAAAATCAAGGGTCATGGAAATGATTCCTTCCGTGCACCGAAGAAGAGTTACAACTTGTCATTTACAGAGAAACAGGATCTGTTAGGTATGGGTGCAGCAAAAGATTATGTGCTTCTGGCCGCTTATCGTGACAATTCATTGCTTTCTTACAAGCTCACTTATGATCTGGTCAATGAGATCGGTATGGCTTATGCCCCTTCCTCAGAGTTTGTGCATCTCTATATTAATGGAGAATATGAGGGAGTGTATCTGCTGATGGGTAAGATCCAGATCGGAAAGACCCGGTTTGATCTAAAGGATCTGAAAACAGAGACCAAGGAGCTGAACAGCAAAAGTGAACTGCGGGAGTATGCACATACGACCTGGAAAAATGAAGGATTTTACGCCCAGCGAACCTGGTATGAACTGGATCAGACACCGGAGGATGTGACTGGCGGCTATATTATCGAACTGGATAATGAGGATTATGACCGAACGAAAGCCAATTTTGTCAGTGACCGGAATCTGTCCTTTATGATTCCGAGCATGAACTGGGCGTCTCAGAGCCAAGTATATTATATTGCAGATTTCTGGCAGGATTTTGAAAATGCACTGTATGCAAAGGACGGCTACAATGACAAAGGAAAGTATTATACAGACTATATTGATCTGGAATCCTTTGCAGATCAGTGGCTGGGTTTCGAACTGAATGAAGAAAACAGTGTGAATTCAAGTGTGTATTATTATAAGGATTCGGATATTTGTGGAGATGGGAAATTGCATGCCTCCTGGCCATGGGATATGGAGCATTCTCTGGCAAGAGAAGGAGGAGCAGCCTCCAGCTGGTTTGCGGCTGCATCGGATCTGAAGCCGGAGGGCTATTGGATGCAGTTTTATCATCACAGAGATTTTGCAGAGGCAGTCTACAAGGAGTGGATGACAAAATTTGTTCCGGCTCTGGAAAAAGCACTGAATCCGGAGACAGGATATGATCCGGACGGCATCAGTTCACTGGACTGGTATCTGGGGTATTATGGAACGGATGCGCAGATTAATGAAAGCCGTTGGAATGGATCTGGTTTTGCAGAAAAACTGGAGAAGATCCGCAGGATCTATACAGTTCGTCTGGATTTTCTGACAGAAGCGCTGGGACTTTATGATACGGATTACATTTATTTTTATAAAGAGAACGGGATTCTCTATGGTGTAAATGCACAGGAAGAGTCGATTCCGGTGGAAAATCCATGAAAAAATACTGGAACTTGTAATCAATTCCTAATAATGCTATAATAATTTCAAATACAGCGTGCCAAAGGGCGTAGTCTGCCTTTTACGCTGTCAAAATGGAAGAAAATGAATACTATGGAGGAAATTTCATGAGAACCTATCTCGTAACCGGAGGAGCCGGATTTATCGGTTCCAATTACATTCACTACATGTTCCGTAAATATGGAGACACTATCCGCATCATCAATGTGGACTGCCTGACCTATGCTGGAAACCTGGAGAATCTGAAGGATGTGGAGAATCAGCCGAACTATACATTTGTAAAAGCTGATATCTGTGACAGCGCAGCCATCACGAAGATCTTTGATGAGAATGATATTGACCGCGTGGTACATTTTGCAGCAGAGAGCCATGTAGACCGCAGTATCAAGAACCCGGAAGTCTTTGTAAAGACCAATGTACTGGGAACTCTGGTAATGCTGAATGCGGCAAAGGCTGCATGGGAACTGCCGGACGGAAGCTTCAAAGAGGACAAGAAATTCCTGTATGTTTCCACTGACGAAGTATACGGTTCCCTGGATGAGGGAGATAATTATTTCTATGAGACCACTCCGTTCTCCCCGCACAGCCCGTACTCAGCAAGTAAAGCAAGCGGAGATATGCTGACCAAAGCATATTTCGATACCTATAAATTCCCGTGCAACATCACAAGCTGCAGCAACAACTACGGACCGTTCCAGTTCCCGGAGAAGCTGATCCCGCTGGTGATCAACAATGCATTGCAGGGAAAACCGCTGCCGGTATACGGTGACGGTAAAAATGTCCGTGACTGGCTCTATGTAGACGATCATGCGAAAGCAATTGACATGGTTCAGGAGAAAGGCAAGCTGGGCGAGCGTTATAACATCGGCGGACACAACGAGAAGCAGAACATCCAGATCATTCACATTATCCTGGATACTCTTCAGGAGATGCTGCCGGATGGAGATCCAAGAAAAGAACTGGTAAGCGACAAGCTGATCACTTACGTGACTGACAGAAAAGGACATGACCGTCGTTATGCTATCGCACCGGACAAGATCAAAGCAGAGATCGGCTGGTATCCGGAGACCATGTTTGAAGAAGGAATCAAGAAGACTATTCAGTGGTTCTTTGAGCATGAGGACTGGATGAGAAATGTAACCAGCGGTGATTATCAGAAATATTATGAAGAAATGTATAAAAATAAATAAAAACCTGGCAGTACCGGCGGTCGGAATTCTGATCGCCGGACTGGCGCTTTTTGCAGGCAGAAGTGTGCAGCCGGAGAATGGCTTCACGCTGAACCAGTATCATAATGCAGATGCCAAATTTATCGGGGATCACATTATTACCAGCGTGGATGAGCAGATCCGTATTCTTGATCTGGAGGGACAGGAGGTTCGCCGATTTGAAGGAACACAGGCATCCTGGATCTACGTGATGGAGGATGATGGAGGCAATGAGCCTGCAGCAGAATCCCAGACAACTGCAGCAGACAGCTATACAGTTGCATACAGCAATCACAGCAATGAGACCCACATTCTGAAACTTACATCTGATGCAGATCTGATGGATGATCAGGTGGCAGTTACCACGGATACACTGGCCATTGATCCAATCCTGGTGCAGATCGATGATGGATATCTGCTGACCAACACAGAGATCGACGGAACCATCAATAATCCGTCACCGGATGGAGACAATGGAATCTATACGGTAAGGCTGTATCATTCGGATGATCTGGTCAACTGGGAATATATGACAGATATCATCAGCAGAAAGCAGAATCTGGAAGATGGAGATATTCGTTATCTCGATGGAACACTTTATTATTTCTTTGAGATGGAAGATTATGACAAGGGGCCTTCGAAGATCTGCGTCATGGAATCCGCTGATTATGGAATGACCTGGAGTGAACCGAAAACACTGCTTCCCAATGAGGCAGATAATGAGATGGCGTCCTGCGAGAAGACTGCGGATGGATGGAGATTATATGTGAGCAGTGATCTGGCATGCGTGGGCGAAAGCTATCAGGGAGCCAGTGTTTATTATTGCGATTATACAGATGAATTTGAACCGGTGGAGCTGTATGTGAAATCAGCCATGCCGGATAATGAGTCAGTGAGACTGTACGAAGTAAAAGAAGAGGACGGAAAGCTGTATTTCTTATTTGCAAGAAATTTTCTGACAGACTGTGATTTTCTGCTTCGTGCCATGGACTCGGAATAAAAAATAAGAACCAAAGGGGGACTTAATCAATGAAAGGAATTATTCTGGCAGGAGGCTCAGGAACCAGACTTTATCCGCTGACCAAGGCGGTATCTAAACAGATTATGCCGGTATACGACAAACCGATGATCTACTATCCACTGTCGATCCTGATGCTTGCAGGAATCCGTGAAGTTCTGATCATCTCCACACCGAGAGATCTTCCGGTGTTTGAGGAACTGTTAGGAGACGGAAGCCAGCTGGGAATGAGATTTGAATATGCAGTGCAGGAACAGCCAAGAGGACTGGCAGATGCATTTATCATTGGTGCTGACTTTATTGGAAAAGACAGTGTGGCCCTGATTCTTGGAGATAATATTTTCTATGGACAGAGCTTTTCACAGGTACTTAGAAGAGTAGCAGCTCAGGAGAGCGGTGCTACGATTTTTGGTTACTATGTACGTGACCCAAGAGAGTACGGCGTGGTTGAGTTTGACGAGAATGGCATGGCTGTTTCCATCGAGGAGAAGCCGGAACATCCAAAGTCAAACTATGCAGTACCGGGACTTTATTTCTATGATAATGATGTAGTTGAAATCGCGAAAAATGTAAAGCCGTCTGCAAGAGGTGAGATCGAGATCACCAGCATCAACAACGAATATCTGAGAAGAGGAACTCTTCATGTGGAGACTCTGGGCCGTGGATTTGCATGGCTGGATACCGGCAACCATGATGCTCTTCTGGATGCAGCAGATTTCGTAGCAGCATTCCAGAAACGTCAGGGACTTTATATCTCCTGTATCGAGGAGATCGCATTCCGAAGAGGATTTATTGATAAGGAGCAGCTTCTGAAGCTGGCTGAGCCGCTGATGAAGACTGCATATGGCCAGTATCTGACAGATGTGGCAAATGGACTGTAAGGAAGGACGAAAAAAATGGGAAAGATAACAGTAGAGACCTGCGATATTGAAGGGCTGAAGATCATCACTCCGACTGTATTTGGTGATGAGCGTGGATATTTTATGGAGACATATAA
>OGQB01003028.1_pt1 | contig 11386 bp, 5 predicted proteins | sample 1553071 | NCBI WGS metagenome assembly OGQB01 (sample SAMEA2580284, study PRJEB22360) | human gut metagenome | biome: human gut; feature: human-associated habitat; material: faeces | place: Denmark | collected 2008/2010
CGCCGGCGGCCGGGGCAGCATCCCCGGCGCGAAGATCATGTCGTGCCAGATTTTTTCGGGCAGCACGGCCAGCAACGCGCTGGCCACGGTCAAGGCGATCAAATACGCCGCCGACAACGGGGCGTCGATTCTCCAGTGTTCGTGGGGCTACCCGGCCGGAGCGGTCACGACCGACAACGCCTACGCCAGCGGAGCGCGGATCGAAAAGCAGGCGATCGACTACTTCATCGCGACGAAAAACAACGCCGTTCTCGACGGCGGACTTGTGATTTTCGCTGCGGGCAACGACGCCAAGGCCATGTCCGGTTATCCGGGCGCTTACCGCGATTACATTTCGGTCACCGCCTTCTCGCCCGACTATCTGCCGGCCTACTACACGAACTACGGTCCGGGCTGCAACGTTGCGGCTCCGGGCGGCGACGCCTATATCTCGCCTTCGGGAAGCAGCGCCGCGCAGGTGCTTTCGACGCTTCCGTCCGAGCTTTACCAGTCGGATTACGGCTATATGCAGGGCACCTCGATGGCCTGCCCGCACGTATCGGGCGTCGCCGCGCTGGGGCTTTCCTACGCGCTGGCCAAAGGGAAGCAATATACGGTGGCCGAATTCAAATCGATGCTTCTGACTTCGGTGAACGACATCGACACCTACCTCGACGGCACCAAACAATCCCTGACCACCATGCAGCTGCGCAACTACCGCAAGCAGATGGGTACGGGAGCGATCGACGCCTACCAGCTTCTGATGCAGATCGAGGGCACACCCTGCCTGAAAGCGAAAGTCGGCGTACAGCAGCAGCTTTCGCTCGACAAGTACTTCGGCAAGGCTTCGGCGAACCTGACCTATCTCGGCGTCGAGATCTCGCAGGCTGACAGGACCAAGCTCGGTATTTCGGCGGAGCCGACCTTCGTGTCCGGGAAGCTGAGACTGCACTGCACCAAGCCGGGCGTAGCCCGAATAACGGTCAGGGCGGTTGCCGGAGGCAGCGGTCTCGGCACGGGGACATCAATGGGCGGCATGGAGATCGCCAAAGAGTTCGCCGTCATCGCCCGCGCGGTACAGACCGAAAACGGAGGTTGGTTGTAATATAAACGCATGAAGATTATGAGAAAGACTATCTATATCGTACTGGCCGCACTGGGCTTGTGTCTGTTCGCCGGCTGCGGATCGTCGGACAAGGAGAAGGTGTCGCCGCTGGTAAAACAGCTTGCCGGCGAATGGCAGCTCAAAACGTGGAACGGCGAAGCTCCGCGGGATTTCGATGCCTATGTCTCCTTCGGCGCGGACCGTTCGTTCGAAATATACCAGCGGATCGAGCAGGTGGGCTACCAGAAGTATTCGGGAAAATACGAGATCAGAAACGGGATGCTCGGCGGCGTATACAGCGACGGCAAGCCGTTCGGCAGCACTTACGACATCACTTTCGACGAGTCGGGCAATACGCTGACGCTGACCAGCGCCACGGGCGTCGCCGAGACGGGCGTTTATGTGCGCGCCGCGATTCCCGACGGGGTCAAAAACGGAGCGGCCGTAATGAAGAGTTCCCGGACGGTTCCGATCCGGCTTTTGTAGAATATCGCAGGCGGGATCGCTCCCCTCTGGCGCCATGTGCGGCATCGTTAGATGCCGCACATTTTTTATGCACTTTCCACCCGGTTTCCGGCTCCGGTTTCAGCCCGCAAGCATCCCGGAAAGGTTATACTCTGGTAACGTTCTTACCTGTTCGGTTATTTTCAATCAGTTGATCTTGAGTGAGTTGTTTGGTGTTTTCAGGTGGCCGTATAGTTGCAAAGGTGCCTGCGTTCGCGCCTTTTTCCGGCATCGAAAATCGAAAACGGTACTGAAGGTCAAACCATTGGGGATATCTGCAAACCCGAATAGAGGATGCTGGCTTTCTATTTTAAAAAATTAACTAATAGATTAACGCTTATGGTAAAAAAAATCCTACTATCGTTAATTGGAGTACTTGTGTTTGCAGCGGGGGCATTCGCCCAAGCCAAACAAGTGCGCGGTAGTGTCGTTGATGAAAACGGAGCGGCCGTGATCGGCGCTTCGGTTATCGTCAAAGGTACGACCATCGGTGTATCCACCGATCAGCAGGGATTTTTCGTTATGAACAATGTTCCGGCGAAATCCGAGGAACTGCAAATCTCCTATTTGGGGTATGTTACGCAGGATGTGAAGATCCGTCCGAACATGCAGATTACCCTTGTTCCTGACGAGCAGACTATCGAGTCCGTCGTGGTTACGGGTATGACCAAGACCGACAAACGTCTCTTTACGGGTGCGGCGGACCGCCTTTCCGCCGAGGATGTGAAACTTTCGGGTATGGCCGATATCAGCCGCGGTCTGGAAGGCCGTTCGGCCGGTGTCTCGGTGCAGAACGTATCGGGTACGTTCGGTACCGCTCCCAAGATCCGCGTCCGCGGTGCGACGTCGATCTTCGGCAGCTCGAAGCCCCTCTGGGTTGTGGACGGCGTCATTATGGAGGATGTGATCGACATCGACGCCGACGCACTCTCTTCGGGTGACGCCACGACGCTGATCGGTTCCGCCATCGCGGGTCTGAACGCCGAGGATATCGAGAGTTTCAATATCCTGAAGGACGGTTCGGCCACCTCGATCTACGGTGCGCGCGCTATGGCCGGCGTGATCGTCGTTACGACCAAGAAAGGCCGCGCAGGCGAAAGCCGCATCAGCTATACCGGCGACTATACGTTCCGCATGACGCCGCGCTATGCCGATTTCAACATCATGAATTCTCAGGATCAGATGTCGGTATATCAGGAAATGGCCGCTAAGGGCTGGCTCAACAACTCGACTATCGCAAACGCCTCTTCGAGCGGTGTTTACGGCAAAATGTGGGAGCTGGTAAATACGGGCAAACTCGAAAATACGGAGGCTGCGCGCAACCGCTACCTGCGTAAGGCCGAGTACCGCAACACGGACTGGTTCAAGGAGCTTTTCCGGAGTACGTTGATGCACACGCACTCGATCAGCCTCAGCTCCGGTACCGAGAAGTCGCAGTACTACGCTTCGATGAGCGCCATGTTCGATCCGGGATGGACCAAGGCCAGCGAGGTGGAGCGTTATACGGCGAACCTCAATGCTACCTATAATATCTTCGACAATCTGACGCTGAACCTGATTTCGAGCGGTTCTTACCGTAAGCAAACGGCTCCGGGTACGCTGGCCGCGACGACCGACGTGGTATTCGGCGAGGTGAAGCGCGATTTCGACATCAACCCCTACTCTTATGCCATGAATTCGTCCCGGACGCTCGATCCCGATGAATTCTACACGCGCAACTACGCTCCCTTCAACATTCTCGACGAACTTGGGAAGAACTACATCGATCTCAACGTCGTGGATACGAAGTTCCAAGCAGAACTGCGTTACAAACCCGTCACGGGTCTCGAACTGAGCGCACTGGCCGCCATCAAATATTCGGCTACGACGCAGGAGCACAACATTACGGACTATTCGAATCAGGCCCGCGCCTACCGTGCAATGGCTACTACGGTGATCCGTGACAACAACCCGTTCCTGTATACCGATCCCGACAATGCGTATGCAGTGCCTATTTCGATCCTGCCCAAGGGCGGTATCTACAAGCGCCGCGACAACAACATGCTGTCGTACGACTTCCGTTTTGCCGCTTCGTACAATACGGAGATCAACAACCAGCACATCATCAACCTCTACGGAGGTATGGAGGTCAACCAGAGCGACCGTCACGAATCTTGGTTCAACGGCTGGGGTATGCAGTACTCGATGGGCCTGATCCCCTTCTACGCCTATGAGGTATTCAAGAAAGGCAAGGAGGAGAACACCGACTACTTCGGTCTGGCCGACACCCATTACCGCAACGTCGCTTTCTTCTTCAACGGCACCTATTCGTGGAAAGGCCGCTACACCCTCAACGGAACCTTCCGTTACGAAGGAACGAACCGCATGGGTAAGAGCCGCAGCGCCCGCTGGCTGCCGACATGGAACGTCGCCGGTGCATGGAACGTACACGAAGAGAATTTCTTCGAGGCGCTGCGTCCCGCACTGTCGCACTTGTCGCTGAAGGCTTCCTACTCGCTGACCGCAGACCGCGGCCCCAGCTTCGTGACCAACTCGCGCGTCGTCATTACGAGCAATACCCCGTGGCGTCCTTCGGCCGGTGTTACCGAGTCGGGTCTGACGATTTACGACTTGGAGAACAGCGAGCTGACTTACGAGAAGAAGAACGAGGTGAACGTCGGTATCGACATGGGCTTCCTGAACAACCGCATCAGCCTCGCAGCCGACTGGTACAAGCGTGACAACCACGACCTGATCGGTGTGATCAACACGCAGGGTATCGGCGGTCAGGTGATGAAATACGGTAACGTCGCCGGTCTGAAATCTTCGGGTGTCGAGCTGACTCTTTCGACCCGCAACATCGAAACCAAGAATTTCAGCTGGTCTACGGACTTCATCTATTCGCACCTGAAAGAGGAGGTGACCGACCTGATGTCGTACAAGCGTGCCATCGACCTCGTATCGGGCACCGGTTTCGGTATGGAAGGCTATCCTTCGCGTTCGATCTTCTCGTTCGACTTCCAAGGCCTGAACGACGAGGGTATCCCGCAGTTCATCAACGAGAAAGGCCAGCTCACGACCACCTCGATCAACTTCCAAGAGCCTAACAACCTCGGACATCTGAAGTATTCGGGTACGGCCGATCCGACGGATTTCGGTAGCTTCGGCAACATGTTCCGTCTCTATGGCTTCAAGCTCAATGTCTTCATCACCTACTCGTTCGGCAACGTGATCCGTCTGGATCCGGTCTTCTCCGAATCCTACAGCGACCTGCTCTCCATGCCGCGCGAGTTCCGCAACCGCTGGATGCGTCCGGGCGATGAGAACCATACGGATATTCCGGTTATCGCCAACAAGCGTCAGGTCAAGAAGGACAACTACCTTTCGCGCGCTTACAATGCCTACAACTATTCGACGGCACGTATCGCCAAGGGCGACTTCATCCGCATGAAGGAGATTTCGCTGACCTACGACTTCCCGAAGCGCTGGATCAAGAAACTCCGTTTCTCAAACATGTCGCTTAAACTTCAGGCTACGAACCTCTTCCTGATCTATGCCGACAAGAAGCTCAACGGTCAGGATCCCGAATTCTTCAATACCGGCGGTGTTGCGGTTCCGGTGCCCAAGCAATTTACGCTGACGCTGAAAATCGGTTTATAACAGACGCTAAAGTTGAAAAATATGAATACGAAAAAAATAACCACGCTAATCGTACTCGCGGCTGCCCTCGTGGCGCTTCCCGCTTGTAACGACTTTTTGGATGAGATGCCGGACAACCGAACCGAACTCGATTCGAGCGACAAGATCACCAGTCTGCTGGTTTCGGCATATTCCGAACATACCTACCCCGTAACCTGCGAATACGCATCGGACAATGTCGATGAAACGGCATTGGTTTCACCGAACTTCGAACCCGAACAGGAAGAGTACTACCGCTGGCAGGACGTTACGGCGGCCGTTACCAACGAAGCGCCTCAGGCCGTATGGAGTCAGTATTACATGGCGATTGCCGCTGCCAACCAAGCGCTCGACGCCATCAAGGAGCTGGGCGGCGCCGACACCCCGCAGCTGAAGGCCGCCAAGGGCGAAGCGCTCATTTGCCGTGCATACGCTCATTTCTGTCTGGCCAATATGTTCTGTCAGGCTTACAATCCGCAGTATGCGTCGGAAGACCTTGGCATCCCCTACATGGAGAAGGCCGAAACGATACTCAACCCCAAATACACCCGCGGTACGCTGGCCGATGTCTATTCCAAGATCGACGCCGACCTGATCGAGGGTCTGCCGCTGATCACCGACGAGTTCTACTCGGTGCCGAAGTACCATTTCAACCAGAAGGCCGCCTATGCCTTTGCAGCCCGTTTCTACCTCTTCTATCAGAAGTGGGACGAGTGTATCGCCGCCGCGAAGGTAGTGCTGGGAAGCGCTCCCGAAACGATGATGCGCGACCTCGAAGCGAACGGCAAGCTGGGACTGCAGTCGGCCGACGGACAGACCCTGCTCCGCACGATGGACTATATCGACTACTCGCACAAGTGCAATCTGCTGCTGCAGACCTCGATAACCGATGCTCCCGGCATTTCGTTCGGTCCTTACAATGCCTACACCGGGTTCTCCCACGGTAACTGGCTGGATCAGACCGAAACCTTCCGCGCTCCGACGGCTCCATGGGGCAGCAGCTATACGCTCTACTCTGCGCCGTATTCAATGAATACCGGTAAAGCCGACAAGTGTTTCGCATGGCGTGCGCCCTATCTCTTCGAGATCAAGGACCCGGTGATGCAGACGGGACTCGCGCATACGGTTTTCCCCGCATTTACGGCCGAAGAGACGCTGCTCTGCCGCGCCGAGGCTTACATCATGAAGAAGGAATACGGACCGGCTCTGAACGACATGAACCTCTGGATCAGCAAATATGTGAAATCCGGCGCCCAGACGCTCACCGAAGCCAGTGTCAACCAGTGGGCGCAGAACACGAAGGAGTATACCCCGGCCAACCCCACGGTGAAGAAACCTTTCGGCGAGACGGCTTTCCCGCTCGAAGCCGGCACGCAGACCAACATGTGCTATGCGCTGCTGCATCTGCGCCGTGTGGAGACCGTACACCTCGGTTTGCGCTGGTTCGACGTAAAACGTTACGGCATTACGATCTATCGTCGCAAGCTGGCCAGCTACAACACGCTCGGAAGCGTTACCGACGAACTGCACGCCCGCGACCCGCGCTGCGCGATGCAGCTGCCGATGGATGTCGTTGCCGCAGGCCTGACTCCTAACCCGAGATAATCAGATGCTAACGATAAAACAGGATATACGATGAAAAAGAATATTATATTACTTATGACGGCAGTGTTCGGAGTGTTCGTTTTGGCGGGCTGCTCCGAGGACGACCTGAAAAAGACGAGTGCTGTCCTCGACTCGCCTACCGTCGAGAACGATTTCGACAGATGGCTTGCCAAGAACTATATGGAACCCTACAACATCGATTTCAAATATCGTTTCAAAGATGTTCTGGGCGACATGGACTACAACCTGACTCCCGCGGATTACGGACAGGCGATCAAACTGGCCAAGCTGACGCTGCACCTGACGCTGCAGGTTTACGACGAAGTGACGGGCAACAGGCAGTTCATCAGCGAGAACTTCCCGAAGATCGTCCATGTTATCGGTTCGCCGGCCTATAACGAAAACAACAACATCGTACTCGGTGTGGCCGAAGGCGGTAAGATGATGACCCTTTATCAGGTAAACATCATCGACTATCTGCTGAACACGAAGGATATCGACCAGCTCAACGAGCTATTCTTCAAGACCATGCACCATGAGTTCGGTCACATCCTCCACCAGACGCGGCCCTACTCGACCGACTTCAACGCCGTAACGCCTTCGAGCTACGTCGGCGACGCATGCTTCGACACCTATCGGACGGATGCAGCGGCTCGTCAGGCCGGGTTTATCACGCGTTATTCGTCGAAGGCTCCCGATGAGGATTTCGTGGAACAGCTCTCGCTCTACGTAACCTCGACGGCAGCCGAATGGGAAGCCATTCTCGCACAAGGCGGCAGCGCCGGACGTCCGCTTCTCGAACAGAAAAACGATATCATGCGTGCATACATGCTCAGCACATGGGATATCAATATCGATGAACTGCGAAAAGTGGTATTACGTCGGCAGAATGAGATTTGGTCGCTCGATTATAACATTTAATTCGTAAAAGAGATGAAAAAACTTATCATATTATTAGCGGTTTTGCCGCTTGTCCTCTCTTCGTGCCTTAAAGATGACAAGGACGCTTTCGGCAAAACGGCCAGTGAGCGAATCCGCGAGGTGCAGGAGGGCACCGAAAAGGCGCTGACCGGAGCTGCCAACGGCTGGCTGATGGAGTACTATCCCAGTGCGACGCAGGAGTACGGAGGCATTGCGATCTACATGAAATTCCAGAACGGAACGGTTACCGTAACTTCCGAAGCGGGAGGCGCCGGCAAGACCGCCGAGAGTCTCTACTCGTACGATCAGGATTACGGTCCCACGATCAATTTCGACACTTACAATCCCTACTTCCATATCTATTCGGAGCCGAACTCCGGTGTCGGCCCGACCAATACGGGTATGGGAGGCGACAGCGAGTTCATCATCATGAGCTATGCGGCCGACAAGGTCGTTCTGCGCGGCAAGAAAACCCAGAACACCATCGTGCTGACTCCCCTGCCGGAAACCGCATGGAACACGATGTTCGGCAAATATTCCGCGGATGTGAACAAGATGGACAATTTCCGTTCCTACGAACTCGTTCTCAACGGCAAGACCTACGACATCGCACGCGAGGTAGCGGACAATTACAATTCCCGTTACTTCTCCGTGGTGACCGAGTCCGGAGTTACGTCTGCAAGTTTCATCTACACGCAGGATACCGGACTCAAGTTCTATGAGCCGCTGGTTGTCGACGGAGTGTCGATCGAGGAGATGACTTGGAGCGGCGGCATGTTCACCGACGAGGTAAGCGGCGCCCGGATTCAGGAGACGGTATCCAACAATAAGTTCACCTTCGCCGTATCGGATATCAAGGCTACTTCGGTCAAAGTAAAGACGACGCCGACTGTTGCAAACGAGTACTATTATTTCAATGTCGTGCCCAAAAGCGCCTTTGCAAGTATGGCGGACGAGGATATTCTCAACGTATTGATGAACAGCATCACGTCGATGAACGACTTGTCCCGCGGCACTGCCGAGAAGACGCTGATCGTCGAATCCGATACGGAGTATGTTCCCTGCGGATTCGGACTCAAAGTCGTGAACGGTTATGTTTATCCGATCACGGAGCTGGCCAAAGGCACCTCCTTCATGAGCGGTCAGGGCGAACCGTTGTCGCCGGAGTATCAAGCATGGCTCGGCACATGGACCGTCACCAGTACTTCTGCGGAAGTCACCAACGCTCCGGTAACGTTCGATGTTACATTCAGCAAGAAAGTAGCCAACAGCACTTACAGCGTTGCCGGTTGGGGAAGTTCGGTATATCGTCTGCAATATCCCGTTACCGCGGACTTTAACGCAGCAGATGGTTCGTTTACGATGAAAAACAATCAGGAACTGGTTGCCGGTGCATTGTATTTCGTGGCGGAATGTATCGTCGAGGACGGTACCACCTCCTTGCTTACGAGTGAGACCTTCGTTCCTCTGCAGGGCGTCATGGGTGCCGACAAATCGAGTGCATCCGTTCTCTGCAACAGCGGAACATTCACTAACGGTAAAAAATTCGCAGTAGGTACAATGGACTTGTTCATCTATGACGGAGGTTGGTACGGTATCAAGCCCGCCGAAGGCTTTACTTCAGGTGACTATGTAATCGGTCCGTTCAAGTTGGTGAAAAAATCCGCTGCCGGATCTGCAGTGAAGGCTCAGGCGTCGTTCTCCAATGCGCCCGTTGCATTCAAACCGCACAAAATATCGACGACGGAAATTCAGCTGAGTTCCGTAATCGGCCGTCAGACTACCGCACATGCAGCGACACTTTAATAAGCGCTTGCATTATTGATCAATAGGGGTGGGAGGAGTCATTATCGAATGACTCCTCCCAAATTTTAGAGGGATTACCATCGTTTCATCTGCATGAGTTCGGTATTGCACCGGACTCATGTTTGTCAATGGACTCTTCATAGGCGCGCAGGCAGGCGCAGCCGACTGCCGGAGAGGTCTTCAAGCGGAATGCAGGCTGGGACGGTTCGTCTCCATAAAATAATAAATAGGATAATAATTTGCATAAATCCGCACAAAATCGCATATTTGTATCTTAATCTTCCGTTACGAACCATTTATGGAATCTTTTTTGAACCATACGCCGGCGGCATATACACACTGCAAATCCGCTCCGGAAGATCTGCCGCTCCTATCCTTTGTCAACTATTCAAAATCATAGTTATGAACAACAGAAAATTACTCATTTTTGCGTCATTCCTGCTGTTGGCGGGCTGTACGACCGATCCGGATATGGATAATAACGTGGGGGGGGGTACTTCCGCGCAGACTCCGTCGGCCAAGATCGTCAACACCTCCGCCGATGCGGCGGCCGAAACGCTTCTGGTCTATTTCAACGACCGTGCGGTCGAAACCATCGAAAGCACCGCTGCCGCAACCCGCACTGCGGCGACCCGTTCGGGAGTCGCCTCTGTAGACGACGTTCTGAGCCGTCTGGAGATCGTTTCGTTGGAACGTCTTTTCACTTACGACGCCCGGAGCGAAGAACAGACCCGCGCCGCAGGGCTGCATAAATGGTACATACTCACTTTCGGCCAAGGCGCGGATCTGGAGAAAGCCGCAAGGGAGCTGGCCGGAGTGGCTGAAGTGAGCCGCATACAATTCGACACGAAACTGCAAAAGGCATCGGTCGGCAATCCCATGCCTTTCAGAATCGACGAGACGGGGACGACCCGCGCCGATTTCTCCGGCAGCGGCTTCAATGATCCCGGACTTCCGAACCAATGGCACTACAGCAACAACGGCGACAAAATGTTCGCGGCTACGACGGCCGCAGGCGCCGACATCAATGTTCCGGAGGCATGGAAACTGACCGGCGGCAGCCCTTCGATCATCGTTGCCATCGTCGATGAAGGCGTGAAATACACCCATCCCGATCTGGCCGACAACATGTGGGTAAATAAGGCCGAACTGAACGGTGCGGCAAACACCGACAATGATGGGAACGGCTATAAGAACGACGTACATGGCTACAACTTCGCTACAAACTCCTCCAATCTTACATGGAGTGTATCGCATTATGACAATAAAGGCAAGTACGACGGCGATTCGGGCCACGGCACCCACGTCGCAGGTACGGTAGCCGCCGTAAACAACAACGGCAAAGGCGTCTGCGGCGTAGCGGGCGGCACGGGCAGCAACGACGGCGTGAAACTCATGTCGTGCCAGATTTTTTCGGGCGGCAAGGGCGGCACCATCTCGACTTCGGTCCGGGCGATCAAATACGCCGCCGACAACGGCGCCTCGATCATCCAGTGTTCGTGGGGCTACCCCACTCAGTCGCCGTTCACGTCGGACAGCTTTTATGAAAGGAATTACGCTGCGGAAAAAGAGGCGATCGACTACTTCGTTTCGAAAAAGAACAACGACGTACTCGACGGAGGCCTTGCGATCTTCGCCGCAGGCAACGACGCCACCAACTTCGCGAGTTATCCGGGCGGCTACCGCAGCTACGTTTCGGTCACCTCGTTCGGCCCGGACTACCTGCCGGCCTACTACACGAATTACGGTCCCGGCTGCAACGTCGCGGCTCCGGGCGGCGACGCCAGCACCTCGCCCGCGCCGATGATA
>OGQB01003030.1_pt1 | contig 11373 bp, 7 predicted proteins | sample 1553071 | NCBI WGS metagenome assembly OGQB01 (sample SAMEA2580284, study PRJEB22360) | human gut metagenome | biome: human gut; feature: human-associated habitat; material: faeces | place: Denmark | collected 2008/2010
ACCGACATTTGCCGGAATTGGCGTTTCTTATATTAGGGACTTATTTTACAGCCCCTTGCAGAACTTTATATATAGACTTTTACTTCAATATCTTTAAATCTGTTCGCTTTTGTATACTCTGTACGTTCAGCCATAAATGCCTGCACATCTGCTCTCGTTACCGTTAAGCTGCAGAAATAAATATATTGTTGCCTAATTCCTCTTGTCCGCAATTGCAGCCTGTGCAGCAGCCAATCTCGCGATCGGTACACGGAACGGAGAACAGGATACATAATCCATTCCAACCTTATGGCAGAATGCAACAGAAGAGGGATCGCCGCCATGCTCACCACAGATACCGATCTTTAAGTTCGGACGCTGGGAACGACCTTTTGTGACTGCCATTTCGATCAGCTGTCCTACGCCGTTTTGGTCAAGCTTTGCAAAGGGATCAGATTCATAGATCTTACTCTTGTAATAATCTACCAGGAATTTTCCTGCGTCGTCACGGGAGAAGCCAAAGGTCATCTGAGTCAGATCATTGGTACCAAAGGAGAAAAATTCGGCTTCTTCTGCAATTTCGTTTGCCAGAAGTGCTGCTCTTGGAATTTCGATCATCGTTCCAATATGATAAACCAAATTCGAATTTTTTTCTGCCTTAACCTTTTCAGCAGTTTCCACGATTACGTCCTTGACAAATTTCAGCTCCTTTTTATCGCCAACCAACGGAACCATGATCTCCGGAACGATCTCAAAGCCCTTTTCTTTACTTACTTCAATCGCCGCTTCGATCACCGCTCTTGTCTGCATTCTTGCAATTTCCGGATATGTAACGGACAGCCGACAGCCTCTGTGACCCATCATCGGGTTGAACTCATGCAACTCACTGCAGGTGCTCTTTACTTCCTCAACAGAAAGATTCATATCCTTTGCCAGTGCTTCGATATCCTTTTCGTCTGTCGGAACAAACTCATGCAGCGGCGGATCCAGGAAACGAATCGTAACAGGTTTCCCCTCCATTACTTCATAAAGCGCCTTGAAATCGCCCTTCTGGAACGGAATTAGCTCTTCCAGCGCCTTTTCGCGCTCTTCCACGGTTTTGGAAAGGATCATTTTACGGATCTTCGGAATTCGCTCCGGTTCAAAAAACATGTGCTCTGTTCTGCAAAGTCCAATCCCTTCTGCACCAAGATGTACCGCATTTGCCGCATCTGCAGGCGTATCCGCATTCGTGCGAACCCTCAATTTACGGAAGGAATCCGCCCAGCTCATAATTCTGCCGAAGTTGCCGCTGATCGAAGCCTCCTGTGTCTGAATATCGCCGTCGTAAATTTTACCGGTTGAGCCATCCAGGGAAATATAATCCCCCTCAAAATAGGTCTTGCCGCCTAATGTAAACTGCTTTTTCTTTTCATCGATCACAATATCTCCGCAGCCGGAAATACATGCGGTTCCCATGCCTCTTGCCACAACTGCAGCATGGGATGTCATACCGCCGCGCACAGTCAGGATACCCTCTGCAGCATGCATCCCCTCGATATCCTCCGGAGAAGTTTCCAGACGTACTAAAATGACACGCTCACCAGTCTCATGGGCTTCTTTTGCTTCCTCTGCAGTAAAATAGATCTTACCGGCAGCTGCGCCAGGAGATGCCGGAAGAGCCTGTCCCATCACGGTTCCCTTTTTCAGTGCATCCGGATCGAAAGCGGGATGCAGCAGCTGATCCAGAGATTTTGCTTCAATTCTGCTGACAGCTTCCTGGGGCGTGATCATACCTTCATCCACAAGGTCGCATGCGATCTGCAGAGCCGCCTGCGCCGTGCGCTTACCATTTCTGGTCTGTAAGAAATACAGCTTTCCGTCCTCGATGGTAAATTCCATATCCTGCATATCGCGGTAATGCTCTTCCAGACGGTTTGCAATTTTCAAAAATTCCTCATAGCATTCCGGCAGGTCTTCTTCCAATCGGGTAATGGGCTGCGGTGTACGGATTCCTGCAACAACGTCCTCACCCTGTGCGTTAATCAGATATTCGCCATAAATGCCCTTTGCTCCGGTGGAGGGGTTTCTCGTAAAGGCAACGCCTGTACCGGAGGTATTGCCCATATTTCCGAATACCATCGACTGTACATTGACTGCAGTTCCCCAGTCCCCCGGAATGTCATTCATTCTTCTGTATACGATAGCTCTTTCATTATCCCACGAACGGAATACCGCCTTTACCGCTTCCATCAGCTGAACCCGCGGCTCCTGCGGAAATTCTTCGCCCATTTTTTCCTTATAGATCTCTTTAAAACGCCGGATCACCTCTTTTAGATCCTCCGCCGTCAGCTCCGTATCAAAGTGAACTTTCCGATCTTCTTTTATTTCATCAATGACCCGTTCAAATAACGATTTGGGAACTTCCATGACAACATCTGAGAACATCTGAATAAAGCGTCTGTAAGAATCGTAGGCAAATCTCGGATTGCCTGTCCGTTTGGCAAAGCCTTCGACCGAAATATCGGTCAAGCCCAGATTCAGGATCGTATCCATCATACCGGGCATCGAAGCTCTCGCTCCGCTTCGTACCGACACAAGCAGCGGATTCTCGGTATCTCCGAACTTCTTGCCGAGCTTTTCCTCCAAAAGTGCCAGTGCATCAAAAATCTGTATCTGAATTTCTTCAGAAATTGACCTGCCATGGTTATAGTAGTCTGTGCAGGCCTCTGTCGTCACGGTAAAGCCGGGTGGAATCGGCAGCCCGAGATTCGTCATCTCTGCAAGGTTCGCACCTTTTCCGCCCAGGAGGTTGCGCATATCCGCATTTCCCTCCCTGAATAAATACACCCATTTCGCCATTGTAATGGTCCCCCTTTGGTCTGTATTTACAGTCATTTAGCATTATGCCGGACTGTTTTTCTCATAAAATCATTCTAACACATTAAAATATGTAAAGTCAAACAATATATTCGTTTTTTATTTGTGCAGTTTTTAGTTTTCCTGCCAAATTTTGTCGCAGAACAAACAAAATCTTTCACAAACAGCAAAATGTTGCCAAAAGGAGCCGTTCACGCGCAATACAATTCACCCGCGCCATTTGCAAAAAAATCCGCCTTCTCCATGTGGAATCCACACGGAAAAGACGGATCTTTCTAATTCACAGAATTAAGTACCCACAAAGCGTGTACTCGACTATACACAGCCAGCTTAAAATTTCTTAGAAATCCAGCTTTTCTGCAAAGTATGCGTCCAGATCAGCGATCGCAACCCGCTCCTGCTCCATAGAATCACGGAAGCGAACGGTTACGCAGCCGTCTGTCTCGGATTCGAAATCGTAGGTAACGCAGAACGGCGTACCGATTTCATCCTGACGGCGATATCTCTTACCGATATTGCCTCTGTCGTCAAATTCGCAGTTGTACTTCTTGCACAGCTGGGTATAGATCTTCTCTGCGCCCTCGTTGAGCTTCTTGGACAGCGGCAGGATGCCGATTTTAACCGGTGCCAGAGCCGGATGGAAATGAAGGACAGTACGGACATCTCCGCCCTCCAGCTCTTCCTCGTCATAAGCAGCGCATAAAAATGCCAGAACGACACGGTCTGCACCCAGAGACGGCTCAACAACATAAGGGATATATTTTTCATTCTTGGAATCGTCAAAGTAAGACAGATCCTGACCGGAAACCTCTGCATGGCGGGAAAGGTCGTAATCGGTACGGTCAGCGATGCCCCACAGCTCGCCCCAGCCAAAGGGGAATAAAAATTCGATATCCGTTGTAGCCTTGGAGTAGAAGGAAAGCTCTTCTTTTTCATGGTCTCTGACACGCATTTCTTCCGGCTTGATGCCCAGAGTCTGCAGCCAGTCGATACAGAACTGTTTCCAGTATGCGAACCATTCGAGGTCGGTGTCAGGCTCACAGAAGAATTCCAGCTCCATCTGCTCAAACTCTCTGGTACGGAACGTGAAGTTGCCGGGTGTGATTTCATTGCGGAAGGACTTACCGATCTGACCAATACCGAACGGGATTTTCTTTCTGGAAGTACGCTGTACGTTCTTGAAGTTTACGAAAATACCCTGCGCGGTTTCGGGACGCAGATATACCGTATTCTTTGCATCCTCCGTAACACCCTGGAAGGTCTTGAACATCAGGTTGAACTGACGGATTTCGGTAAAGTTGTGTTTGCCGCAGGTCGGGCAGGGAACCTGATTATCTTCGATGAATTGCATCATCTGTTCCTGGCTCCAGCCGTCTACAGATCCTCCCAGATCAATATTGTGCTCCTGTGCATAATCTTCGATGATCTTATCTGCACGGAAACGCTCGTGGCATTCCTTACAGTCCATCAGCGGATCAGAAAAGCCGCCCAGATGTCCGGATGCAACCCAGGTCTGGGGATTCATCAGAATCGCGCAGTCCACACCGACGTTGTAAGGGTTCTCCTGGATAAATTTTTTCCACCATGCGCGCTTTACGTTGTTTTTCAGCTCTACGCCGAGGTTACCGTAATCCCATGTATTTGCAAGTCCGCCGTAAATTTCGGAACCGGGATATACAAACCCTCTCGCTTTTGCCAGCGATACAATTTTGTCCATTGTCTTTTCCATCGTTTTTCTCCTTTGACTGCACAGATTTTAATCAAACAGAATATAGGTCAGCATATCTGCGTCGGTTACGGATACTGTTTTGGCATTCGCTGTCGCCTCGACATCCTCCGAACCGTACCGGACCTTATCCCATACTCTGACATTAACCGCTTCCCGCACAACTGCAATGTGCTTTTCTCCCATTTTGAGGAGGTCTTCCTTGCCGATCTGCTCTCCGTCTCCCTTCAGGGAAGAAAGCGTGACATTCAGATCATAGCCTGCATTAAACGCATCTTTTACGGTTCCAACAAACAATGCCAGTTTGTTGAAAGCAGAATAAGCAGAAGCGTCCGCATACTGCATCACGACCGTTACCGTATGATCGTCATTTTCTTTTACCGCTTTCAGCACAACCGCTTCTTTTCCAGCCGAAGCATTATAAGTATCGCATGCCTGCTGAATCGTACTTTCCAGCTCATCCAGATTATAATAGCTTTCGGAAAAATCTTCTATAATCGTGTGAACCACCTGACCATTTTTTTTGACTTCAATCGTGGTCTCGGTTACTTCCGGCTCCCTGCCGCATCCCGTCAGCATCGCTGCCAGACACAGGATACACAGTGCGCGCATGATCCATTTTTGCGTCATTTATCTGCTCCCTCTCATCTGCATCCGCTCTTTATCTGCCGATGCTATGATCTTAACTATTATAGCCGACCGCCCTTTCTTTTTCAACCCATAACTTTACAAAGTCATTTTATAACGTTTCCAGGATCTCCAGGGTATGAAATTCACCCGGAAGAAAATCCCTCCGGTATTTTTCTGCAATCTGCACAAGCTCTGCAAGCACTCCTTCTTTTAAGGTAAATGTGTAAAGCTTTTCCACGGGCGTCCCTGCGATAAATTCGACTGCATACAGCGCCGTTTTCGAAAAATTGCCCTGCGGCAGCCCCGGAAATTCCCCGTTTGCCACAATCAGCCGGATTTCGTAAATGCATCGCACAAGCCTGCGCGGGATGCTTTTTACCGTCAGCGCCCGCAGGGACTGATATAAAAGCTTTAACACCTCGCGCTCGTCGTTATTTTCCCGCGTGCAATAATCCGCCAGCTCCAGGAAATACATTCCGTAATAGGCGCCCTCAAAATCCTGCCGCAGCTCTTCAAAATAGCAGTCCGCTGAAATATCACAGACGCTGTAGGAATTTCGCCCTGCATACAGCTCGAACGTCCCGAAGGTAAACGGACTGGTAGGAGCCAGAAAAGCGCTTGTCGGCTTTCTGGCTCCCCTTGCAAAAGCGGATATTTTTCCTTTTTCCCGAGTCAGGATCACGACTCTCCTGTCATACTCCCCGATCGGTTCTGCCTTCAGAACGATCCCGAGCACTTTGATCCGATCCTGCATGTTGTTCCCCATCCTGTCCCTGCGCCTTTGCACGGAAGGACGAAGTAAACGAGCTGCTCTCGTGTAACTTCGCCCGGTTCCGGAGCGCATTTCTTTCCTGTATCTGATTCCGGTACTGCAGATAATCCTCCACACGCCCGGTTTTTAAAAACTGATCCCAGTAACTTCTTTCATTCATCCTTACCGCCTCCCATGTATCCAATCTGCCATCTCCGACAGCTTTTACGTCCCTCATAGGATAAGCGGTTTGAACTTTTTTATTCCCTCAGAAAAAAGAGCATTCTATCTGTCCGGCCTGGTATCCGCAGGGTTGTAACCGAAGTTTTTTAAGAGGAAATCGCTGTCTCTCCAGTCCTTCTTGACCTTGACCCAGAGCTGCAGATTGACCTGGCATTCCAGCATATCCTCGATATCCCGGCGCGCCTGAGAACCGATCTTTTTGAGCATGCTGCCCTGCTTGCCGATAATAATTCCCTTGTGGGAATCCCGCTCGCAGATGATCGTCGCATCGATATTGACGATATGCTCCTTAAATTCCATCCGTTCGACCGCCACTGCGATACCGTGGGGAATTTCCTCTTCCAGACAGCGCAGCGCCTTTTCCCGGATCATCTCTGCAACGATCTGACGCTGCGGCTGGTCTGTGATCGTATCTTCATCGTAGAATGGCTCTCCATAGGGAAGATATTTGAAAATGCAGTCCAACAGCGTATCGGTATTGTTGCTGCGAAGTGCCGATACCGGGACGATTTCTGCAAAATCCATCTCTTTGCGGTAGGTTTCCATTGCATCCAAAACAGCTGTTTTAGGAACGGTGTCGATCTTATTGATCACGAGGATAACCGGCAGCCTGCTGCGCTTTAACTGCTCCAGGATATGCCGTTCCCCGGCGCCGATATAGGTCGTCGGCTCTACCAGCCAGAGAATGACGTCCACGTCAGAAAACGTGCTTTCCGCCACCTTTACCATGTAGTTGCCGAGCTTGTTTTTCGCCTTATGGATGCCCGGCGTATCCAGAAACACAATCTGTCCCTTCGGTCCCGTATAGACGGTCTGAATCCGGTTTCTTGTCGTCTGGGGTTTATTGGATGTGATCGCGATTTTCTGTCCGATCAGATGATTCATCAGTGTGGACTTGCCCACGTTCGGGCGTCCTACCAGCGTTGCAAAGCCCGCTTTTTTCTGTTTGTTCTGCGCCATGTATCTGTTCCTTTCCCGGTTTTTGTCTGTATCTGTCCCCGGTTTTGATTTCTGTTTTTGCCGATGTCTTTTTTCCCGCCTGATGCTTTTCACTTATCTTGATAATTATCCGTACAATCAGAATCGCAATTCCGAGTACGATTGCAATCGCAATCAGGATCGGCAAGAGAATAATAAATTCAATTGCGAAATTTTTGAAAAAGCTTCCAACCCTGTAAATATTTGCAGAAAAGCCCTCTGCAATCCGCGCACCCGCGCTCTTTGCCGCTCCTGGCGTGTAGCGCTCCACCTCGTCGATATAGAGGTTGACCGTGCTGTAATCCACCTGATTGTCATAGGTACGAAGCTGGGATTCCATGCTTTCGATCTGATAGCGTACATCGGTCAGCTGCTCGTTGATCGCAATGATATCCTCGATGGATTCTGCCTGCTCCATCATGGAAAGGAGGCTTTCCTGTTCTGCCAAAAGTGCCTTTTTGTGGCTCTGCAGATCCACATACTGCAGCGTCACATCCTCTGTGGATTCAGATTTTCTCGTCACATTGGACTGCTTGGAAATTCCCGCCAGATAGCCGTCGAGCTTCTCCGAAGGAATTCTTGCCGTCAGACGTGCGCTTCTGGCAGCAGACGTTGAACTGGCATAACTGCTATTGGAAATGCTGCTGCTTTCTATGTAGCCTCCAAGCTCCTCCGCCTGAGACTGTGCAGACGCAAGGAGCGCGTCAAAGCTTTCCGTCTCTACGTCCATATCCACATTTCGGATCAGCTTGCGCCCGGTCGTCTCTCCCTTTTCTACGGTTTCCGCCTGGGACGAGCCGTTTTCTTCCGATACTTCCTCGGCATACTCATAGTCGCCGCTGTCATAATATACACCGCCCGCAGCACTGTAGTTTGACGCAGTCGTATCATAGGCGGATTCCATCGCCATTTTGCTCGCCGAGCCGCAGCCCGACAGCATGGATATGGCTAAAACACCCGTCAGTACCTTCGTCATTTTCTTTTTCAACATGAAAATCCCTCCCTTCTAAGCTTCCCATTGTGTATATGCTCCATCGGCTGCACCGAACTTTTGTCCGGGCAGCCGCGTGCTTCAAAGCAGCTGTTCCAGTGTCCCGAAGCGTTCTTTTTCCTCTTCGATCTTCTTCGTATTTCCGACAACACACAGGCAGTCGTCTTCCAGAAATGCCTTCATGTGACCGGCAAGCGCCCGGATATCCTCCGCCGTCGCATCCAGAACCTGATCCCGCTCCTTCTGCAGCTGCTCTGCGGTCTGTCCGGTCAGATAAATGCTCAGCGCGCGCAGCGCCTTTGCAGCCGGGTTCATCGGTGCATCCATTTCACTGACCGTACCGATGACCGCTTGAGTCATCGAGCGCTCATCCCCTGCGAAATGCGCTACATACTCCACGATTCCCTCATAGGCTTCGATCGTCTTGCCAAGATTCGGATCGCGGTAAGAAGCGATATAGGCATCTCCGCTCTTTCCGAAGCTGCACATGCAGCCGTAAGCGCCGCCCTTGACGCGGACTGTGTTCCAGAGATAATCCGTATTTAAAATACCGCGCAGCATCCGCAGCACTCCGGTATATTCTAACCCGTTCTTTTTATAATTTCCGGCGCGGCACACATACTGTACCTGAGAAGCTGATAAAAAGCCCTCATTTTTCTTCGAAACCGCAGCATGCACCGGCTCTCTGTCCACCGGGCAGGTAAACAAATCTTTTTTCAGTGCTTTGGCTTCTGCTTCAAACAGCTTTTCCTGTTCTTCCTCTTCTGCGGTAAAATCAAACATCAGGTTTTCCGGACGGAACATGCACTCGCTCAGCCGTTTCAAAATCTCCGGAAGCTTCTCTTTTTCTTCGTCCCAGTTTGTGCAGAGCCTATCCACCAGCCGATAAAAGTCCATGCCGCTTAAAATTTCCTGAATTGCTACCGTCTCGGACGTATAGGACATTGCCCTGCCCGCCGCAATCGTATGTCCTGCGGAAATCATGGAGGACTGCAGTCTCGATTTCAACTCTGTCAGAATCTCGTACAGGCGCTTCGTATCCGTATAATTGGAACGTACCAGCATCTCTGCTGTCAGCTCCATCGCGTCCTTTAAATGCGCATGGAACGCTTTTCCTTTGATTTCAAACGTAATTTTGCGTTCGGACGGATTTGTGATATTCGGATAAATATTCGTAACCGGCACGATTCCTCCGGTCAAAAGGTCTGTCTGCGTAAACAGCTCCTGATAGGAATAATTCTGCGTATCCACCAGGCCGATCGCCGCCTTCAAAATGCCGACATAGGCAAACAGCTCTGCCGGAACCTCACTGATATCGAACAGCAGGCGAAAATAACTGACGCCGTTGGTTTCGATTTTATGGTAAATCAGTTTTGTGTCTTCGATTTTACGTTCTTCCAAAATGATCGGCTCGATCTCCCGACGAATATCGCTTCTTTCCAGCAGCGGAATCTTCGCCAGATCCTCCGGGCGGTCGGGTTCTTCCTGAAACGCTTTCAGCGCAGCTGTCTTTTCCACAATTTTTTCGATTTCTTCTGCAGTCAGCGTTTCCTTGTAAGCCTGCAGGCGATCTGCCAACTCCTGATCCTTTTTTTCGGTCAGCCCTCTTTCGGGTACGAGCAGCAGCACGCTTCTGTGCGGATTGTGCAGCAGATGCTTTTCAATCAGCTGTTCAAAATATCCGGTCTCCACCTTTTCTCTCAGGCTGCGGTAAGTATCGCCCGCTTCGATATGGATAAACGGCCTGGTTTCATCGTAAAGCCAGCTGTCCATTACCTGCAGACCATACATCAACCCTGCAGGGAAAATACCATAATCCGCTTCCCGATACTTAAATTCGTAATAATTCAGGCCGGCCTGCAAACGCTTTTGATCCAGTCCCTCTGCAACAAGCTTTTCCAGTGTCTCGTCGATGATCCTTAAAAATTCTTCTTTCCGGGAAGCATCCGCATTCTTAGCGACGATGGAGAAATATGGCTGTCTCGTTCCATTGTCATAATCACTGTAGATGTCTTCGCCGATGCCTGCATCCAAAAGTGCCTGCTTTAAGGGCGCACCCTGGGAGGAACAAAGCGCGTAGTCCAGAATCTGAAAGGCAATGTATTCTTCCCGGTTTAAAACGTCCCCGGCAGTCATACTGCAGGTCAGGTAGGTATTGTGCTCCAGCGGCTCGCTCTCGGTGATCGAGTAGGGCTTTACAGCTTCCCTGGGTGCAGCAAAAGGCTCCTGCAGACTGATGTTTGCCTCCACGTCAATTTTCTCAAAATGGGACAGATAATGCTCATCCATCCAGTTGAGGCGCTCGACCATATCCATGTTGCCATACAGATAGATATAGCTGTTGACCGGATGATAATATTTACGATGGAAATCCAGGAACTGTTCATAGGTCAGGTTCGGAATCACATCCGGGTCGCCGCCGGATTCGTTCGCATAAACCGTATCAGGGAACAGATTCCGCACGATCTCCCGATCCAGAACGTCGTCCGGAGAAGAGAACGCACCCTTCATCTCATTATATACGACGCCGTTTAATTTCAGTTCATCGGAGGTGTTTTCCATTTCATAATGCCAGCCCTCCTGATAAAAGATGTTGGGCTGCTTATAAATATCCGGATAAAATACTGCATCCATATAAACATGCATCAGGTTTGCAAAATCCTTGTCGTTGCAGCTTGCAACCGGGTATACCGTCTTATCCGGGTAGGTCATCGCGTTTAAGAAGGTATTTAAGGAGCCCTTCACCAGCTCTACAAACGGATCCTTGACTGGAAATTTCGCCGAACCGCACAGGACGCTGTGCTCCATGATATGCGGCACACCCGTGCTGTCAGATGGCGGGGTGCGGAATCCGATGCAGAACACCTTATTCTCATCGTCATTCGAGAGTAGGAACACTCTCGCTCCCGTCTTCTTATGTTCCAGAAGAATCCCCTCGGAATTCAGCTCTTTTACATGTTTTTCGTTCAGGATCTGATAACTCTTCAAATCTTTTACTGTCATGCTGTCTTTCCTTTCTCTGAAACGATTCCACAGCGCATACAGACATCTGTTGAATCGTTACTGTTCACGTATACGTGAACAGTAACGTTGAATCGCACCTTTTTTCTTCTTTTTTTACAGTCTTCCCATAAATTTGTCTTTTAGTACGGCAAATGCCTCCCGCAGCCACAGGTGCACCGCCAGCACCGGGTCGCACGCAGCTGCCACGCCGAC
>OGQB01003036.1_pt1 | contig 11357 bp, 10 predicted proteins | sample 1553071 | NCBI WGS metagenome assembly OGQB01 (sample SAMEA2580284, study PRJEB22360) | human gut metagenome | biome: human gut; feature: human-associated habitat; material: faeces | place: Denmark | collected 2008/2010
GGCCAACGATATGCAGCGCCCGGTGGTGCAGACCTTTGAAGAGACGCCCACCTGCTGCCGTGTCCGGCTGGAAAAGGCGGGGCTTGTGGACGCCGCCCTCCGCTGCGGCGTCAAGCCTTTCAGCACCCTCACGGCTCTGCTCTGTAAGGCGGTGCGGGCGTATCTGGACAAGGACGAGGTGCTCTACAGCTACTCGACAGACGCCCGCGACGCGCTGGGCGCGCCGAACGCCCTCTACAACTGCGTGGCCTCCTTCCAGCGCAAGCTGCCGCTGACGGCAGATGCCCCGCTGGCCGAGGTGGCCGTGGGCGTGGACGCTGACCTGAAAGAGAACCTTTCCGCTGAGCGAAAACTGTTCCGTATCGCGGAGCAGATGGGCTGGGTCTACCGGGTCTACCAGCAGAAAGCCAGCCTCAGCATCAAAAAGCGCATCTTCCAGATGGGCGAGTACATCAGCGGCTTCCCGGCGGACTTCTGGGTGAGCTATCTGGGCGACCCCTTCGCCCCGTCCAGCCCGGAGCTGACCCGGTACATCGAGGACTTCCAGACCTGGGTGCCGGCGGACGGCGCTTCCATCGGTCTGGAATGCACCAGCCTGCATGGCATCATCACCCTCTGCGTCAAGAACAAGGTGCCGCGCCCCGGCTTTGCCGAGACTCTGCGCGCCGCGTTCGAGGCCGAAGGCATCAAGGTGCTGGAAGCCGCAGAGCTGGGCGCAGACAATACATAAGATCAAACCTCTCCGTCACGCCGTAGGCGAGACGGAGAGGTTTCTTTTTATCCAAAACGTAATTTTTACATCAAATTTTCATGCGTCATACTTTTGCGAAAAAATCGCCTGAAAAGCCGATTTTTCCCTTGCGTCCAATAGTTTGCCGTGGTAGGATAGGTCGAATGTGACCGAAACACACTGGGAAATGGACAAAAGTGAGGAAAATCGTATGGAAAAAAATAAGAACAGCGGCGCGGCACTGGCAAGAAAGATGGCAGTGTCTCTGGTTTGCGGTCTGGCGGCAGGCTTTGCCTTTATGATGCTGCGCGAAAAGCTCGTGGCTTCCGGCAACAGCGGCATCTGGCAGACCATCAACGACCTGCTCTTCCAGGACATCACTGCAGAGGGCGCGGAACGTGCGCTCGGCCTCTTCTACATCATCGGCCAGCTCTTCATCAAAGCACTGCAGCTGGTCATCATCCCGATGGTCTTCACCTCCATCGCGCTGGCCATCGGCAGCATTGCCGATATCAGCACCATGGGCCGCATCTCGGCCAAGACCCTCTTCTGGTTCCTGCTCTGCTCCTTTATGGCGCTGGCACTGGCCGGATGCGTGGGCTACGCCACCTATTCCATGGGCCTCTTCAACGCTCACATCGAGGGCCTGACGGAAGCCACCGGCTCCACCGGTTCCAACCCCCTGAATGTGGTGCTGAATGTCATCCCCTCCAACATCGTCACGGCCTTCGGCAGCAACAACGCTGTTCTTTCCTCCGTCTTCCTCGCGGTGGCTGTGGGCCTGAGCATGAATGTGCTGGGTGAGAGCCGTACTTCCACCCTCCGCCGCCTGCTGGGCGAGGTGAACGACGTGGTGGTGGTCTTCCTGAACTTCGTCGTCACAAACTTCGCGCCCTTTGCAGTCTTCGTGCTGCTGACCCGCACCTTCGCCATCTACGGCATTGATTACCTCAAGCCCGCTCTGGTGTATGTGGTGGTCACGGTGGTCCTGCTCTTCGTCTTCCTGCTGGTGGCTTATCCTCTGGTGGTGGCGCTGGGCGCAAAACAGAACCCCATCACCTTTATTAAGAAGATCGCCAACGTGGCCGTCTTCGGCTTCTCCACCTCTTCCAGCGCAGCCACTCTCCCCCTGAACATCAGGGTCTGCACCGAGGATTTCGGCGTCGATGAGTCCATCGCCTCCTTCGTCCTGCCTCTGGGCATGACCATCAACATGGACGGCACCGCTATCATGCAGGTGGTGGCCACCGTCTTCATCGCAGGCTGTGCCGGTTATACTGTCACCCCGGCCCAGCTGGTCGTGGTCGCTTTGCTGGCTCTGCTGGCCTCGGTGGGCACCCCTGCCGCCCCCGGCGCAGGAGCCGTCATCCTCTTCACCATCCTGTCCGGTGTGGGCTTCGTGAATGACAGCGCCCTGCTGGCCTACTCCCTCATCCTCGCCATCAACCGCCCCATCGAGATGCTCGTCACCTCCCTGAATGTTGTGGGCGACGCTGTGGCCAGCATCTGCGTGGCCAAGAGCGAGGGTCTGCTGGACGAGGAAAAGTTCAACGCATAATTGACCTGTAACATACAAAAGCGCCCCTCCGTTTTACCGGAGGGGCGCTTTTTGCGCAGCAGAAGTCTTCTTTTTTACAGACGGCCCAAAGCCGCCGCCGGGGTTTTACGCCGATTTTGCGTCCGTATGGTTTCGGGCCGGGCGGCTGCGGCGGTAGAATAAGGCCGTTCCCGGTAAATCGAAAAAGAGAGAAGGAGCCATGAGGCTCATGGAAAGAGAGGACTTTCGCATGAAAGAGAATAAAATGTCCCGCCGCAGCTTTTTGAAGGCCGGTGCCTTTGCATCCGCCGCCGGTATGCTGGCCGCAGCGCCTGCTGCCGCCAACGCCGCTGCCCCCAATGCCGCCAAAGCAGCAGAGGAAGAGAACGGACTGCTGGGCGTGTTCGGCGGCAAACCCAAGTATGTCTTCCTCTTCATCGGCGACGGCATGGGTACGGCCCAGATCCAGTCCGCCCGATTCTATAAGGGTACGGTGGAGAACAACGGCGCTGTCGTCGAGGGCGAGCTGAGCTTCACCCAGTTCCCCGAGGTGGGCAGCGTGACCACCTACGACAGCACCTCCTTCTGCCCGGATTCTGCTTCCACCGCCACCTCCATCGCCACCGGCCACAAGACCGAGAGCGGCGTCATCAATATGTGCCCCTGGACCCGCGATGTGCCCTACGAGACCATCGCTGAAAAGCTGCACGCCCAGAAAGGCTATAAGGTTGGCGTGATCTCCACCGTGAACATCGACCACGCCACCCCCGCTGCCTTCTATGCCCACCAGAAGACCCGCAAGAACTACTACGAGATCGGCGTGGAACTGGCAAACTCCGGCTTTGAGTACTTTGCCGGCGGCGAGTTCCAGAAGGTGAACGGCGACGGTACCGGCCCCGACAATCATACCGTGGCTGCCAACGCAGGTTACAACGTGGTCACTACCCAGGCCGGTGCAGCGGCTCTGACCGCCGGTGCAGGCAAGACCCTGATCATTGCCGAGAATCTGGGCGATGGCAAGGCCATGAACTACGCCATGGACGCTGCCAACGGCGAGTGGCAGCTGACCGACTATGTCAAAAAGGGCATCGAGCTGCTGAACAACAAAAAGGGCTTCTTTATGATGACCGAGTCCGGCAAGATCGACTGGGCCTGCCACGCCAACGACGCCGCTGCTTCCATCCACGATGTGCTGGAGATGAGCAACGCCGTACAGGCTGCGGTGGACTTCTACAACGCCCACCCCAACGAGACTTTGATCCTTGTCACCGCCGACCACGAGACCGGCGGCATGGCCATCGGCTACAAGACCACCAACTACGACACCTTCCTGACCAACCTCACCCACCAGAAGATGTCCTACGCCAAGTTCGACTCCACCTATGTGAAGGGCTACATCGCCAACAAGACTCCCTTCGAGGCCGCCATGGCCGACGTGAAGGCAAACTTCGGCCTGACCCTGCCCACCGACCCCGATGCTGCCAGTGCAGGCAAGCTGCTGCTGACCGACTACGAGGTGGAGAATCTGCGCAAGGCCTACGAGCGGACGCTGGAAGTCGGCGCTGCCTCCCAGAAGGAGATGAGCCAGCAGGATTATGAGCTCTACGGCACCTACATCCCCTTCAGCATGGCCATCTGCCACACCATCAACCACAAGTCCGGCATGGACCACACCACCTATGCCCACACCGGCGCGATGGTCAACATCTATGCGCTGGGCGTCGGCGCGGAGAAGTTCCGCGGCGTCTTCGACAACACCGAGATCTACCACAAGCTGGCTGAGCTGACCGGCGTACAGTAAGCCTCTCTCTTCAAACGAAAAAGCCTGTGCAGACGCTCCCGGGGCGGGAGGCTGCACAGGCTTTCTTGTGTTCACAGGTGGATGGTGCAGCCGCGGCCCAGCATCTGGGCCAGCAGCATAAGGGTCGAGACGCCGAAGCACCCACCCATCATCAGCAGGCAGAGCACCACCGAGCCGAAGTCGCACCGGCATGCGCCGGGCCGGGCCGAGTAGTAGAGTACCTCGCACCCCAGCAGGATGAGCCCCGCCGCCGGTAGCACCTGCCAGATGACCAGCCACGGCAGGCCGGGCAGGAAGCGGGCCAGCAGGAAGAGCGTACCCGCCGCGATGAGGCAGACGCCCAGCGTCAGGGTGCCCACCCGACGCAGGGGTTTATTCGTCGTGTTCTGTTCCATCATCCGTCACCTCGTTTTCGTTCACCACCGGGCCGGAGAGCAGAGGAGCGTTCTCCGGCTGCGCGGCCTCGTCGGCGTGATACTCGCAGAAATCGGCATCCTCGGGGACATCCTTGGAAGCATCCGGCTTTTTGGCCGGATGGGGGCCTTTCACCAGCCAGACGCCGCAGACGATGAGGACCACACAGACCACCACATCCGGCAGGCTGGCCATGACGAGATAGAGGGCGCGGAAAACGGGGGAGGAGTGGCCCCAGCGGTAGACGAGGTCGCCGAGAGTGTTCATGATGAGGTTCTGGTAGGCGATGAGCGCACCGAAGGCGATGAGCAGCCAGCCCACCAGCTTGTGGCTGTCCAGCAGAGCCCGGGCCAGCCGCCTGTCGCGGGGGTCGAAGTGGACGAGGTAGTCGTCCTCCGGCGCGGTGTCCGCGATGATCTGCGCCCGGAGGTTGAAGGTGTCAAAGAAGCTGTACATCCACACCACCACCAGCAGGAGCAGCACCGGGTTGAGCAGTGAGCTCACCATCCCGATGAGGCAGGCCGTGAGGATGAGGGAGAGACCCCGCTTCATGTAACCCTGATACATCTGGCCTGCGCCGGGGATAAACGCGCAGCAGAAGGTCAAAAATCCGTTTTTCAGCATAACGATCTCCTTGTTTTATGATTTTATGTTTTCTGCCGCGTTCAGCAGGCTTTCCAGCACAGAGGAAACGCGGGTATAGATGTTCTCGCCGGGGCGGGAAGTCACGGGCCTGCCCAGCTTTTCGGGCAGAAGCTTCGGGGGCTGTTTTTCCGGCAGGGTGACCTGGACTGTGGGCAGGAGAGCCTGCAGGTCGCTGCCGTGGTCGGTGACGAAGGTCAGCGCTCCGGTACGCCACATGGTCAGCGCCAACACGGCGGCGACGCCCGCCACCGCAGCCCGGCCATAGGTGCTCTGCATCAGCCGCACCCAGATGGTGCTCATCACGGTACGGCGGACATCCCGGGGCGGGTCGGCGAGGGCGTCGGCGGTCAGAAGTGCGGTATAACGGTCGGTGCATTTGTCGCAGTAGGCGAGATGTTCGGCGGCTTCCAGCCGTCCCAGCTCGTCCAGCTGCCCGGCGGTGAGGGCGTGCAGCCCTTCATCGCTCAGACAGCCGTCTTCACGGAACAATTCCATCTTAAAAGCCCTCCTTTCCGGCGGCGCTCAGCTGCGCGGCCAGCATCTTTTTTGCCCGGAAGACCTGCGCCTCCACTGTTTTCTGGGGCCTGCCGCAGAGCCGGGCGGCTTCGGCGGCGGTGTGCTGTTCCAGCAGCATGAGGCGGCAGGGCGTCTTGTAGGGCTCCCGCAGAGCGAGGATGCGCTGCGTCAGCTCCTCTTCGCCCAGAGCTTCCAGCACCTGCGCTTCCGGCTCGCTGCCGGGCGGTGCGCCCTCAAGTGCAAGTACATCGTCGCCGGGGGTGTTCACCCGGCGCGCCCAGGCGCTGCGTAAGTAATCCTTGGCTTTGTTGGAGGCGATGCGGGCCAGCCATTGCTTTTCGTATCCGGCAGGACAGCGGTCCATGCTTCGCCATGCAGAGAGAAAAGTTTCCTGCGTCAGATCCTGCGCATAGCCCTCATCTGCCACCAGCTGACGGCAGATGGTGTAGACGAGGGGCTGGTACTTCTGTACCAGCCTGTCAAATTCCAGTGCATTCAATGGCTGCTCTCCGCCTCCTTTCTGCCCGGCATTTCGAGCGCTCTGTCTATCTACACGAACCAGCGGGGCCAAAACCTGCAAAATCGTGGGAAAAATTTTGAAAATGTGGTAAAATGGCCTTATCAAACCTCACAAAGGAGAAAACACGATGGCCTCTGCCACAAAACAGGCACTTCTGGCGGCGCTCTCCGCCGCCCAGGGCGAATGCATCTCCGGCCAGCAGCTGGCGCAGCAGCTGGGGGTCAGCCGCGCCGCCGTGCACAAGGCGGCAGCGGCGCTTACCGCACAGGGTTATGCACTGGAGGCCGCCTCCCGCCGGGGGTACCGTCTGCTGGGCGGCGACCCCTTCTGCGCCGAAGCGGTAGGCCCCTACCCCGCCCCGGTGCAGCTGTACGACACGCTGGAAAGCACCAACCGCACCGCAAAGCTGCTGGCGCTGGAAGGCGCTGCCCACGGCACGCTGGTGCTGGCGGGCGGGCAGACCGCCGGGCGCGGGCGGCTGGGACGCAGCTTTGCCAGCCCGGCAGGCAAAGGGGTGTACTGCTCGATAGTGCTGCGCCCGCCGCTGCCTGCCGCCAACGCCCAGACCGCCACCATCGGCGCGGCGGTGGCAGTATGCCGGGCGGTGCGGACGCTGTGCGGGCTGGAACTTGCCATCAAGTGGGTGAACGACCTATATTACAAGGGCAAAAAGGTGTGCGGCATCCTGACCGAAGCCGGTACTGACCTTGAAAGCGGTCAGCTGGAATGGCTGGGGGTGGGCATTGGGCTGAATCTGACCGCCACGGCTGAGGACTTTCCCCCGGAGCTGACCGCCAAAGCAGGCAGCTTATACCCCGGCGGCCCTGCCCCGGTAAGCCGGGCGGCGCTGGCGGGTGCCATCGGGCGGGAGCTGTTAGCGCTGTGCCCGGGTTTTGAATGTCTGGACGAGTACCGCGCCCGCTGCTTTGTGCCCGGCCACTGGGTGACCGTGTGCACCGGCACCGAGACCTACGCCGCACAGGCGCTTTCTATCGACGGCACCGGGCGGCTGGTGGTGCAGCGGGATGGCGGCCGCATCGAAGCGCTGCGCTGCGGCGAAGTGACTATCCGTCCTACCAAAACAGATTGACCTGCAGCACCGTCATCCCCCGATGCGGTACATATCCCGGGTCACCGGGATATCAAGGCAGTCCCACGGGTGGAAGGGATGCTGCAGGGGCTTGCTGCGGACAGCCGCCCGGATGGCTTCCAGCAGCTGCACATCCGATGCACCGCCGCGCAGCATTTCTCCCAGCTCTACGCCTTCCTCGCTGGCCAGACAGGGCCGCAGGAAACCGGAGGCCGACAACCGCACCCGGTTGCAGCGGGTGCAGAAAGGCTCTTTGCCGTGCACCGGGCTGATAAAGCCCACACTGCCCGCCCAGCCGGGGTTTGTGTAATATACCGCCGGCCCGTTCCCAAAAGCGGCGCTCTGCGCCGGGGGCAGGCTGTACAGCCGGGGATAATCCTGCCGCAACTGCTGCAGGATCTCGCTGTTGGGGACGCCCAGTTCCTGCAGTTCCCGGGCGCAGCCCACGGGCATCAGCTCCAGAAACCGCAGCCGGACGGGGAAAAACCGGACATACCGCCGGACGAGCCAGCGGTAGTCCTGCTCATTATAGCCCCGCAGCGCCATATAGTTGAGCTTGAGCGGGATGCCGCAGAACATGGCATCCTCAAAAGCCTGCTTCACGGCGGCGTGCTGCTGCGGCGTAAGGCGGGAGATGCGCTTGTTCCGTGTATAGCTCAGGCTGTTCAGGCTCAGATTGATGCCGTCCAGCCCGGCTTCCTTCAGCGCCGGCAGCTGCGCCGACAGCAGGGTGCCGTTGGTGGTCAGGGTCACCTTGCGGATGCCGGGCACAGCCTTGAGCCGGGCGGTCAGCTGCGGTACGCCGGCGCGCAGCAAAGGCTCGCCGCCGGTCAGCCGCAGGGTATCGATGCCGCAGGCGGCAAACAGCTGCACCAGATGCAGCAGCTCTGCATCGGTAAGCTCCTGCGGCGGCAGCGCGGCAGGCTCCTGCGGGCGGCAGTAGCAGCAGCGCAGGTTGCAGCTCTCGGTCAGCGAGAGCCGCAGGCAATGGATATCACGGTTTGCCTGATCATACATAGCTTTGGTCTCCTTGCGCCCCGTCTGCGGAGCTGTTTTTATGCCTGCCGGATGCCGGATGAAAAAAGCCCCTGTCCGCCTTGCAGACAGGGGCTTTTCAATCAACCCTCGGTAAAGTATTCCGGGTGGACGCTGCGGGCCTGCTCCACCGAAAGCTTATAGCGGTTCAGGTGGCTTTCCAGCGCTTCGCCAAGCTCTTCGGCGGTGCCGTGCAGCACCATTTCCAGAATGCGGGTGTGCGCATCGCAGACGGACTTGTTCTCGTTGGTCTGCAGGCTGAACTTGCGGATGCGCTCCACGTGCTGCAGCTCGCCGAGCATATGGTCAAAATGTGCTTCCATGCCGGTGATCTCAAACGCCTTGCGGTGGAACTGGTTGTCCAGCTCCAGCAGGCGGGTCTCCCGGTTCGGCTGGGTCTGGTCGGCCTCCAGCAGGCGGTAGTTCTCAATGATCTGCCGGTACTCCTGCTCCTGCTGGTCGGTCAGATGGCCGCGCACCCGGTTCAGGATCTCTTTTTCAAGGGTAAAACGGGCAAACTGCTCCAGCTCCATCCGCTTCAGGTCGATAGGGGCCACATGGGTGCCGCTCTGGGGCTTGATGTCCACCATGTGGGCAATGTTGAGCATGATCAGCGCTTCCCGCATAGGGGTACGGCTGATGCCCATCTGCTCCGCAAGCTCCCTGTCGTTCAGGGGGTCGCCGGGCTTCAGCTCCATGGTGATGATCCGGCTTCGGATGGTCTGATACGCCTGTTCCCTTGCACTCAAAGATGCCATTGCAGTGTTCTCCCTTCGGGGTCAGTTGGTGATATATTAGTATATGACCATATTACCCAACTGCCGGGCAACTGTCAATAGCAGGAGCAACCGAAAATCAAGGGCAATTTTTTGCTATTTTGTTCAATGAAGTGCCCGCACCCGGCGGTACGCCACCGGCAGCCACACAAAAGCCACTGCCAAGCCGCAGGCCACGTCAATGACCGAGTGCTGCTTGGTGAACACGGTGGACAGGCAGATCAGCGCCGCCCAAACCCATGCCAGCGCCTTGCGCAGGGGCTTGCCCTCTGCCAGCTTACTGTGGCTGAAGGCCATTGCCATGCAGGCAGAACTCTGGCAGTGGATGGAGGGGCAGACGTTCACGGCGGCGTCCGCTTTCCACAGCAGCTGCATGATCCGCAGCGCCGGGTTATCCCGGCCAAGGGTCTCCACGGCAGGACGCAGCTCCAGCCCGTTGGGCAGGATCATGTACACGATCAGGCAGAAGGTCATGCCGGAAAACATGGTCAGGCAAAGCTTATCGTAGCTGGCGGTATCGCACCACCACAGTGCCGCCGTCACCCCCGCCAGCAGCAAAAACCAGCTGCAATAGGGGAGCACGAACCACTCGTTGAAGGGGATCAGATCGTCCAGCGGACTGTGCAGGATATATTTCGGGGCGGTAACGGTGAGATCCAGCCAGAAGAACCAGATCAGGTACACCACCCAGTACAGCTGGTACCACAGGTGCGGGCGGCACCGGCTGCGCAGTTGGCTAAGCTTCATGTCGTTTCTCCTATTTTTTATGTGAATTGACGTGTTATTATAGCACATTCCGTCCACTTGCGCAATTGCCGCCCCTGCGATACAATAAAAATAAGCTGGATCTTATTATAAAAGGAGTACCCTATGCCACAACAATTTCCCGCCATCCGTCTGGTCGCACTGGATCTGGACGGCACTCTGCTGAACCGCGAGGGACACGTCACTCCCCGCACCCGCGCCGCATTGCAGGCCGCCGTGGACAAGGGCGTGTACATCGTGCCCGCCACCGGCCGTCCGCTGGCCAGCCTGCCGCCGGAGGTGGCGCAGCTGCCCGGCATCCGCTACGTCATCACCTGCAACGGTGCCGCCGTGTGGGACTTGGGCGCAGACCCCGTGGGCGCAGTGTACAGCCGCTATTCCAACGCGAAAGAGCACCGCACCAGCACCCCGGTTTGCCTGCTGCACAGCTTGATGCCGGTGGAGACTGCCCGCGAAGCCTTTGCCGTCTGCGAGAGCTTCCACGCCGACCTGCGCATTTTCTCGGACGGATACGCCTGCACCGATGCCCACAGCATTGCGCTGGCCGCTGCCCGGGCAGCAAAGAAGGACGGCACCGAAGCGTGCCAGCCCAACGATGGCCGCTTTACCATTCTGCGGGACGCAGCCGAGTGGATGAGCCGCAACGCCTTTGCCATTGAAAAGCTCTGCGTGTTCTTTGAGGACCCGCAGCAGGCTGCGGCTGCCTTGCCCCGCTTTTACGCTGTCCCGGGCGTGGAAGTCGTGCAGGGGTCGCCGAAAAATGTGGAGGTGACCGCCGCCGGTGTGGACAAGGGCGAAGCGCTGCGCGCGCTGGCCGACCGGCTGGGCGTCCCGCACGAATGCACCCTTGCGGTGGGCGACAGTGAGAACGACCGCGCCATGCTGCAAAAGGCCGGGGTGGCCGCTGTAATGGCCAACGGTATGCCGGAGATCCGGGCGCTGGCGCACCTTGTCAGCAAAGCCGACTGCGACCACGACGGCGTGGCAGAGATACTGGAAACACTTGGCATCTGAGCCAGTTTTTACAGCAATTTCACAGCATTTTCACCGGGTTTTGCCCCGATTTTTCGGGTCATTCGTCATTTTTGTGCAATGTATACAAGCTATTATGCCAAACATTGTGCTTGTTGAGTATTACCAAAGACGGACTGTTCGTTTATACTAGTATCATAAGCGCGTAGGGGGGTATTGCGCCCACAGGAGCAAGCCCGACGCACCGAGAGAGTTCAAATATAAAAGGAGAAATGCGTTATGAATCCCATCGTAGAAAAGGTCTATCAGATCGGCATTATCCCTGTTATTGCTTTTAACAGCGTAGACGAGGCCCTGCCCCTGTGCAAGGCTCTGGCTGAGGGCGGTCTGCCCGCAGCTGAGGTCACCTTCCGCACCGCTTGTGCTGAGGAGTGCATCCGCAAGATCCACGAGGAGATGCCCGAGATGCTGCTGGGCGCCGGCACCGTTCTGACCTGCGAGCAGGCTGACCGTGCTATGGCTGCCGGTGCTTCCTTCATCGTTGCTCCCGGCTTCG
>OGQB01003037.1_pt1 | contig 11354 bp, 10 predicted proteins | sample 1553071 | NCBI WGS metagenome assembly OGQB01 (sample SAMEA2580284, study PRJEB22360) | human gut metagenome | biome: human gut; feature: human-associated habitat; material: faeces | place: Denmark | collected 2008/2010
ACTTTGTCGGGGAAATCCCGGAGATTGCAGCGTAAATAGTTTGCCCCATCTCTCACAACCATTGAGGGATGGGGCTTTTATTTTGCCGTCGTCCGGCAGCATTATATTGATTGGGTTTACTCCATCCGCAACCGTTCCACTACGGTGCGTTTTGCCATCTCATGGCCGGTGATAACAGGAATACCAGCCCCAAGCAAGGCAAAGAGAGGGATGATGAACAGGAAGGGTGTGAGGTTCAGATGGTAGGTAAAGAACCAGAATAGTCCTTCCACCGCCTGGAAGGTGACTGGCCCCAACGTCAGCGTCAAAATCAGAGCCAGCCCGGCCGCCCCCAGAGCGTACAGCAATCCCTCCCAGATCAGCATGGCGCGCAGTTGCCGTCCGGTCATGCCCACGGCCTGGAGCACCGCCAGTTCACTCTGACGTGCAATGATGCCAGTCAGGATGGCATTGAAGAAGTTCAGCACACCGACCAACCCAACGATGAAACTGAGCGCACCGCCCAGCAGCAGGAACATGGAGCGCATACTCTCAAATTCCCCAGCATAGGTGGCCTTGCTCTCGTAGTCCAGTTCCGGATTGACGTTCTCCGTATAGTCCGCCAGGAAGGACTCCATAGCCGCGTTTGCTTCATCGGTCGTGTCGAAAGCATAGTACATGATGCTGCCCGTACCGCTGTCTTGAACAAAGGTTTGGTCGTTCAGGATGAACTCATCGCTACCATAGTAGCGGTAGCTGAGGGCGGAGGGCACCGTCACCAGGGCCGCCACAGTATAGTCTACGTCCCGGTATTGTATCGGCCGCTCCACCCAGTTGGCCCCGTCCGGCACATCCTCCAGGGAAGCCCAGACCTCGCCGGTGTCTGGGTCGTAATACTCGCTCTCCTCCACATAGCGGAGGGTGACGGTGTCCCCCAGCCGAGCCCAATGACTGTTCCTGTCTGCGTTTCCATAATCGTCCTCTGAGTATACGGCGGCGATAGCCCGGCTGCCCGGCTCGTAGAGGGCGGACAAATCTCCCTCCAGCACCGTCAGGTGGTCCAGGGCAAAATCGCTCATACCGGAGATCTGAACCCCGTCGGCCAGCAGGCCCGCCTCGTTCTTATCAGTCAGGCGTATCAGGTTGTCCATCTCCTCCGGGGTGTAGAAGTTCTGCTTGTTCTGCCGGAACCAGTCTTCGGTGACGTACTCCAGAACAGGAGAGGTCTGGCCGTACACCACGCCGCTGTCCGTGATGCCGCCCTGGGCGTCGATGTCATCAATGACGGACTGGGGCACGGCCTGTTCCGCACTGAACAGGGTGCTGGTCTGGAATTTTCCAGCATTGGCCACAATGAAATCGCTGGCGGTGAAGTTGGACACATACTTGTCCATATCAAAGCCGCCGGCAAAGTTCACCGTCACAGTAAGCAGCACCACCGCCAGTGACAGCGACAGCACCGTCACCACGGTCTTTCCCTTGCTGCGGCCCAGGTTGGCCCAGGCCATCGTGAAGGGACTGACCTTTCGGGCCTTCCGGCCCTTGACACGGGTCTTTTCGCTGCTGCCTTCGGTGTAGCGCACTGCCTCCACCGGGGAGACCCTGGCCGCCATCCGTCCCGGCTTCCGGCAGGAGATCAGCACCGTCAGCAGTGCGAAGGCCGCGGAAACAACAAAGATCCAGGGGCTTACAGAGGTCATTGGCATAATCCCGTTGAGCCGGGCCACAATCACCGGGGTTAGCTGCCCGCCGATCAGCCAGCCGATCACCAGCCCGATGGGGATACCAACAGCAGAGAGGGTCAGGGCTTGCAGACGGATGATCCGCCGCAGTTGCCGGGGGGTGGTGCCGATGGTTTTCAGAAGGCCATAGAACCGGATATCCCCGGCCACCGAGATCTGGAACACATTGTAGATGATGAGATACCCGGTGAAAACGATAAGCAGGATTACCCCGGCAACGGCCATGACCGTCATGGGGTCCACAATGTCGGACATCCGGGCCCCGGTGTAGCCCCAGTTGACGCCGGTATCAATGTAATTGTCCCCAGCGGTCTCGCTCTGGTAGCCGCGGTTTTCCAAAATTTGGTTCAAATCCCGCTCGATATGTCGGGAGCCGCTTTTCAGCATCACGTCCAAATTCCACCGGCCTGTCATGCCGTCATCAGGGCTGTCAGGATCTACGCCCACTTCCGCCAGGATTTCGTTCACCCGGCTTTCGGGAATCAGGACATGGTTCGCCACAATGGCCTCATCGTATTCCCACCAGCCACAGAGGGTGAAGGTTTGAGTGGTTTCGTGTCCATCTACGTCAAAAGTGAGGGTAAACTCGGCCCCGATCTCCGGCTTTATACCCAGCAGTTCCAGTACATGGGTGTCGGTAGCAGCCTGGTCGGTGCCCTCCTGCGGCAAAGAGCCTTCCACCGGGTCACAGTACATCCAGTGGGCCTCGTTGGCGTCGGCAAAGCTCACCTCCACATGAGCTTTATTGAAAGGCGCCTCCCAAGGCATACCCAGGTATCTCCGTTCGCCCCACTGGCCGATGAGAGGATCATCCTTCAGTTCATCAAACTGCGCCTGGGTCATGTACTTAAATCCGCCGTGGGAGAAGCCGCCCACCTGTCGAAAATTGGATTGCTGAAACCCATCGTTGATGGACAAGGCGATGGTGAATAGAGAAGTAAACAGCATCGTTGTCAGGGCGATAGCCACAATGGCAATCAGATTGCGCGTGCGGCTTGCCAGCAGGCTTTTCCACGCCAAATGGCGAACACATTTTCGATTTGAAACTTTCATGGCTCTCCCCCCTTACTGTGTTACAATCCGCCCATCCTCAATGCGGACAATTCGGTCAGAGAGTTGGGCAATTTCTTCGTTGTGTGTAATCATGACCATCGTTTGGGAAAATTTCCGGCCCGTCACCTTCATCAGGCTCAGTACATCTTGGCTGGTACGGCTGTCCAGGTTTCCGGTTGGCTCGTCGGCCAGGAGAATGGCGGGTTTGGTCGCCAAGGCACGGGCGATAGCCACCCGCTGCTGCTGGCCGCCGGAAAGCTGCCCCGGCAGGCTGTTCAACTTCTTTTCCAGCCCCAGGGCGGTGACTACCTCACCTACATAGCGCTCATCTACTTTACCACCATCCAACTGGATGGGCAAAACGATGTTTTCCCGCACCGTCAGCACCGGCACCAGGTTAAAACTTTGAAATACAAAACCAATTTTTCGGCGGCGAAAAATTGTGAGTGCCTCATCCTTCAGGGAGAAGATGTTCTTCCCGTCCACGGTGACGGAGCCGGAAGTGGGCCGGTCCAGGCCCCCCAGCATGTGGAGCAGGGTGGACTTGCCGGAGCCGCTGGTGCCCACGATGGCTACGAACTCCCCGTCCTCCACGCTGAGATTGACACCATCCAGTGCTTTTACCTGCGTATCTCCTTTTCCGTAATATTTCTTTAAGTTTTTGGTTTCTAAAATCGTCATCTTGTATACCTCCACAAAAAAGTCTGCATTGCCTTTTGACAATACAGACTTTACCACATAATTCTTTCCTGACTCTTTCTCAAATCTAACAGAGTTGAAAGATTTGCTGTTCTTCATATCCGATTCAACGCACGAGGCAAATACAGTGAGAAAGTGCTCCCGTTTCCTGGTTTAGAGGATACTTTGATATAACCGCCCTGAAGGGACAGGATTTCCCGTGCCAGATAAAGCCCCAGGCCAAGCCCCTCCGCCGAGTGAGTTGATGCACCACGATAGAAACGATTAAAAATCCCGCCTTGTTCTTCTTCTGGAATACCGGGGCCCGTATCCGTCACGTCCACCCGGCAAAAGGTTTCGAGCATCTGTGCAGATACGGTAACCCTTCCGCCAGCGGGTGTGTACTTTACCGCGTTGTTTACAACATTGCCAAGGGCTTCGCTTGTCCAGCGCGGGTCAAAGGAGGCATCGCCTACAAACGGAAGGTTCTGCAAGGTGATTTTCTTTTTTTCCGCCGCAGGTCTTTCCTGTTCGACAGTCGCCTCTAATAAAGGAGCCACAGGACCCAGTGTGGGAGTTGGAACCACAATACCTGTTTCCAATCTCGAAGCCTTAACCAGAGTCTGAATCAGAAATGATAGTTTCTCCCCCTGTGTTAGCAGCGCCTGGACTTGTTCCCGCTGACGCGGCGACAGATCGCTTTCCGTCAAAAGCGAAGCGTATACAAGTAAATTTGCGATGGGTGTGCGCGTCTGATGGGAAATATCGGAGATCAGTGTTTTCACCGCTTCCTGTTCGGTTTTCATCGTTTTTTGCGTATGAGCAGAGCCGCGCAGGAACCGAGCAAATTTTGTCTCCAGGGCAGACAGTTCTGTTTCATCAAAATGTTCCTCGGTAAAACCACTGGAAATAGACTGTTCCAACATATTATCCAGCCGCTGAACAGTTCTGCGCCGGGCCGTCCATTGCCAGAGCCCAAATAGAAGCCCAATGACAGCGAAAGCCAGCAACACCCAGGTCAAAGCTGTCATTTGCTTACCTCCCAAGTGTAGCCAACTCCATACACGGTTCTGATAGGGGCATTCCCGAGCTTCCCACGCAGGCGCCGCACCGCCACAGATAAGGCATTTTCATCCACAAACTCGCCGCCGTCCCACACCTTTTCAAGCAGCAATTCTCTTGGTAACGTGCGGCCCCGGTTCTCCACCAGCAGGCGCAACAGGCGCTGTTCTGTCTTGGAAAGGTCGATGATTGTCCCTTCTTTGGAAAACTCCATCCGTGTGAAGTCAAGGATGAAACCGTTCAATTCGATCCGATCCTGCTTTACCGGGACAGAGCGCCGCAGTTGGGCATTTACTCTGGCCCGGAGCACTGCCAAGGAGAAAGGCTTGGTAATATAATCATCTGCCCCAGCTTCCAGACCGGTAACTTCGTCCAGTTCCAAATCATTAGCCGTAAGCAAAATGGCAGGTGTGGAGTTGCCATTCTGTCGCAGTGTTCGCAGCAGTTCCAGCCCACTGCCGTCTGGCAGGTTAATATCCAAAATCAATAAATCAAAAACCATGCCCTGCAAAATATTGATTGCCTGGAGACATGTGCTGCAATGTGTGACGGTGCAACTCGGCGTTTCAAGCGCCATACAAATACCACGCCCCAGCGCTTCATCGTCTTCTAAAAGTAAAATTCGACTCACTTCTGCGCTCTCCCTTCCTTCGTTCTGCCATCGACCGGCTTTACAGCATCTTTAGGAAGCAGCCAAACACCGGCCATTTTCACAGCGCCGGGAATACGCCCATCGACGCAGTAATAGTTGGCTTGACGGGACGAAACGCCCCATTTCTCGCTTGCCTCTTTGAGTGTCATGTAGTCCATGCTTGCACCTCCGACAACATCTACTATTATATTTCATTATCTCGAAGAATACAAGGCGTGAGATATGTCGAAAGCGTAAAAACAAGCAGAGGCCGCAAATAACAGCCTCCGCTTGTAAAAGAGCTATTGATAAATCAGCTCTGTCAGCACAATTTCTTCCGCTTGCGCTTTCAGCGTGTTCATCAGTCCCACCCAGCGCATGGGGTCACGGGCTTTCAGTTCTTCAGTGACGCCCGCCGCCTCCATCATGCGAGGCAGCATGGCGTCCATCCGTTCACGCGCCTCCCGGTCAACCTCCAACAGGTGCAGGTACAGCTTTTCGCTCAAAATCAAGCTGCTGTAAAGGCCGGGCCGGTGTTCCTTCAGGTAGCGTTGCCGCATACGGCCATACTTGCCGATGGGGGCCTCCGGCTGCTCGGAAAGTTTCAGGTCGGGGATGTAGTAATCTCCGCAACGGGTGTAAGTCAATTCGTTCATGTTCGTCCTCCTTTGCACTGTGCTGGTTAAACTGCGGCGCTGGCCGGTAAAGCTGCCTTGCGCGGCTCCTGCTTGGGTAACTGGCTGACGGGGATAAAAACGTCTTTTTCCATATCCTCGGCCCGGATCGCGGCCTTTGCCGCCTCCACCTGGGCCTTGCGCCTGGCGTTATAGCGTTCTTCCCATTCCTTCTGCTTACCGTTTGCCTTGCGGCGTAGGTAGTTCTGGTGAAGCCTGTCCTTGCGTTCCTCCTTCTTCCGCAGTGCTTCCTGTTCCTCCGGGGTCAGGGGAAGCGGCTGCAAGGCGGGCGGGATATACCGGCCCACAAAGTTGAAGTAGATTTCAACCTCCTGCGTGGTGTCCTGGCTGCCTTTGCGGGCGCGTTCATGGACAAGGATTTTCTCTACAAACTCGTTGAGCATGGTGTTTGTCAGCGTGTCGAAGTTCTCGTACTTGTCGATTAGGGCTATAAACTTCTCGGCAGATTTCCGGCTCTGCTCGTAGCCGGTAACGGCCTTTTCCAGTTCCGCGATTTCCGTGTTGAGAGCGTCCTGCTCTTTGGCGTACTGTGCGTTCAGGGCCTCATACCGGGCGTCCGGCAGCTTGCCCAGGGCATTGTCCTCATAGATTTTGCAAATCAGCTTTTCCAGTTCCCCGGCCCGCTTTTGGGCGGCGGCCAGCCGTTTCCGCTTCTTGGAGATGTCGGCGGTCTGTTGGGCGGCCTGCGTTTCCTGGACGGCGCGGATAAACTCGGCCCGGTCATTTTTAGAATACTCCGCGATAGCCCGGAGCATATCGGTTATCAGGGTCAGGACGGCCTCGGCCCGGATGCGGTGCTGTGTGCCGCAGAGCGTCCCGCATGGGACTTTGGTGTACTGGCTGCAAGTAAACTGTGGATCGCGCTTTCCGTTGTAGGTGCGGTGAACATACATCTTGCCGCCGCAGTCGGCGCAGTACATCAGGCCGGTCAGGGGATGGGCCTCGCCCCAGCCGTCCGGGTAGCGCCGGACATTCGCCCGGATGCGCTGCACATTGTCAAAGGTTTCCTGGTCGATGATGGCCTCATGGGTATTCTCGAAAATCGTCCACTCGCTTTCGTCAACATAATGGCTTTTCTTGTCCTTGAAGTGCTTGCGGGTCTTGAAATTGATGGTGTGGCCCAGGTATTCCCGCTTTTTCAGGATATTCACAATGGTGGACGATCCCCAGCCGTAGGGGTCTTTGACCGGCTTTGACCTGTTTACGCCTTCGTGAAAGCGTGCCAGATGGACAGCAGGAATTTCAACTTTTGCCTCGGACAGCAGCTTGGAGATTTGATAGGGGCCGTAGCCCTCCATCGTCAGGGAAAAGATGCGGCGTACCACTTCGGCGGCTTCCTCGTCCACAATCCATTTCTTTTTGTCCGCAGGGTCTTTCATGTACCCATAGGGCGGATTGCTTGTCAGATGCTCCCCGGCATTCCCCTTAACTTTCATCACAGCCCGGATTTTCTTGCTGGTATCGCGGGCGTAGAAGTCGTTGAACAGATTGCGAAAAGGGGTGAAATCATTGTCCCCTTTATCACTGTCCACTCCGTCATTGATGGCAATATACCGAATGTCACGTTCCGCAAAGAAACTTTCGGTATAGTAGCCGACTTTCAGATAGTCCCGTCCCATGCGGGACATATCTTTTACAATGACGGTTTTGACCTTTCCTGCTTCGGTCAGCCGGATCATTTCATTCCAGCCCGGACGGTCAAATGACCCCCCGGACACTCCATCATCTCCTAATGTCAAGAGAAAGCCAAAAAATTTATAAGATTTTTTGCCGGATTTTACGCTGATTCAGTAATTAAAGCCCTCGGAAAGTCAAGTCTGTGACGGAAAACACTCCTACACCCGAAGTATTCAAGTCTGCGATCCATGAGGCAGTCTGCATGACATCTCGCCCCAGGCGTGTCAAATCTTTTGTCAAAAGAGCGTCGGCCCGTCCTTGCCGGACAGCTTCCAGAAAATCATTCAGCCCAGGCCGGTAAAAGGTCAGGCCGCTGGCCTCGTCCTGGGATTCTCCCACAACATTGAGCTGATACTTTTCTGCAAAGCTGCGAAGATAAATCATTTGGTTCTCCAAAGCCCATTTATCAGGTGAAGCAACACGCCCATAGAGCCAATACCGTTTTTTATCCCTGTTCATGCTCCGCAGCCTCCTTTTTTGTGGTATCGGCAAGCAGCCGTTGATATTCGTCCCCGCATTTCCAAACGATCTCAATGGAAGTTGAACTGTAAATGTAGATGTTCTGGATCAGTAAATCCACCAGTTCCCGTGTCAATGTCCTGACATTAGTATAGGGGAGTATGCTGCCAGCGGAGAGTTCTTCTCCCTTTGCCTGCCGTTTGGCATCCTCCAGCTCTTTGATTTTAATTTCAAGCCGCTGGATATGTTTTTCACACCGCCCTCGTTTATGCTGGTAGTCCTCCGCGCTGACTTTGCCGGATACCATATCCTCAAAAGCCGCCATCTTTTCCTGCTGGCGCATTTGGATTGAGTTCCGGTGCGCTTTGATCTGCCGGTCAAGGCTCTGGTTGTATCGGGTATCTTTTGCGGACTGGCGCTGCTTCGCCTGAACCGCCCCTCGGACAAGCTGGGCCATCGTGCGAATAGATGCTAAAACCGTCTGTTCCAGTTCCTTTTCATCTATCCTGTCCTGTGGACAGCCTATATCCGGTTTATACCTGTCTGTCCGGCACACATAGCAGGGGTGGGTAGATTGTAGCCGTTCCATCGCAAGCCCACAGTGTCCGCACCGGATCTTCCGATAGAAAACTCGTGTGCTTTCCCCGGGAGAACCGGGATGGGAACTCCGATTCAGACTCTTGGCCGTATCGAAAACCTCCTGCGTAATGATTGCCGGAAACGCCCCATCCACAACAGTCCATTGATTTTCTGTAACAGCCTTGACCCGGCTGGAACCCACCTTTTTTCGGGTAGTCTTGCCATAGATCGCTTTGCCGGTGTACCGCTCATCATCCAGTATCTTGCGAACCATAGAAGAAGTCCAGTAGTTTTTATTCTGGTCTACGCAGTTCCACTTCCGGCTCACCGCTTGTAGCCGCTTCCTTTGCAGCGGGGTCAGCACTCCTTCTGTATTGAACTTTCTGGCTATGTCCGTAGTAGACAGGCCGCTGGTAAAGAGGTCAAACACACGCCGGACCACGGCGGCGGCATCCTCGTCCACCAAAAGAGTGTGCTTATTCCCAGGCGCTTTCTGATAGCCAAAGAACGCATAGGGGGCAACACAGTAGCCTTTTTCGGCAAGCTGCTTTTTGGTCGATCTCACTTTTTCCGACAAGTCCTTGCTGTAAAGGTCGTAGATCACATTTCGGAAGGACACATCAATCAGGCCCGCAGAACCGTACTTGTGATCCTTGCTGTCGTAGGAATCATTGATGGCGATAAATCGCACATCCAGGAAAGGGAAAATCTGTTCCAGATAGTCCCCAACCACGATATAGTCGCGCCCAAACCGGGACATATCCTTGACGATGATGCAGTTGATTTTCCTTTGACGCACCTGTTCCAAAAGCCGCCGGACGGCTGGCCGCTCCATGTTCGTCCCAGAATAACCGTCATCACAAAATTCGAGAATCTGCGCCCCGGCAAATTCAGGCCGCAGCTCAATGAAACGGCGGATGTAGGCCCGCTGATTGACAACGCTGTTGCTTTCGCTTTTTTCATCGGACAGATCGCCGTCCTCGGCGGAGAGCCGGATGTAAATGGCGATCACATAGTTCAACATTTGCTGTAAGACCTCCGGCATCGTGCTACACCTCCTCCTGAAACAACTTCTTCATCTCGTCCTGATAGTTCAACACGATATGTACCTGCTTGTCCTCATTCACATAGATTTTCTCCACCAGCGCCAGCAGCATCTCACGGGTCAGCTCTTTTTCATCCCGGAACTTGGCAAAAGCGGAAAACCACTTATTTTGTTTGGGACTTGCCTCCGGCAAGGCGTCCTTTTCGACCTGCAAATCCTGAAGGCGTCCCTCAAGCTGGCGGGCTTCATCCTCATACCGGCTTTTCCCGAATAGATAATCCGCCTGCGTTACAATACCGTCCACATAGCTTTCAAAGAGCGTCTGGCGGAGTGTGTCCAGCTTCTTTAAGCGACCCTGCACCGATATGATCTCATTGTCAGGAGCCGTCCTGCGGCTTCTGGCCGCCGAGGACCGGCTGACCCTTTGGATGACTGCCTCCGCATCCGTGAGCATCGCCATCTGCAATCGAAGGACCTCATAAACGGCCGCTTTCAAATCGTTTTCTCGCAGGCCACCCGTATTGGGGCATCCGGCATCCAGAAGCATAGCGTGGCGGGGGCAGATAAAGTGGTACGCCACCGTCCTGCCTTTGTTATAAACACTCTTATAGCGTGTCATATTGTGCTGGCAGCACGCGCATACCACAAGCCCCTCAAAAATGTTTTCGCTGTCAAAATGGGCGTATTTCCCCAGACGGCTGTGGTATTCCTCGTGCTTGACTTTCAAAATGGCTTGAACCGCATCAAACAGTTCCTGCTCAATGATCGCCTCATGAGTGTTGGGGACAATGATCCATTCTGATGGGGGCATAATTTTTTGCTTCTGCCCAGCGTGCAGTTTTGTGATTTTCTTGCCCTGAACCATGTGCCCCAGATACACCGGATTCTCCAAAATATGCTTCACTGTCTGTGTCTGCCACGGGCTGTTTTCAGAAAACCTCTTGGTAAACACAACGCCCTGCAAATAGCGGTGGTAATTGGGATTGGGAATCTGTTCGGCAGTCAATGTTCTTGCTATCGCAGCGTTGCTCATTCCATCTTTTTTCATCTGAAAAATGCGCTGCACCACCTTCGCCGCGTCTAGGTCAACGGCCAGCTTATGCCGGTCCTCCGGGGATTTCACATAGCCATAGGCGGCAAAATTGCCGATAAATTCACCGCTGCGTTTCTTGGTGTCCAGCGCGGAATATACCTTTTGAGAAATGTCCTTGGCGTAAATGTCGTTCATCAGGTTTTTCAGCGCGATGGTCATGGCCTCGCCGCTATCTGCCCGGATGCTGTCGTAGTTATCGTTTACGGAGATAAACCGTACTCCCATGAAAGGCAGCACCTTTTCCAGAAAGTTTCCCGTTTCCAGGAAGTCGCGCCCAAACCGGGACAGGTCTTTCACAATGATGCAGTCCACCCGGCCTGCTTTTACATCCTCCATCATCCGCTGGAATCCAGGGCGCTCAAAATTTGTCCCGGTTTCTCCGTTGTCACGATAGCAGTCGTACAGCTCCAAATCAGGGTGCTTGGCGATATACCCACACAGATAATCGATCTGCGTTTGCAGGCTCTCGCTGTCCTTGCGGTCACGGGTGTCCATGATGGAGAGTCGCACATAAAGAGCTGTGCGGAAAATCCGCAGAGCGGCGGCCTTGGGCAGTACATCAACCGGAACGCCCTGTGCGGCCGCTATCTGTTTTCTTCTGCTCACACGCGCCATTTACACCGCCTCCTTTACCGTGGGGGCTGCCTGCGCCGCCTGACGA
>OGQB01003048.1_pt1 | contig 11333 bp, 8 predicted proteins | sample 1553071 | NCBI WGS metagenome assembly OGQB01 (sample SAMEA2580284, study PRJEB22360) | human gut metagenome | biome: human gut; feature: human-associated habitat; material: faeces | place: Denmark | collected 2008/2010
CGAGGGGTTATTTTATGCGGTGGGCTCCATCATAGCGTCCCTTATACTTTCTGTGGCGATCAGTCCTATGCTTGGCAATGTGATGAGCGATATGTTCTGGTTTGTCAGCTACCATTTTACCATCATGCCTGTAATCGTGATTATACCGGTATTTCTTCTGCTGGGATGGCTGATTCCTGCTGTGCTTTACCATGCAGGCAAGAGGCAGAGTATTGTTGAAAATCTAAGGGAACTTTGAAATACTTTTTAAGTAATAAGGACAGGCCCGGCTTTTCGGGCACTGTCCTTATGATTACTTTAAGATTAATTTTTCAAAATCTTCCTGGCACATCGGTCTGTAATAAAGGAATCCCTGAATCTCATTACAGCCTTCATTTTGCAGGAAATCAGCAATTTCCTGTGTTTCCACACCTTCGCACACAATGGATTTTCCCATGCGTTTTAACATATGGAAGACTTCCTGAAGAACGATTCTGGCATTTTCCGTTAAGGTGTCACCGAGGAACTTTCGGTCAATCTTGACTTCATCAAATAACAGATCTTTTAATGTATTCAGTGACGAATAGCCGGAACCGAAATCATCCATGGAAATCCGGATGTTGTATTGCTTAAAACTACGGATGACCTGATTGACTGCGTCAGTATTATTTACATAAGTGGACTCTGTGATCTCAAATGTAAGATGAGTCGGATCCACCTGATAGGTACGAAGTAGTTCCTGAATCTTATCGATGAAGATCTGTGGCTGTTCAAAATGAAGCGGAGAGACATTCAGTGAGATCTGGAAATGTTCCGGAAGCGTATCGGAATATTTCTGAAGCCATTGGAATGTTTTCCCGTAAATGTAATAATCAAGAGAGATAACGAATCCATTCTGTTCAAACAGTGGAATGTAAATAGCAGGGGACCAGAGCATCTGTCCGTTTCGTATCCAGCGGACAAGAACTTCGGCACTGGAGATGGCTCCGGTGCACGGTGTAACCTTCGGCTGGAAATAGATTTCGAATTCCTGATGCTCAAGTGCCGGATGAAAGGAATGCAGAATTTCTGCCTGCATCTTTTCCTGTCGGTCGATCTCATCGGAATAAATGCAGCAGTGAGAGATCATTTTCTTGGCAAGGCGTCTTGCCACATTGGCATAGGAAATGAGTGTTTCCGGCGGAGTTGTTGGATCAGGGATACAGCAGATGCCGGAATTGGTCCGGAAGAAACTGATATGATAGGTATCCTGGATCCGGTGGCAGATACGTTTGTCTAATAATTGAATTTGTGTCAACAATGCATCGTTGGATAAGCGTTCCATATCGGCAATACTGATAAAGACATCAGAAAAGACGCGGGTGGTAAATAAAGTAAGCGAACTGGCTGCAAGTTCATCGTATACAATATTCAGAATTTCATTTCCGAGAGGATAACCATATTTGTCATTGATGTAATGAAAATTTTCTACATCGGTGGAAATAACGGCAATGGTATGGCTGCCGGTTGCACCTTGTTGAAGCTGATGAATCTTTTCTGTAACGAATTCGGAAGAGCCGGTTGGAATAACAGCATTTGTCGGTGGGATCGTGGAAGAATTCTGCTTGATAGCTGCCAGTTTTTTTCGTGTTTTGTCCTGATACATTTTTTTATCGGCGGCATTGATCAGATCTTCCATCATAAAATAGTGATTCTGCTGACTGATTTCATAGCCGGTTGCATAGCTAAGCGTGAGTGTGGTCTGATTATTATAATCATGAACCAGATTTGCCAGCCGGTGCTGCATCTGCTTCAGATGCTCGGAATCAGTATCGGTCTGGATGATAATGAATTCGTCTCCACCGTATCGGGCAAGGAAACTGTTAGAATCCAGTATCCTTGTCAGGCAGTAGGCAAATGTCTGGATGAATTCATCACCTTTTTCGTGTCCGTATGTGTCGTTGACGTGTTTCAGATTGTTCAGATCGAACATCATAACACCGATTCCAAAGGTGCTTGGAAGTTCTCCGAGTTCAGTGATTTTATTTTCAAGAGATGTTTTATTATGAATTCCTGTAATATCCCGGAAGGCATTGACCAGTAATCTGGAAAGTAGTTCACGCTGGATCAGTGTCAGGGCAAGCGTGAATACGACAAGCGCCAGTATCAGCTGGATCAGATGCAGCATGGGGACATACGAGATGTCGGGGGTCTGCAAGTATTTCAGCAGATACAAGGCAGATGCCAGTATCAGCAGAAGCATCAGAAAGGTAGCTTCGCAAAGATGTAATATGCTTTTTTTCTTTTTCATGTAAATCTCCTCATAAATAACTATTCGGCCTGGACGATGATCATCTTGGCAAGATCTTTTCCGATTCCGATCTTGCTGTCTTTGATGCGAACAATGTAATAGCCGAAAAATGCGGACAGGATGCAGACAGATGCACCTTCAACAAAACCAAGCGATTCTAAGTGGTGGCGTTCTGTTTCATTTCCGCAAGTTTTTTGTACAATATAGTCGATGCCGATGACGGCTAGATTCAGTGGCATAATTCCTCCGGTTCAATACAAACTAACGATGATTAGTAATGACTAACATTATAATACATAGAAGAATTATGTCAATCATTTCCGGACGGTAATTTACAAAATACCGGATAAAGCTTGTGACGGGAACATGTTCGTGTTAGTATAATCATAATTTACGATAGAAGAAAAGAGTGAGAAGATGAGCAGTCATACACTGGAAGGAAAGAAAAAGACACAGAATGGTGTGAAGCGGCTGGCGTTCACAGTGCTTTCGATATTACTGGAAGTAGTGTTCCTGATTGGGATATTTAAGGGACTGAATGAATACGCGGTATTCATAGACAATCTGACCAGAATATTTGCCGTCATACTGGTTCTGAAAATATATGGAAGAAATGAGACTTCCTCGATGAAGACACCGTGGATCATCCTGATCCTGACATTTCCGATCCTTGGAGTAGCACTTTATTTTATGATCGGTATGAACGGTGGAACCCGGAAGATGCGGATGCGTTACAAAAGGATTGATGAGAAGCTTCTGCCACTTTTGCCGGAAAATAAGGAAGTGCTGGAACGTCTGAATGCATCAGATCCGAAAGCGGGAAATGTTTCTAATTATATAGAAAGAAATGCGTGTTATCCAGTGTATCAGAATACGGATGTGACTTATTTTGATGAAGCGGTCAAAGGACTGGAGGCGCAGCTTACGGATCTTGCAAAGGCGGAGCAATTCATTTTCATGGAGTATCATGCAATTGAGGATGAATATGCATGGAGCAGGATACAGACGGTGCTGGAAGAACGGGTGAAAGCAGGAGTAGAGGTCCGGGTGTTCTATGATGACATGGGCTCGATCGGATTCGTAAATCTGAGCTTTGCGAGAAAACTGGAAGCGAAAGGAATTGCCTGCCGGGTATTCAATCCGCTGCTTCCGGGACTTAATATGTTCCTGAATAACCGTGACCACAGAAAGATTACGGTGATTGACGGAAAGGTTGGGTACACAGGCGGTTATAATCTGGCAAATGAGTATTTTAACTATACACATCCATACGGGGAATGGAAGGATACGGGAATCCGGCTGGAAGGAGATGCGGTGGCTTCGCTTACGGCAGCATTTTTGGAAATGTGGGAAGCATCCGGGAAGACTCCGGCCGATGTGGATGTTCTGGATATAGAGGCACAGAAAAAATATCTGGTACAGCATCCGTATCAGGCAAAGCAGACGGGATATATCCAGCCGTATGCGGACTGCCCGTTAGACGGAATCCAGGTTGGAGAGGATGTCTATATCAGTATCGTCAACAAAGCGGACAGATACTGCTGGTTCATGACTCCTTATCTGATTATCACGGATGAGATGACACATGCACTTTCGCTGGCGGCCAGGCGTGGCGTGGATGTGCGGATCATTACGCCGGGAATCCCGGATAAGAAGCTGATCTACAGTATCACCAGATCGTTCTATCACAATCTGGTACAGGATGGTGTAAGGATCTATGAGTGGACGCCGGGGTTCTGTCATGCGAAGATGAGCGTGGCAGATGATTGCATGGCGACTTGCGGCACGATCAATCTGGATTACCGGAGCCTTTATCATCATTTTGAAAATGGGTGTTTTATGGCAGATTGTGATGCGGTGCTGGATATCCGGCGGGATATGGAGCAGACATTGGAACAGTGCAGGGAAGTGACGGAGAAGTATAAGTCCGGCCGGAGCGCGACTCTGCGGCTGGGACAGTTGTTCCTGCGATTGTTTGCGGAGCTGTTGTAGGAAAGAAGAAGGTGAAGGGACTGGGAATGCAGGTTTGCATTTCCGGTTCTTTTTATTGTATATTGACATATATCGAGATACGATATATAATAAAACCAAGAAGAAAGCAAATTTTTTTACACTCAACTATCGAAAGCCGATATATAATGAAAGCAAATATAAGAAAGGAGCAATCACTATGAAAGTAAACAAAAATATGGTCTCAGGAAATACCGCAATGTTAATTCTCAAATTGATCTCAGAAAAGGATATGTACGGATATGAAATGATCGATACACTCTCAAAGAGATCGGACAATGTATTCGAATTAAAGGTAGGAACATTGTATCCGCTGCTTCACAGCATGGTACAGTCCGGATATTTGGAAAGTTATAACCAGGAGGCGAACGGGAAACTCAGAAAGTATTACCGGATCACACCTAACGGGAAGAAATATCTGGAGAAAATGATCGAAGAATGGAATGCTTATGCCAATGCAGTTACGAGCATGATCCAGTATTCCGTATAGCACAGGTAAGGCAGTGAAGGTGGTAGAAAAGGAGGGTGTTAGATATGAAGGAAAGAGAATATCTGAAAGAACTTGGGAAGAAGATTACCGATTCGTCTGTAAGAAAAGAGATTGTAAATGAATATGAAGCGCATATAGAAGACTGCAAAGTCGCATTAATGGAATCAGGGATGACGGAAGTTGAAGCAGAGGAAGAAGCAGTCCGCCAGATGGGCGATCCGCAGGAAGCAGGTGAAGCAATGGATAAGATCTATCATAAAGTGTTTGATTCCAATATGTTTCTGTGGATGCTGGCACTGGGATGTGTACCAATTGTATGTGTGTGCATTTCTTATCTTATCGCAAGAGATCCGAACGCATTTTTATGGTTGTGGAATGATGCGCTTGGCCTGAATAAAATCCCGGCAGTTATACACCGGAATATCGGAATCGGATTAGCTGTCTATGGAATCGGATTGAGCTTCTGGGAGAAATACACGGGCAAAGCTTTATTCTATGCAGTCGGAAGAGACTGGGGGCAGGGATGTTACGTTGCAAACAGCGGACTGGTACTTTTTATCTCGGCATTATGTTTTGCTCCGAGCTTCCCGGTGAAGGGATATGCAGGAATCCTCTGCTGTGTATTGATAGCATGTCTGCTGAATATGGTACTGAGAGGATTTATGAATCTTTTGCAGAGCAGAAGAGAGACCAGACTTTTATGGGAGATTGGAACGGCAGATACCAGAATCAACTGGAAGGGAAAAGGATATCTGTGTGGACATCATATGAAAGTAAGAGTACAGGGATCTGAGAAAGGAACGGAGATCCCGGCAGGAGCACCGGTGATGGTTGTCGGAATGGAGGGATTTAAGCCGGTGGTGGCGCAGGTATAAAGAGAGAGACGTTAGATCTTGGATAGTAAGCGTATATGAAGAGAGACGTTAGATCTCGGATAATAAGCGTGTATGAAAAATGAGAGGCAAAAGTTATGAATAAGACGGAAAAGCGGATGAAGATATTCACGCTGATCATGCAGGTGATCATCCAGGCAGTGCTATTATTTCCGTGGATGAACATGGGGACATGGAAATGCAATGTGCCGGGATATCTGATAAAATTGGCTGCTTCGGGCGATGGGATGAGTTACATAAAGAAAAGTCTGAAGCCTTTGGGAGTACTGGACGGTGCAGATGAACAGATGATGGTTCAGATACTGATGCTGTTCATCTGTGAACTGGTAATGGTACTGGTAATCCAGGTGATAGGAATTGTGAATCTGATACTGGCTTTAAGCAATCACCATAAACTGCTTCTGGATATCATGTCACTGATCGCAGGATGTATGATATCATTTCTTGGGGCAGATGGGGCAGTATTTTCAGATCCGCTGTCACAGGTGTATCCATTTTTACTGGTAGTGCTTCTGGTGATCAATTTGATCGGTGCGAAGCTGATTGATTCGTGGCAGGAAGAGAAAAAGATACAGGAAGAAGTTAAAGCCAGAGAGAAAAATTACAAAGAAGAAAAGAAAAAGCATCTGGAATTTTCGGGGAAGTATCCGAAAGGATTCTATACGGCCCTGTGGAAGAATTTTAAAAGTTCAAAAAGAGATTTTATTGTTTACGTAAGTATGAACCTGCTTCCGGCGACGCTGATATTTTCCGGAGTCGGAATGGCACAGATGCTGGCACCATTCAATAAAGAAGGAAATATACTGACGGGGCATGGAATCACGGCAATTCTGCTGGAATTCCTGATCGTGAGTCTGATCGCATCGCTGATGCTGATGATCACGAATCTGTTGTCATATTTCAGAAAACGGATGAGAAATTACAGTATATTTTCGACTCTGGGAATGCGGAAGTCTACACTTTATGAAGTGCTTGGAGCAGAGATTGTGGCTGGAATTCTGGGAATGCTGATCGGGGGAGCCTGCATCGGAAGTGTGATCCTGTGTATCATCCGCAGAATCTTCATGGCAAGATCCGGAGTGGGAGCACAGCCGGCGAAGATTACAGGATTCACATATTTGATCGCAAGTCTTATCCTAATCGGAATATCCGGGATTGGACTGATGATCCTGCGGGATTTCTTCCTGTACAGGGAACTAAAAAAAATGCAGCTGGGCGATGTGGAAAAGGAGAAGATGCCGGAAAAACGGATCGGTCTGTGGCTTACAATTGGCCTGGTCATTGTGGTATTTGGAATCGTGAATTTCGGAATGCGGAAGAATGCCGAAGGGTTACGGATACTTTTATTTATCTTCCTGGGCATTTATCTGGCGGAAAAGTTTGGATTTGGATTGTTCCTGAAAGTGCGGAAGCATAAAAAGAGTTATTATGCAAAGTTGATCCCATATAATTCGTTTTATTACCGTTTCAAGAGTACATTCCGTTATGTGTACGTGATCAGTCTTATACCGGTACTGATATTGTTCTTATTTGGAAAAGATATGATCTCAGCGAAGATCGCGCAAAAGCCGGAAGGACTGTTCCCGTATGATTTTGTATGTATGGCAACGGAAGCGGATGAGACATTCTGGAAACAGCTGCAGGAAAAATATGACGTGAAATTCCAGGAGTATCCGATGGTACGCGTGACGAATGTGGATAATTCGGAAAAGCTGGATGATGCCAGAGCAGTGATCATGCCGCAGGGACAGCATATAGGCATCTCGGAGACGACGTATAAAGAACTGAATAAGGCGCTTGGAAAGAAAAGTGAAAAAATGAATCTATCTGCTGACGGAAAGGAAATCTATATTATTTACCAACAGGACAAGAGTACGAAGGCACATCCACTGGATTACCTGAATTCGAGAAAAGAGCCGTACCTGCACATCGGACAGCCGATAGAATCTTATGGATTTCTTGATCGGGAAAAGATCTATCCGACACGAACCGTAAAGGGGGAAAAGATGGATATCCTGACAGGTGCATTCCGGCAGGGAAGTGAGGAGAATCTGGTTGTATTTTCGGATGAATATTTTGAAAAGGTTCAGGACGACTGGAAGAAATATAATTGGATCACCGGAGATCCGGTTGAGGAGGGTGAAGCAGAAGAAGGAGTGACGATCCATCACTGGCCGACAAAGCTTGTCCTTTTGAATGTGAAAAATGTAGATTATCAGAAGATAGAAAAAGAGCTCCAGGCTTTTCGGAAGGTACATAAAGAGGATGAAAGATTTGACAAGGATGTATTATCCTGCTATTCCAAACGTACAACGATGGAACAGATTGAAAGCGAACGCTTTATGACAACGGTAGTAGATATATTTATCATGGGAGCATTTCTGCTGGGAAGCGTTCTGGTCATTTACTTGAAATATGAATCTGAGATGACGGACAAGAAGAAGCGGAATCATTTCTTAACCTGTATTGGAATGAGCTCGAAAGAAAGAGAAAAGCTGATCCGGACAGAGACGGGAATCTTTTTCTGGATCCCGGCAGCAGTTGCGGTTGTTATGGTGCCGGTGTTAACCGGGGAGATGTGGACCATGCGGGAATATACGAAGGCTGACGGTGTACATTATTTGCGATATCTGTTGATCTTTGCAGTTATATATCTTGTAGTGCAGGGCATCGGTGTAAAGGTGATTGAGCAGTATACAATAAGAAAGGTAGAAGGAAAGCATGAAAGAAATATTAAAGGTAAATAACCTGATCAAGAAATTTCCAAAAGCCGGTGGGGAGATTGATGATGCGGATGCGATTTCGGTACTGAAAGGCATTAACTTTGATGTAGAACAGGGAGAGTACGTCGGAATTATGGGAAAATCCGGCTGTGGAAAGACAACACTTCTGAAGATCCTGGGATTTATGGATCAGCAGACGGACGGAGATGTGATCTTTGACGGTGCGAATACGAATGAGCTGTGGAAAGAAGAACTTACGGATATCAGACGTAGAAAGATCGGATTTGTATTCCAGGATTTTAATCTGATGGACAGTCTTTCGGTAAAAGAAAATATCATGCTTCCGGTATTGCTGGATAAAAAGGAACAGAAAGAATGTGAAGAGAAAGCGGAAACATTGGAAAAGCAGTTTGGGATTGAACATCTTCAGGAAAAGAATCCTTATGAACTGTCCGGCGGTGAGCGGCAGAGAGTGGCAATCTGCAGGGCGCTGATCAATGATCCGAGTATCATATTTGCAGATGAGCCGACGGGAAACCTCGACTCAAAATCCGGAAAAGTTGTTGCGGAGGAATTCCGGAAAATCAATGAGGAGTTAGGGAAGACCCTTCTGATGGTAACGCATGATCCACAGATGGCAAGCCGGTGTAAGAGAGTGATATTTCTGAAAGACGGATATGTGATGAATGATGTGAGAAAAGAGGGCACGGAAGAAGAATTTTACAGAACGATCATTGGGGAGATGGAGAAGTTTTAAGATGAGATAATATATAGATGGTGATATGGGCTATGCGGCGGAAGATAATTCTGCCGCTTTTTTTACGAAAATTAATCTTGTAATCATATGAACAATATGCTATTCTGAATGCACTTCAAAGAGTGACTTCTACAAACTCTTAAGTATTTCTAGGCCAAAAGGCATCAAGTTTCGACCGTTTCACACCTAAAAATGTCTGAAACATATTTCCGACTTGAGAGAACACGAAAATTTTATAATCTATTTAGGAGGACGTGCCTATGACAAACAAACTTCAACAGTATTTCCCGATGATTCGGACAAGGGAGGAGGTGTTGAATGAGATTGAAAGTAAAAGCAGATTAAAAAATTTATTTTATGAGTGGACAGAGGAAAATCAAAATGAATTTCTGGATTTTTGTACCGGAGTGAAAGGTATAAAAATCATGTATGATTTCATGATAAAAGAAATTCTGAATCCGGAGAATACACCGGAGAGAGTAAATGAATTACTCACACTGCTGCTTGGACAAAGAGTGAGAATCGTAGATGTATTACCAAATGACGGGACAAGATTAGCGGATGAATCTACGCTTCTTATTACAGACATGGTCGTTCAACTGGAAGACGGAAGTATTGCGAATCTGGAAATTCAGAAAATCGGATATTATTTTCCGGGAGAAAGAAGCGCATGTTATTCGGCAGATCTGTTGCTTCGGCAGTATAAGAGAGTGAGAGGAATCAAAGGAAAACGATTCTCTTACAGAGATATCAAGCAGGTGTATACGATCGTGTTATTTGAAAAAAGTCCAACAGAATTCCAGAAATTTTCCAATAATTACATCCATCGTTTTATGCAGAAATCTGATACAGGAGTAAATATAAATTTATTACAGGAATATCTGTTCATACCTCTTGACATATTCAAAAAGAATCAGCAAAATGAAAATAGAAGTGTAAAAATAGAAAACCGGCTGGAAGCATGGCTTGCATTTTTCTGCATGGATGATCCGGAGACGATTATAGATATTATAGAGAAATATCCGGATTTTAAAGAAATGTATGAACAGGCTTATGATGTCTGCCGGAATATCGAAGAGGTGATGCAGATGTTTTCGAAAGAATTGCTGGAGTTAGACAGGAATACAGTAAAGCTGATGATTGATGATATGCAGAAGGAGATAGACTGCCAGAGAGAGCAGTTGAGTCAGAAGGATGAGGAGATGTTAGAAATGAGGAAAGAAATACAACGATTACAGCAGCTATTGGATAAAAAATAGCATGAAAAATGTCAAAAGAATTGTTTTAGATACTTATAAAAATAACTAGTCAGTTGAAAGAGGTGATGTAGATGTTTTCGGAAGAATTGTTAGAATTAGATCGAAATACAGTAGAATTCATGATTGAAGATATGCGGAGGCAGATAGAAGAGAAAGATGAGCAGATAAAACAACTAGATGAGCAGATAAAACAGAAAGATGAGCAGTCAAGACAACTGGATGAACAGATAAGACAACGGAATAAACAAATAAAAGAAAGTGATAAGCAAATAAGACAACTGGATGAACAGATAAAAGAAAGCGATAGGCAGATAAGACAGTTGGATGAACAGATAAAACAATCAGAACAAGAAATACAAAAAATGGAGGAAACAGAGAAAAATAATACAGATAAATTATGATGGAAAAGTGTAATACATATAATACAGAGAACTTGCCACCGGCAACTTCTCTTGCATACTTTGTTATACCAAAAAATGCAAAAGAAGCTGACGATGACAGGTTCTTTTGCATTTATACTTTATACATTATACATGGAAACATCCGCCACCGATAAACTCCCTTAAAAGTGAATTTGCCGGCACATTCTCGCTTCCGATCCCTACAAAATAATCCAGGAACTTTAACAAACGTTTCGCTTCCAGATATTCCGGACACTCTCTTTCAATTCCAAAAAGCTGTGCTTCTACATATGGTTTCAATACTGCCAGTTCATAAATCAATGCAGAATTGAACATCACATCCGCTTCCTCCTGATATGGGAATATATTACACTCCTCACCTTTTCGTACAGACGGCCACATACGGATAGTTTCTTTTGCAGAAGTTCCTCTCGTTCTCGCATCTCGGACAATTCTGCGGATCAGACGCCCATCTGTTGTCGGAATCCGATTATGTTCATCAATATTCAGCTGCGTGAGTGCACTGATATA
>OGQB01003052.1_pt1 | contig 11328 bp, 9 predicted proteins | sample 1553071 | NCBI WGS metagenome assembly OGQB01 (sample SAMEA2580284, study PRJEB22360) | human gut metagenome | biome: human gut; feature: human-associated habitat; material: faeces | place: Denmark | collected 2008/2010
TCATAAGCTCGCATACTGAATCCTCCTAAAGCAAATGCTCCTATGTATTTATATGTTTTTATAAAATTCCATTGAAAAAAACATGATCCCGTTGCTCATATGCTTTTCACTAAAATTTTACCATTCCAGTTATTTCAAAAAAAGGAATCCTGCAAGCAGGATTCCTTTTCATGTCATTTACTACTTAGACTGTGTACAATATCCAAAGAAGAAGTATCCCAGTGGTGTGTAGTACATGCCTTCGATTCCATCACGCAGCATATATTTCTGTGTATAGAAGTACAGCGGATCAACTACGTAATCCTGACCTACTAAGATGTCCTCTGCCTGATGTAACAGTTTCATACGTGCAGCAGGATCAGATTCAGCTTTTGCCTGGTTGATCAGGTTATCGTAATCCGGGTTAGAGTACTGAGCGTCGTTATTTCCGCCGCCTGTTACCCACATATCAAGGAAGGAAACCGGATCATTGTAATCAGAAATCCATCCGTTACGTGCGATAGAGTAATCACCGTTTTTACGTGTCTGAAGGAAAGATGCCCACTCCTGGTTGTTCAGTGTAACAGTTACGCCAAGTTCCTGCTCCCACATATTCTGAAGTGCTTCAGCAACTGCTTTATGAGCATCACTTGTGTTGTACAGGTATTCTACAACCGGGAATCCCTCACCGTTCGGGTAACCAGCCTCTGCAAGGAGCTGTCTTGCTTTCTCGCAGTTTGCTTCGTAAGCATCCTTAGTCGGATCATAGTAATCGCCACCAACTTTACGGAAGTCAGATCCTTCCTCAGCATCAGAGATACCGCTTGGTACATATGCACTAGCCTCAACCTGTCCGGACTGAGTTACTTTATCAACAATGTAGTTACGGTCAACAGCCAGTGTGAATGCCTCACGTACTTTCGGATTGTCAAACGGAGCTTTCTGTGTCTGGAAACATACATAATATGTTCCAAGGTAGTCTACGATCTTCATATCGCCGGAAGCAATCAGGTTCGGAAGTTCTGCCTGCGGAGCTTCCTGGATGTAATCAAGCTCGCCGGATTTGAAACCGGAAAGCATAGCGTTTGTATCATCCATCAGTTTGAAAGTCAGAGTATCCGGTCCAAGGTTCTCATAATCGTAATAGTTCTCATCTTTTGCCATTACGATCTGTGAGTTATGTGTCCACTCTGTCAGTTTGTATGGACCATTGGAGATGTATGTAGAAGGATCAAATGTCCACTGATCTCCATTTGCCTCGATGATGTCCTGACGTACAGGCATCATAGCCGGGAATGCACACAATTCTTCAAAGTAGCTCAGGTCGTTTACCAGAGTTACTTCAAATGTTTTGTCGTCTAATGCTTTAGCAGCCAGTTCATCAGGATCTTTTTCACCTGCAATGATCTCATTGGCATTTACCACGCCATCCAGCATGTAGTTGTAGTCTGCTGCTGTTTCCGGATTTACCAGACGTTTCCAGGAGTACTCAAAATCACCTGCTGTTACATCTTTTCCGTCAGACCATTTGATACCGTCACGCAATTTGAAAGTATAAGTTACAGTTCCGTCATCATTCTCTGTCTTTTCATAGCTTTCAGCCTGTCCGGGAACCAGTTTTCCGCTGTCAGCAGTTCCGTCAGTACCATTGGCAACTTCTCCGCTGTCTTCCCATTTCATCAGACCTTCAAACAGATGCAGGGCCATGATACCACCGTCTACAGAACTGTTCAGCGCCGGGTCCATAGTCATAGGTTCAGAAGCCAGGTTTACAGTAATGTTGAAGTCACCGTCGCTTGCTGTGTCCTCTGTTGCGGCGTCATCTTTGGTTTCTTCCTCTGCTGCGTCATCAGCAGTGTCTTCTGTTTTAGCTGCGCTGTCTTCTTTTGCTGTAGTGTTGCTGTTTCCGCAACCTGCAAACATAGATACGGTAAATGTTGCAGCTAACAGGATGGATAAAACTTTTTTCTTCATATTATCCTCTCTCCTTTTCCTTTTATTGATAAACAGGAGCATCCTCTATCAGATTTCCTGCATTATCCGGTTATTTTTCATCTACTCTTCCAGCAGATGGCATGCTACCCAGTGACCTTTTTCGTACTCCTTAAAGGTCGGTACAACCTGTTTACATTTTTCGGTCGCATACGGGCAACGGGTATGGAACCGGCATCCGCTTGGCGGATTCATCGGAGACGGAATGTCTCCTTCGAGCACGATTCGCTGTCTGCTTCTGCTTACCTGCGGGTCCGGAACCGGAACTGCGGAGAGCAGCGTCTTGGTATATGGATGCAGTGGATGACGGTTCAGTTCATAACTTTCCGCAAGTTCCACCATAGTTCCCAGATACATCACACCGATACGGTGGGAAATATGTCTTACAACGGACAGATCATGTGCGATGAACAGATAGGTCAGTCCCATCTCATGCTGCATGTTTTCGAGCATGTTGACTACCTGTGACTGGATAGAAACATCCAGTGCGGAGATCGGTTCGTCACAGACGATGAATTCCGGATTGACTGCCAGCGCACGGGCAATACCGACACGCTGCTGCTGTCCACCGGAGAACTCGTGCGGATACCGGTTTGCATGCTCTGTGTTCAGTCCCACATGACCAAGCAGTTCCTTGATTCGGTCTGTTCTGTCCTGTTTACTCTTATATAATTTGTGAATATCCAATGCTTCACCGATGATCTCACCAACTGTCATACGTGGATCCAGGCTGGCTGACGGATCCTGGAAGATAATCTGCATCTTCCGGCGGTAAGGAAGCATATTCACCTGTTTTGCTTTTGGAACTTTCACCTGGCGCAGAATACCATTTTCATCTTTCTGCCACGGGTCTTTTCCTTCAAAAATAGTTTTGCCGTCATAGATGATCTTTCCGGAAGTCGGATTATACAGCTGTAATACCGTGCGTCCGAAAGTCGTCTTACCACAACCGGACTCTCCTACCAGACCAAGGGTTTCTCCTCTTTTAATCTCAATGGAGATATCTTCCACAGCCTGTACACCCGGTCCCTTCACACCTTTGATCGGGAAATATTTTTTCAGGTGTTCAACCTGAACGAGGGTATCATTTTTCTCACTCATGGCTACCTGCCTCCGTTTTTTCATTATTTTTCTCTGCTGCTTTCTGTGCTTTCATCTGTTCCTGTACACACAGCCAGCATGCGGCACGATGATTATCCCCAAGTTCCACATACGGCGGCATCTTCTGCAGACAGATCTTCATGGCGCTTTCACAACGTGGTGCAAACGGACATCCCTCCGGCGGATTCAGCATATCGACCGGTGTTCCTTCGATTGGGATCAGACGTTCGTAACTTTCCGCATCCACACGCGGCATGGAACGAAGAAGTCCTCTGGTATACGGATGACCCGGTGCATAGAAGATATCATCCACCGGACCCTGCTCCACCATCTTACCTGCATACATAACCGATACCTTGTCACAGATTTCAGCCACAACACCCAGGTTATGTGTGATGAAAATAATACCCATCTGATTGGTCTTCTGAAGTTTCTTCATCAGTTCCAGAATCTGTGCCTGAATGGTTACGTCAAGGGCAGTTGTCGGTTCATCTGCGATCAGAAGTTTCGGATGACAGATCAGCCCCATAGCGATCATGACACGCTGACGCATACCACCGGAAAGTTCGTGAGGATACTGTTTCATACGTTTTTCCACGTTATTGATTCCTACTTCCTCAAGCATCTCCATCGCACGTTTCTGTGCTTCTTCTTTACTGATATTTTTATCATGGGCTTTCAGCGCCTCCACCAGCTGATTACCGATGGTGTATACCGGATTCAGACAGGTCATCGGGTTCTGGAAGATCATGGCTACTTCATTTCCACGGAAGTTTACCATCTCCGCCGGTGTCTTCGCCAGGACATCCTGACCCTCGAAGGTGATAGAACCACCGATTACTTTTCCTGGATTCTGTAACAGGCCGATGATCGAATATGCTTCCACACTCTTTCCGGATCCGGACTCTCCTACAACACCCATAACTTCATTATAATTCACATCGTAACTGATGCCGTTTACTGCTTTTACTTCTCCTGCCGGAGTGAAGAAAGAGACCTGGAGATCTCTGACTTCCAACAGCTTGTCAGCTTTTTTATTCTGTTCCATTGTGTCTCTCCCTTTCTTATTTTTTCAGCTTCGGATCTAATGCATCACGAAGACCGTCACCAAACAGATTCAGGGACAGGATCATAACACTCAGGATCACTGCCGGGATGAACAGTCGGTACGGATAGGTTTTCAGTCCGCTCAGTGCTTCGGAACACATGGATCCCAGACTGGTCAGCGGTGCAGATACACCCACACCCAGAAAAGATAAGAAAGATTCCAGGAAGATTGCTGACGGAATCTGCAGGAATGTTGTGGTAACAATCTGTCCGATACAGTTCGGAAGCAGATGCTTACCGATGATACGTCCGCCCTTTGCACCCAGTGCTCTCGCAGCAGTTACATATTCCTGCTGTTTTAACTGCAGGATCTGTCCACGGATGATACGGCTCATGGTTACCCAGTACAGAAGACCAAAAGCGATAAACATGGAGATCAGGTTCGGTCCAAGGAGTGTTACCAGTTTCTGGAACACGCCGTCTCCGGAGTTCTGGAACTGTTCCAGTGCCGGTTTTAAGGTTGCGGATAACAGCAGGATGATCAGCATCTCCGGGATGGAGTAGATAATCTCTACGATTCGCTGCATCACGTTGTCCACCATACCACCGCAGTAACCGGATATGGAACCGTACAGTGCACCGATGATCAGTACCAAAATCGCCGCACAGATACCTACGATGATGGATACACGGGAACCAACCATAACGCGGACCATGATATCACGGCCCTGATCATCCGTACCGAACACATGTGGGAATACCTTTTCTCCTGCTGCCTTGCGCTCCAGTTCTTTGTTGGAGTATCCAAATATGCTGTGTTTGATACCCAGTACTTTGGCAGCTTCTTCTTCTGTCACTGCCTCTTCGTCAGCAGACTGCTGAGATACGGTTGCTTTCGCACGGATCTTTGCTTCATCTACACGGCTTAAAGTCTCACCTTTGGCTTCTGCTTCCTGCCGTGCCTGTTCTACCGCTTCGTCCGGTGTCAGGTTTCCTGCACCGTTATGTTCTTCCATGTAAGCATTAATCTTATCCTGATCCTCCAGGCTGTAGTGCCATGGATGTAAAGATTCTGAACCACGGATCTGCTGTTTGTAAGTATAAGGAACGACAGACGGTCCCACGAAAGCAAAAACAGAAAGCAGAATGATGATCACTAGTGCCACCATCGCAACCGTGTTTTTACGAAGACGTCTCCATGCATCCTTCCAGTAAGATACGCTTCTGCGGTCCTGAATAAAGTTTTCTTTTTCCTCTGATGTTGCCGGATCAAATGCATCTGCCGGCAGATCGTTCCACTGCAGAATATCCTCGATATTTGGCTGAAGTGAGCCCGGTTTGTTAAATCTTTTCTTATCGGACATAACCTTAATTTCCTCCCTTCACCAGATTAATTCGCGGATCTACCAGTTTGTAACACAGGTCTACCACCAGGTTCATGACAATAATAAATGCTGCCAGGAAAATGGTAGTTCCCATGATCAGCGGATAATCTCGGTTCTGGATCGCCTGTACAAAATAACGTCCCAGTCCCGGAATAGAAAATACAGTCTCTACGACAAGACCACCACACAGGGTAAATGCGATCTGCGGTCCCAGGTAAGTAATAACCGGAATCAACGCATTACGAAGTGCATGTTTGAAAATGATCTTGTTGTTTTTCAGTCCCTTTGCTCTGGCTGTCTTGATGTATTCCTGATTAATAGAATCCAACATGGCAGTTCTTGTCTGTCTGGACAGATAACACATCGGATAGAAGCCTAACGCTGCACAGGGCAGTACATAACTTGCCGGTGTTCCGTCAAAAAGTGCCGGAAATACTTTCACTCCTTCGATACCGCCACAGAGTGTATGTAACAGTAAGGTTGCCACTACAAATCCCGGCATGGAGATACCGATGGTACACAGCACACGCAGAAAGCTGTCCACCCAGGTTCCTCTCTTAAAAGCTGCGAGACATCCCAGCGGAACACCCACGATCACCGCCCACAACAGAGCAAGGCTGCCGACTTTTGCGGAAACCGGAAACATCTCTTTGATGATTTCGATAACCGGACGGTTTTTCTGCATCTTAATGGAAGTTCCGAAATCTCCCTGTGCAAGGTTTTTCAGATATTTACCAAGCTGAATATACTTTGGCTGATCCAGTCCGTATTTTGCATTCAGTGCCTGGATGGTTGCCTCGGATGGCGTCTTTTCTGATAACCACGGATTACCGGGAATTGCATTCATCAGAAAGAAGGTAATACAGGCAACAAGCAACAGCGTAACAAATGCCATACAGACTCTTCGAACTGTGTATTTTGTCATTTTCTACACCTTTCCTCTCTTTTTCATCTCTCCTGTCGATTGTGAATTGTCGACAATATACGATATTATAGCCACTTTAACGTGGTAATGTCAAGAAAAATGGACGAATTTGTTTTTATTTTTCGCACACATGTGCGTATATCGCGGACACTCTTTGAAAATTGTCCCTAGAAGAGGGATTTCCTTTTTTTGTTCAATTCTATAACTACTATTTTATGCCTGTTCTTTTCTCTTTATAACTTTATTTTCCGGTTGACCTTTTTTCCTTCGCTGTTTACAATGAAGTTACTTATTATCTATTTCAGGAGGAACATCACATGAATTCTCATATGGATTTTATCAAAGAACAGCTGTATGCACTGACTGGTATTCCAAGCCCTTCCGGCTTCACAAAGAAAGTGACCGATTATCTTTTATCTGAACTGACTGCTCTCGGATTCGCTCCGGAACGTTCCAGAAAAGGAAATGTTTTTGTCACTCTGGGAGGCTCCGGCTCTCCGCTTGTACTGGCTGCCCATGTAGATACCCTGGGTGCTATGGTGCGCTCCATCAAAGAGAACGGACGCCTTCGCCCGACAACCCTTGGTGGTCATCAGTGGTCCACCGCAGATGGGGAGAATTGTACGATTCACACCCGGGACGGCAGGATCTATACCGGCGTTGTCCTGAACACCGAACCATCTGCACATGTAGCTGATCAAAAAGTGGAACAGATTGAAGAGCATATGGAGATCCTCCTGGATGAAAATACAGATTCCAGGGAAAGCACCCTTGCTCTTGGGATCCAGACCGGAGATATCATCGCCATGGATCCGCGCACAGTAATTACAGAAAGTGGTTATATCAAAAGCCGTTTTCTCGATGATAAGCTCTCCGCAGCAATATTGCTCGGACTGGCTCACGCGGTAAAAGAAGACGGACTGAACCTGAACAGGAAAGTTTCTTTATTATTTACAGTTTATGAAGAAGTGGGGCACGGCGGAAGCTTTGTATCAGAGGATACCGAGGAAATGATCTCCGTTGATATGGGTTGTGTCGGTGCTGATCTTGCCTGTACCGAACGAATGGTATCTATCTGTGCCAAAGATTCCGGAGGGCCTTACAATTATGATCTGGTAACTGCTCTTTCTGCGGTTGCAAAAGAACAGCACCTCGGTTATGCCATTGACGTCTATCCGCATTACGGATCTGATGTGGAGGCAACTCTCCGTGCCGGTTATGATATCCGCCACGGCCTGATCGGTCCGGGTGTCTATGCGTCTCATAACTATGAACGTTCTCATATGGATGGCGTGCGGAATACGTTTGAACTGCTGAAAACATATGTGACACAGTAATTGCAGGAAACTATACTCATATGACGGTTTTTCAGACTCCGTGCAGACACAGATTGTGATTCGTTATCTGCGCAAATGAATGATCCATGTAGAATGTAAAAAAAAGAAAGATACTGAAGGCCTCCTGTTTTGGATTCTTTCTGTATCTTTCTTTTTATCTTTTTTCAGAGAACTATTCTTTTACAGTGCTTTTCTGTAAATCTCCGCAATCTCCTCTTTCGAGAATACAACCGGGTTATTCATGACACCGGCGGCAGATACTTTCATGCAGTTTTCTGCCATCCACGGGATGTCTTCTTCTTTGATTCCAAGATCCGACAGGGTACAATCCAGATTCAGTTTTTTCAACAGGGTACGGATCTTGGTTGCACAGTCTTCTGCAGTCATTCCACCCATGATCCTTGCGATCTTACTGAATTTTTCGCGGTTTCCTTTGTAGGATGCCTCGATGATCACCGGAGTCAGTGCGGCAAGTCCCTGACCGTGAACGATGTTTTTCAGGCCGCTTGCCGGATGTTCCATCCCGTGTGCCAGGGTAACACCGGCGGTGTTGATCACTATACCGCCGATGGTGCTTGCCAGGGTGATCTTCTCCCATCCTTCCTTACCTGCAGTACCGTTATAGACATCCACCAGATTATGGGCAATCAGATCAATCGCATATAAACTCAGCGCATCGGTAAAAGGCTGTGCGATTCTCGATGTATACGCCTCAATATTATGACACAGTGCATCGAAGGCAACCGAAGCCAGCACTTTCTTCGGCATTGTCATCATGCACTCCGGATCGATGATGGACACTTTTGCCACGATCGCATTGCAGCGCAGAGATTTCTTATCGCCATTTTCCGGATTGGTCAGTACCGCAAATCCGTTTCCTTCCGATCCGGTACCACAGGTGGTCGGAATCAAAACCAGAGGCAGTGCCTCATCACTTCTTAACCGGTTATAAATATAATCGCTGATATCGCTCTTATTTTTACTCAAGAATGCAATCGCTTTCGCGCAGTCCATGATGCTTCCTCCACCGATGGCAACTACTACGTCACAGTGGTTTTCTTTTGCAAATGCTGCGCCCTCTTCTGCTGTTGTCGTCAGCGGGTTCTGGCTGACTTTATCGTACAGCACCGTGGTAAGTCCTGCTGCCTCCAGACTGTCTTTGACTTTATCATAGATACCGGATTTCTTCGCACTGCTTCGTCCGGTGACGATCAATGCTTTCTTACCATATGGTTTCGTCAGTTCGCCTGCTTTCTTTACCTTACCGGAACCAAATACAATATTGACCGGCAGGAAGTAAGAAAAGTCGATTGCCGGTGTCTCTTCTTTTTCCACTTTTTCGGAACGGACAGTTTCCAGTGCTTTCTCCAGTGTTGTTGTCACTGCATCCGGCTCGGTATTCAGCTCTTCTACCTCTACATCGATATGAGAAGCGAATTTTTCTTTGTATTTTAATTTACAACCTATACAAAAGACAACACCCAGGATAGACCAGCCGCCTACCATGGCCCATTCCTGAACCACCAGTGTGGAACCGGAACCTGGAATCATGTACATAACAACCATGAAGCCGGACATAAGTACGGCAATGGCACCTACTATTTTATAATGTTTTACTTTATATGGTCTTGCCATCTCCGGTGCTTTCGTGCGAAGGATAATGAAAGAAGCTGCTACCATACAGTACGCCAGACAGCAACCGAAGTTACCTGCATCCACGATCCAGACAAGCATCTTTCTTCCTAAAAACGGTGCCGCTACAGAAAGTCCACCGATCAGAAGCAGAGCATTCACCGGAGTTTTGTGTTTTTTATGTAATTTTGAGAAAGGACGCGGAATCATATAAGACTCTGCCATAGAATACATGGCACGGCTTCCACCGATCAGGAATGAGTTCCAACTGGTGATAATACCGCACATACCACCAACGATCAGCACCTTAGACATAACGCTGCTATTAAAGGCCTTCGCCATGGCATCTGCTGTCACCAGACCGCTTCCGGACAGAGAGCTCTCAATATCGGCCGGACTCATCACATATCCAACGCCGAAGATGATCAGCGCATAGAAGACAACGGCCAGGACAATGGAAAGAATCATAATCTTACCGATCTTTTTTAATGGTACATTGATTTCTTCCGCTGCCTGAGGGATAACATCAAAACCGATAAAGAAGAACGGTGTTACCACTGCCACACTGAAGACGGATTTGATCACTGTAGAAGCGGAGTCGCCTACAAAAAGCTGTGGCTCCAGATTTGCCACATCACCGGTAATCACAGAAGATGCGATCAGAAGAAGACCTACACCTCCGATGATCACAGTCAGCACTGTCTGTAACACGGCTGCCGTCTTGGCTCCCAGAATATTGATTATAGTCATGAAGATGGCTACCAGGATCGCCACAGCAAGCCAGGAAGCATAAATATCAAATCCCGCCACCGTATACAGATATCCCTTCAGAAATCCCGGATAAATATAGGTAATGATCGTCGGCAGTGCACAGGCTTCAAAGCATACGACACTGACATAGCCGAGTACGATTGCCCAGGTACAGATAAAGGATCCGATCGGTCCCATTGCCTTGTAGCTGAAGACATGTTCCCCACCACACTGGGGCATGGCAGCGGTCAATTCCGCATAAGTCAGGCCAACGAAAAAGATCATCACGCCGCCGAGAGCAAAGCCGATCATGGCTCCCAGCACGCCGCCTCTCTGGATCCAGTCACCGGAGGATACGACCATTATGGATCCAGCCACGGGGGGATACGCCCCAGCCCCAGCCGATCATAGCTCCAAATGCTATGACCAGAATATCCCAGGCACTGAATACTTTATCAAATTCTGATTTTTTCTTATCCATAAACACTCACTTCCTTTTCTCATTCTCTCCTCAGTCTTCGAATCGAAGATCGATCATCTGCAACATATACTGTGCTGTTTTCTCCCAGCCAAGTACGCTGCTGTCGATCATCATATGACGTCCTTTCCGGTCACCCCGGTAAGAACCGGTCAGATATTTGTAACGGGAATGAAGCATCTCGTCATGATATTTCACCAGTTCTGCCGCTTCTTTCCGGCCAATGTTTTTCTTTTCCATCGTTGCCTGGATCCGGACTTCTTCCGGTGCATAGACGAAAAAGTTCAGGGTATCTTTCCGGTCTTTCAGAATATAATTGCTGCATCGTCCGATGATGACGCAGGAAGATTTCTCTGCAAACTTCTGAATAACCTCAAACTGGTTATAAATAACACGGTTTGTCAGATTTGCATACCGTGGACCATACTGTGTCTCAAAGCTGTATAAAACATTACTTCCGGCATCTGCCTTTTTTACCAGGTCACGGTCAACACCAATCTGTTCCACAACTTTATCCACGAGATCACGGTCGTAAAATTCGATTCCCAGTGCCTGGGCGATCCGTTTTCCGATCTCCGGACCGCCTGCACCGTATTCACATCCGATGGTGATTACTTTATGTTTCATAGGTCATCCTCCATTATTTTTCTAGAGCGTGTTTGAAAAAGGCTTTTCGTGAGCTGCGAGTCCCAGTTTGTGGGA
>OGQB01003058.1_pt1 | contig 11307 bp, 7 predicted proteins | sample 1553071 | NCBI WGS metagenome assembly OGQB01 (sample SAMEA2580284, study PRJEB22360) | human gut metagenome | biome: human gut; feature: human-associated habitat; material: faeces | place: Denmark | collected 2008/2010
GAGACAGCGGCTGGGCAATCTTAACAAAACCATCCGGTGTCTTGCACGCAGAGCCGCCAATCAAAGCAATTGGTGTAACGGAAATTCGTTTGTTTACAATCGGAATTCCAAATTCTTTTCCAATTTCTTCTCCTGTAGCAACCAAATCTTTTGCCATCGTCGTAATCTTTTTATATACGTTGTCACAAAGTTTATTCAAATCCGAATCAATACAATCCAAAAGGCTGATACCAAGAGTAATCGTACGCACATCCAGATTTTCTTTATCAATCATTTTATTTGTTTCAATGACTTCATTTATATTTATCATAGTTAAGCCTCCGTAATCTAATCCTTATAAGCGATGCATCTTGTCAAAAATCTCTTCCCTCTGTACACGGATTACGCAGCCGATTTCTTCACCCAAATTTTCCAACTCTTCGGAAGCATCCACGAAAGATTTTGTAAGCTTTGCAAAGTCAACAATCATCATCATATTAAAATATCCATCTACAATTGTCTGAGAAATATCTAAAATATTGATGTCGTTTTCTGCTAAGTAAGTACATACTTTTGCAATAATGCCTACGCTGTCCTTTCCTACTACGGTAATTATTGTCTTTTTCATTTCTTCCTCCATTCTGAAATAGTTTTCTATTTCATAATTATTGTATCGTCAACAGTTTTGTCGGCGCCATACGGTCTGCCACTAACAACTCTGTATCCATCTTTTTCCAAACTGGGTTTTGTTCCAATTCATAACTTACGGTCTGATAGGCAAGTTCCGGAAAATTATTTTCCTTGCTCAAATGACCCAGTAAAATATGCTGCAAACCGGGATGCAGCACTTTTTCAATCAGTCTTGCCGAGGCATCGTTGCTCAAATGCCCCTTTTCACCGAGAATCCTCATTTTAAGTGAGTACGGATAACTGCCAACCTGCAACAGGTTAATATCATGGTTTGCCTCTAAAAGCAGGGAATCGCAGTCTTTCAAATGGTCTACGATTTCATTGGAAAAGCAGCCCATATCGGTTGCAACTCCGATTTTTTTCGATTCTGACTGCACCGTATAACAAACGGGATTTGCCGCATCGTGGGAAATTCTAACCGGCATAATCTCCATATCTTCAATCGAAACCGCCTTTTCCGGCACAACCGCATGGAACAAATCTTCGGAAACACCTTTCATATCACCTTTTTCCCATATTGCCTCAATCGTTTCCTTCGTAGCATAAACAGGAATCTGGTACTTGCGCAGTACCGGTCCTAAACCACAAATATGATCGGTATGCTCATGTGTAATAAAAATGGCATGAAGGTTTTCTATCGGAAAATTTTTCTCCATTAAGCCCTCCCGAATCCGTTTCATGCTAATCCCTGCATCAATTAAAATCCGGGCTTCTTCGCCACCGACATAAATACAATTGCCACTGCTTCCGCTGGCAATACTATATAACTGCATGTGTTTCCACCTCAATTTGTCTCATTTTATATTACATCTGAGAACTTATCTTCTCACTGTCAATTGTAATCCGGTCACGTCCATTCTTTTTGGAATGATACATCGCCCAGTCTGCTCTTGTCAAAAGTTCTCCCGGATTGGCGCAAGTCTGCGGATAACTTGCCACACCAACGCTGGCACGAACTGAAATATGTTTTCCTTCGTAAACAACTTCCTCACTCCGAATCTGATTATGAATGTCCTCAACGATATGATATGTTTCATCCAAATCTTTTTCAAAGAATGCTACAACAAATTCCTCACCGCCGTAGCGTCCGGCAATACCTCCATGCTTGAGTGCTCCACGATTTAGTAACGAAGCCACATAACGAATCACTTCGTCACCGCACTGATGACCATAGGTGTCATTCACCATTTTAAATTTATCAATATCAAAAAGTGCAAGTGAAACCGGCACTTTTTTCGCCATAGCTTCCGACAAATACTTTCCTAATAGCTCCGTCAAGTGTCTGCGGTTATAAATTCTTGTCAAACCATCTCGGATTGCCATATCATTCATCTTCGCATAAAGACGTGCATTGGCAACACCAATACTAATCTGGCTGGCAATATTCTCATAGAACGCACGGCTGTCCATAAAGGCATTTTCTTTGTTCTTTCCAACAAACAGTGTGCCAAGTCTTTCTTCCTGATTCCGGATTGGCAGGCATACCACCGATGGAAGTTCCTGTTCACCCTCTAATTTAGTAAATAACTGCACAGAATCCGTAACATTATTTTGTATATAAGTCTGAGTCATGCGGAGAATCTCTGACATATCCGTATGTTCAATGGATTCAATCACCTTTTTTTGGAATTTGTCTCCTAACACACAGGAAATTGCATACACCCGCTGTTCTTCTTCCATTCCCGGAACATAAAGTTCATGATCCTGTTCCAAAACAATTACAACAACATCCAAATCCAATCGAACCTGTATCATATCAACAATTTTATCTAACATATCCTTTATCTCGATTGATGATATAATAATAGATGACAATTCATTCTGAACCGACATTTCATCATGTGAACGGTTAATCTTTTTATTTGCAAGCTGTAATTCGATTTTTTGAACTCCTAATTTTTCATTTACCCGGTTGATTTTTTCCTGTTGTTCTTTCATCTTATCATTGACTTCATTTAAATCTTCCAGTGCACGGTTCTGGCGAAAAATATCTCTTTCAAAACAATCCCACATGTAAGACATCATTTCACTGACTACCACAATTAAAACAAGCACAACCGATACCGTCACAAATTCACGGATAGCAATTCCAACCGTAACACGGCTTAAGTTATCTTGTGCTAACACAACAAGCATAACAAAAGATATAATACCATACAGACAGATATAAGTCACGTAAATAATAACCCGATGAGCCTTTTTCCCAAGAGCAACACTGAAAAAAAGCTCAAAGAAATAAATCAGGAACAGTATCAGGAAAATAATTCCCTCTAATTTTGTCTCTGCCATATAATAATACGCCAATCCAAGTGCCGGCCGCAAAAAGCAATACACTTTTTCTACCTGAATTATCCGCTTGGAATGAACATATTTTTTCTGCATATGGCGATTATGTACTAATTCTGTCACAATACACAACAAAGCGTATACAAAAAGAATCACATACCGGATAGTTACTACCTGATTCCCTGCAAAATAAAAACTAATACAGTAAATCAAAAGCATAACATCCAAAAAAATGTGATAAAACGCAACTTGTTTTTGTTTCCAGAATTCTTTAATTTTTTCTTCCATGCCAAGCCTCCCTTAAGACTCCCAGAACAATTCAATCCTATCACCATCATGAACAGGCTCTGTGAAATCTTTGTCTTCACCATTAATTCGAGTTACTAAACGCGTTCCTCCCGCTTTTGTCATATCAAACGGATATACATCAAACACATCGACAAAAATCGGATTTTTCTTATGTGGCATTTCGACCACATCACCATTTATCGTAACAAATACAGGTCCCGTCACTTCTTCTACCGGTGTAGAAATCGTTTTCTCCTGCCGTAACTGCTTTGCACCCGGAATCACTTCTCCGTCCGCTCCTAATTTTGCCGTATCGAATGGGACATCGCTCATCCAATCCGGCATCGGTTTTAACGGTGCCAACAATGGATCATCATCCATCTGCTCCTGCATCGTTTCTTCTCTTGTTTTTTCCGGCTCTTCCGGCTTAATAACCGGTCTTTTTGTAATTACATCACCGTCAACAATTTTTGCTGATGCGCCAGCCTCTCTTCCATTCAAAAGAACCAAAGTTTCAACATCCATACCGGCAAACTCTAACAATCTCTTAACGGAATAATAATCATAGGTACAGATTTCGTCTCCGTTTTTGACTTCGTAAAACGAGGATACCACCTCACCATTTGCCTCAACTAACTTTGGACATAACAGTTTTCTTCCAAATAAAGTCACGGTAATTTCCGCATTGCACTCCGGAATCTCTTTGATTAACAATTTTCCAGTACTTCCCTTTGTGGAAGGCCGAATCTGTATCGTATCATTTTCCTCTACTTTATCATTCAAGCTGACTAGTGTGCCATTTTTCTTGATCTCAGCCACCTCGCCAACTCTTCCCTTCTTTTCCCGGGTTTCACCATTTACCGTATAATGAATACTGTCTCCGCGAATCGGGAACAAATTATCTTTAGAAAAACCATAGCTGACACAGGCATCTAACACCGATACCTTGCCATTATCATATAATTTCACACGCTGCTCATTTACCATTACATGGATAAAGTTATTTTTCTGCTCATAATAAGTCATGCAAATACCAAGCGGTGTCACTAATGTGGAATCTTTGCGAATTCCCTCCTGCTCAAACTGAACCTGTGAAAGTACCTCTGCACCACGTATTGCCACACGCTCATTTGGCAATCCCAGATAATGTGCGAGACTCTCGGTAAATCCCTCATGCTTACCGCCTCCACCGACAACAAATACCGCACTAACACACTGACCGCCATTCAATTCCAAAATACGATCGGCAATGTTTTTGGTAATATTTTTCACAGCGTCTTCAGATATCTGTGCAATATCCTCTTTTGTTACCTGAATTTTGCTTCCAAATATGTCCTTAAAAGAAACACTCTTCTTACGCTCACAGGCTCTTTTTATGTACTCTGCAGTCTCAAAGTCTGTCAAATACTTCTTAGCAATCGCCTCCGTCACTTCATCGCCGGCAAGCGGAATCATGCCAAATGCAATAATACTTCCATCTTTTACAATCGAAATATCACTTGTTCCGGCTCCGACATCCACAAGCGCAATGTTCAAAAGGCGGAATTTTTCCGGAATTGCCATGTTAATCGCAGCAATTGGCTCAAGCGTCAGACTTGCCACATGCAATCCTGCAAGCTCAACAGCCGAATACAAGCCATCCACAACCTCTTCCGGCAAAAAAGTTGCAATCAACTCTACCTCGATGTAATTTGCCATATGCATCTCAATCATTTCCATCGGGTAGCCATTCAAATAATATTTTACAATCGAATAGCCGACACAGAAAAACTTCTTTCCACTGTCGGTCTGCTCTTTTCTTATTTCATCATAAGCCTGTTCCACACCCATCATATCCAAAGAACGAATATGGTCTTCCGTCACCTTTGTCTCTGAATTAAACTGATAGCGGGCTTTGACGCGCTTTGTCTTTAACACTCTTCCGGCAGCCGCAATGCTGACGTCCGATAAAGGTTCTCTCACACGCTTTTCCAAACGCTCTTTGACTTTATAAATCGTATCTGCTACGGTCGGTATATCGTGAATCTGTCCATCAATCACGGCACGCGTCGTATGCTCAATGTATTCCTGAGCAACCACAACAAAACGGTCTGTACCAATCCGGTAGCCAACCGTTCCCACAATGCTTCTCGTTCCGATATCCAATCCAAATACAAGCTTATTGTCTTCTGCGTTCATCATTTTCACCTTGTTCCCTCATCAAAGATTCTACATATCCATTATTCTATCACAAATTTGTCTTTCTGACTAGTAATTCTTCTATTCTTTCTTGCAGCTTTTGCAGGTTTCCATTATTCACAAGCAGTGCATCACATCGTTTTTCCCATTCTTTATCCGATAATTGCACTCTCATAATGGATTCTGTCTTTTCGCGGGAGTATCCTCTCGATTCCATAAGTCTCTGAATCCTTAGTTCTTTGTCTGTCACAACCGCCCAGATTATATCGCAGAGCGTGTCACATCCGGTTTCAAATAAAATTGCCGTTTCTAAACAGACAACCGGCTCATCCTTCCATTCATTTAATTGTTTACAAATCTGTTCTTTCACAAAGGGATGTACAATGGCATTTAGCCGCTCTCTGCCGTTGTCATCCTGGTAAATTTTATCCGCAAGCAAAGGACGCAGAATCTGTCCATCCTCTCCTGTGATGTCAACACCAAATGTATCGCAAATCTTTTGATAAGGCTCCGTCCCCGGTTTCATTGCTTCATGACCGAGGGCATCCGCCTCTATAATCTTTGCCCCATATTTTTCTTCCAGTAGATTTAATACCGTTGATTTACCACAGCCTACGCCGCCAGTAATACCAATTACCATTTTCTTTCTCCTTGGTTTTATTTTGCCTCATACCAATTTATTCCCTGCTTCACCTCTGCAATCAAAGGCACTGCCAAATCGCAGGCATGAACCATTTCTGTTTCCAAAATCTGTTTTACTTCATCAATTTCATCCTTGTGTGTCTCAATCAAAAGTTCATCGTGAATCTGCAAAATCAGACGGGATTTGTAATTGCCTTCTTTTAATTTCTTGTGCACACGTATCATCGCAATTTTAATAATATCCGCCGCCGTTCCCTGTATCGGAGAATTCATCGCAATGCGTTCACCAAACTGGCGCTGCATAAAGTTTTTCGACGCAAATTCCGGAATTGGGCGGATTCTTCCAAACAAAGATGTCACATAGCCTTTTTGTTTGCCCTGCTCCACCAGTTCGTCCATAAACCGTTTCACATCCGGATACGTTTCAAAATAATCCTCAATATATTTTTCAGCCTGTTTTTTTGAAATATTCAAATCGCGCGACAAACCAAATCCACTGATTCCGTATACAATTCCAAAATTAACTGCTTTTGCATTCCGCCTTTGCAGTTCTGTCACCTCTTCATAAGGCGTATGAAAGACAAGTGCTGCCGTCGTTCGATGAATATCAGCATTTTCCCGGTAAGCTTCAATTAAAGTTGCATCCTCTGACATATGTGCTAACACTCTTAATTCAATCTGTGAGTAATCGGCATCCAAGAAAACGTATCCGTCCTGTGGGACAAAAACTTTTCGGATTTGTCTGCCAAGTTCCATACGAATCGGAATGTTTTGCAAATTCGGCTCAGTACTGCTCAAACGTCCGGTTGCCGTCACATTCTGATTAAATGTTGTGTGGATTCTGCCATCCTTTTCATCGATATCGCTCTCCAGTCCATCTGCATAGGTAGATTTTAACTTCGTGAGCTGGCGGTACTCCAGAATCATCTCCACAATCGGATCCTCAAAACGGAGTTTTTCAAGAACTTCTGCTGAAGTGGAATATCCTGTTTTTGTTTTCTTTCCATAAGGCATATGCATTTTTTCAAACAAAATTACACCTAACTGTTTCGGTGAATTGATGTTAAATGATTCCCCGGCACGCTCATAAATATCCGCTTCCAGTTCAGAAATGCGCTCACCAAGTTTTGCACCATATTCATGCAATGCCTCTTTTTCCACTAAAATCCCCACCTTTTCCATGTCATAAAGGGTAAATAAGAGTGGCATTTCAATCTGTTCAAACAATGACTGCATTTTTTGTTTTTTCAATTCTTTGGAAAGATTCGGATATGCAAGCACATTTACCAGTGCACAGTAGCTAAAGTAACGTACTGCCTCGTCTTCTTTCTCTAAAAAGGCAGTTTCTTCCGGCTGTTTACCAAAAAACTGTTCATATGGGTGCATCAAAACAGATGCATAGTTTTCTGCAATCTCTTCTTCTCCAAACTTTTTCTGAACCGGGCTTAGCAGATACGCAGCCAGATTCGTATCATACGAGTTTTCCGGTTTTGCATCCGGGAAGAAATCTAACTGGTTCTTTAAATCATTGGCAACCAATATATGTGTTTTCAAAAGATTACTGATTTCACTTGTAATATCGTATTCGGACAAATCATCGCCCACTTTGCAAAAAGCAATCTTTTCTTTGGAAAAAGGAACCGCCATACCTAAAAGTCTTCCATCTGCCTCCGTCATAAATAACGTCATCTGTCCGCTGGCACTCGTTGTTACTGCAGCATCCTTTCGAAAAACGGCCTTGACCGCTACCGGCTCTTTCTTTTCAATTGTCTGCACAAAAGAGAGCCAGTCTTTTTTTGTCTCAATTACCTGAAAATATTTTTCCAGTTTTTTATCTCTGCCGGTATCCTCCGAAAATCGCCTTAAAATGGATTTCAAATCCAAAGACTGAATCATCTGGTATGCTTTTTCGTTAAACATATCCTCAAACGTACACTCCGAAAGCACCACTCCCAATTTGCAGTTTGTCCTTATAGTCGCTAAATCTTTACTCATTTTTGCCATGTCCACATGGTTCTTCAACGCCTCTTTCGCACGATTTGGTGTTACTTCATCTACATGCTCAATCGCATTTTCAACCGTACCAAACATCGTCAGAATTTTAACTGCTGTCTTCTCACCAATTCCCGGAACACCCGGGATATTATCTGAAGCATCTCCCATCAGCCCTTTGAGATCAATAATCTGAGATGGTGTAACACTGTATTTTTCAATTACCTGCGCTGTATGATAGTCTTCGACAACCGTCTTTCCACGACTCGTTTTCGGAATGCGGACCAAAATAGTATCCGTCGCTAACTGCAGCAAATCGCGGTCACCGGATACAATCGAAACAAGATATCCTTCCTGCTCCGCTTTTTTCGCCATCGTTCCTAAAATGTCATCCGCCTCAATGCCTTCTTCCGCATAAATACGGATATTCATCACTTGAAGAAGATTTCGGATTACCGGCACCTGTTCACTCAATTCTGCCGGCATCGGTTTTCTTTTCCCTTTGTATTCTTCGTACATTTTATGGCGGAAAGTCGGTGCTTTTTCATCAAACGCTACTAACAAATGCGATGGCTCTTCTTCATCCAATATTTTAAACAAAATATTTAAAAATCCGTAAATCGCATTTGTATGCAAGCCCTCGCGGTTTGTTAAATCCGGCACACCATAAAAGGCGCGGTTCAATATGCTGTTTCCATCAATCAGTACAAGTTTGTTTTCCAATTTTTTGACCTCTTTATTTTTTGATTTTTATTTTCCGTTTGCTTGTGTAACCACTCTCATAGCGTTTTCCTTTTTTGCTGTAATATGCTTTCACACGGATATAATACGTTCCTTTTTTCAGACCGCACGCTTCAAAACGGTTTCCGTTCAATATATATTTCTGTGTTTTTTTCGCAGCGAAGGAAGATGCCGTCGAAACTTCCATCTGGTACCCATGTACCATTTTCCCACTCGAATAAGTAATCGCAAACGATTTCTTGTTTTTCTTCAATTTCTGAATTTTCGGTGTCTGCGGCACAATTTTAAAGGAAATGGTTTTCTTTCCGGTAAAATTGCCCATGCCCTGTATAACAACCGATGCTTTTCCGATTTGAAGATTATTCCGGTACACCAATGTATAGTCTCTATTTTTCTCTAATTTTACTTTCCCCACCTTCAACGTCACATTTGGTTTCACCCATCTTCCGGTATAACTCTTTGTCTTTTTATAATGACAAGTTACCGAGCGGACCGAACGTTTCACAATGGTATAAGAAACTTTTTTCGTCCCCTTGTAATTACCAATTCCCTTAATCGTAATTGTTGCTTTTCCTAAATTTTTATTATTCTGATAAGATGCCTTGTAATCTTTTCCGGAATCAAGCACCTCTCTTCCATCCTTAACCGTTTCGTTTCCTTTGATTGCCTTACCTTCATAAGCATATTTCTTTTTCAAACGAATCATTTTCTTTGTCAGAGCTTTTTTCTTAACCGGAACTTTCACACGGATAATCACCGTACGGTACATTGCTGTATTTTCCGGCACATATTTCGCACGATAACCGGAATATTTCTTTGCTTTCACCTGGCAAATTAAACGATATCCGATATCTTCTTTTGTCACTTTGTAGGTAAGCCCGGCTGCTCCTTTAATTGCTGCCGCTCCGTCAATGGTCGTGACATCATCTTCTTCTTTTACATTTGCCGCAAATTTGTGGATGGCATCCAACTCATATGTGCCATCGTCATCGCTGTCATCTTCTTCGTCATCATCCTCATCATCATCCGCTTCCAAATCGTCTTCTTCGGCTCCGCCTGTCTCATCTAACACGGACTCAAAACTCTCTGCATCCTCTGCTTTTTTTACACGATACCACTGATAAGACAATTCACCCGGATCCACTGAATCCAGTGATGGTTTTGCGGTAAGCGTCTCATCAATTGCCGGTGTTCCAGTTATTTCCACACTTCCGGCAATTGCCATTTTGTCAGTCGTAAAGACCGCACTTTTTGCCACTGCCGATTCATTTCCTGCATCATCTGTCATAAAAGAATAAATTACATATTCCGTTTCCGCTGCAAGTCCATTAAATGAAAAATTAGAAGCTTTTGCACCATCTACTCTTCCATAACCAACAATCCCATAATGAGAAGTCACACGCGACAATATAAATTTCGTTGTCATGCCACCGCTTTCTTTCTCTGCCTCTTCGCCTAACGCCTTTGGCAGTACCACATAATAAAATTTACCCGGTTCATTTCCGGTAATCAATCCGGAAGAAGTCGTATCGGTATCACTGTCAAAACAAGAAACCGATGTAATCTGTGGTGCTGTAAAATCAGCTACAATTGTAATCGTTTTGTTTGTCGTATCAATCGCATTCTTTGTCGCATCTGCCTGTTTCGATGCTAAATAATAAGCAATCTCATTTTTTCCTTCTGTCAACGTCACAGACATCGTATCTGCCCAATTTGCATCCACTGAAGCCTGACTGCTGATTCGATAGCCTGCCGGTGCTTCTATCTCAACCTTATCGTCTGTCAATCCTGTCCTGTCTGCAATATTAATTGTATCTTTTTCCGTCTTTGCCACCGCATTCGTATGATAAGCACGAATTTCATAAGCCGGAGCATTTTTTGCCAGCTGATAAGAAATTTTCTGTTTCTCATCACTGCTCCTTTCATCCTTTAACACAAACTGCTGTTTTCCGGCAGTTTCCGATGAAATCGTAAGTGTAACTCCATCCGGCAAATCCTTTTCATCGGATACTGCGTAATGCACATCTCTGATAAAGGTACGCTTCTGTCCATAATACTTCCACAAGCCGGAAAATGGTGTTACCGTAACAATTTCTTTTGGTTCAGCTGTAGGCTCTATCGTAGCAGCCCCTCCGGTCGCACTTCCACCTGAAGTCACATTTGCAGTTAATAATACAATTTCACTGTTTTTTTGTTCCTTCGCCTGCGTATTCACCGAGGTCATCCCCATAAATAATGCACATGCTAAAATCCATGCTAATCCTTTTTTTAACTTACATTTTCTCATAGTTCTCCCTTCTAATATAACTTAATTCAGGATAAATTATATTTTACACGTAAATGTGTTGAAACACAATATAAAAAGAAAAGTTGTTTGTGTCAAGTGTTCGTTGGCACTTTTTTTGTTTTCAGTAATTCCGTAGAAAAGCTTTGTGTCTCGTGGGCACTCTCGCTCGTTGAGTGCGTAGCGGTATGGGCACTGAAACTACCAGTGCCACATACCGACGTACT
>OGQB01003059.1_pt1 | contig 11305 bp, 7 predicted proteins | sample 1553071 | NCBI WGS metagenome assembly OGQB01 (sample SAMEA2580284, study PRJEB22360) | human gut metagenome | biome: human gut; feature: human-associated habitat; material: faeces | place: Denmark | collected 2008/2010
TGGCTTGTATGTCTCGGGATTTTAGCATATTCATGCCAAAACACCTCGCGGAATAGTGATGTGTGAACAGTAACCAAAATTCATTACAGATTGCATTATTTTGCGGAATTGCTACCGAATCAAAAAGAGACAAAAGAGACCACTTGTCTCTTTTCTGTCTCTTTTAAAAAAACTATAGCAATTTTATAAGATTTCTATAGTTTTTTCAGGGTTTCTGTACTATAATGAAACCCATAAAGAGATTGTCATATCAAAAATAGTAATCTAATTTTCTGCCAGAAAATCAGATCATCTCCCCTCAAACTGGAAATTCAGGGAAAGTTGTTCTGATATTATTATGAAAAAGATGATCGAAGCCCAGGAAAGACAGATGTCCAGTGGTTCCCAGGGCGGACAGTACTAATCAGATAAAAGCCTCTCAGTTGAGGAACTGAAAAAAACCGATGGTGATGACTGAAAACAGTCAAATCCATCGGTTTTTCTATAAAAGCGAATTAATAAAATCAGATCATCCCTATCAGATGTACGATCAGTGCAGCCACCCAGGCAATCACACACTGCCATACCACAACACCAACAGCCCATTTGCTGCCCATTTCACGTTTGATCGAAGCGATAGCCGCCACACATGGTGTATAGAGCAAACTGAATACCAGCAGGGATGCTGCTGCCAGCGGAGTCAGTACAGAGGCAATATTTCCACTGAAAAGTACTTCCAGAGTAGATACCACGCTCTCTTTTGCCATAAATCCGCTGATAAGAGCTGTACAGATTCTCCAGTCTCCCAGTCCGATTGGTTTAAATATAGGTGCCAGGACTCCCGCCACCATTGCCAGAATACTGTCTGCAGAATCTTTTACAAGATTTAAATGCAGATCAAAGCTCTGCAGGAACCAGATTATCATTGATGCAAGCAGGATAATAGAAAACGCTCTCTGCAGGAAATCTTTTGCTTTTTCCCACAAAAGCTGACCTACATTCCTTGCTCCCGGCAGCCGGTAATTGGGAAGTTCCATGACAAACGGTACGGGATCTCCCTTGAAAAGAGTTCTGTTATACAAAAATGCCGCCAGGATTCCCACCAAAATTCCAAGCAGGTAAAGACCTGCCATAATAAATCCGCCCTTCTTCGGGAAAAAAGCACTTACAAAGAAAGAATAAATCGGCAGCTTCGCAGTACAGCTCATAAATGGAGTCAGCAAAATCGTCATCTTTCTGTCACGCTCACTTGTAAGTGTACGTGTGGCCATAACAGCCGGAACCGTACATCCGAATCCAATCAGCATTGGCACAATGCTTCTTCCTGAAAGGCCGATCTTACGCAGAAGTTTGTCCATCACAAAAGCAACACGTGCAACGTATCCGCTGTCTTCCATAAGAGACAGGAAGAAAAACAGGGTTACGATAATCGGCAGAAAACTGAGTACACTTCCCACACCTGTAAAAATACCGTCAATGACCAGGCTATGCATGGCACTGTTTACATTTGCTGCTGTCAGTGCTACTTCTACCAGCGCAGAAACCTTATCAATTCCAATCTCCAGAAGCCCCTGAAGCCACGCTCCGATTACATTAAAGGTAAGATAAAATACCAGTACCATGATTCCGATGAAACAGGGAATCGCGGTATATTTTCCTGTAAGGACTTTATCAATTTTCTCACTTCTGATTCTCTCCTTACTCTCTTTTGGCTTTACAACTGTCTGTTCACACAAACGCTCAATAAAGTCAAAACGCATATCTGCGATTGCAGCACTTCTGTCAACCTGACGCTCTGTTTCCATCTGCTGTACGATATGCTCCAGCATCTCCGTCTCATTTGTGTCCAGCTTCAGCTTCTCAAGAATCAGCGGATCTCCCTCGATTGCCTTGGTTGCTGCAAAACGGGTAGGAATATCAGCCTGCGCCGCATGATCCTCAATCAGGTGCATGACCGCATGAATACAGCGGTGTACTGCACCGTCATGGTCACTCTTATCACAGAAATCCTGACGCAGCGGATGTTCCTGATATTTCGCTATATGTAACGCATGGTCAACCAGCTCATCAACCCCTTCATTCTTTGCTGCGGAAATAGGGATTACAGGTACTCCAAGCAGCGATTCCATCTTATTTACATCTATAGAACCCTGATTTCCCAGCACTTCATCCATCATGTTCATTGCAACTACCATAGGAATATCCATCTCCAGAAGCTGCATGGTCAGATACAGGTTTCTCTCAATATTGGTAGCATCCACAATGTTGATGATCGCACTTGGTTTCTCATCCAGGACAAAATTTCTGGAGACAATCTCCTCACTGCTGTAAGGGGACATGGAATAAATTCCCGGAAGGTCTGTGATTTCTGTATCCGGATGGCCTTTAATCGAACCGGTCTTACGATCCACCGTTACTCCTGGAAAGTTTCCCACATGTTGACTGGAACCTGTCAGTTGGTTAAACAGTGTAGTTTTTCCACAGTTCTGATTTCCCACCAATGCGTACGTCAGTGTAGTTCCCTCAGGCAGTGGATGTTCATCTTCTCTGGAATGATACTTTCCATCCTCTCCAAGTCCCGGATGTGCCAGGTCGCTTACAGCCTCTATTCCGGCGTGACTTCTGCTTCGCTTCGGGATCTGTTCGATTTCTATCTGCTCTGCTTCCGCAAGTCTTAATGTCAGTTCATATCCATGTACCTGCAATTCCATGGGATCTCCCATGGGTGCAAACTTCACGACTGTGACCTCAGCTCCCGGAATCATACCCATATCCAGGAAATGCTGACGCAGGGCACCCTTGCCGCCAACCGACGTGATCACAGCACTTTTTCCGATTTCCAAATCTTTTAATGTCATTTTCAGTCGCTCACCTTTTGTATTTGTATTTGGTTATCATCGTCGTTATTATAGCAATCCTCGTAAATAATGCATCTTAATCCAGCCCATCAGAGTGTGAAACCCTGCTGAACTGTCTTAAATGCATTATTTACGAGGATTGCTATAGCCGATTTTTCTCAATAACCTTATGCAGATAGCTTATACTAACTGATAATTTTTGTCAAGTAGCAGGTATGTCTCAATTTTTTATAACCGAAAGCACAAAAAACTCAGATGAATTTATGCTATCATCTGAGTTTCTCAATGTCTTAACCTGACAGGTCATTAAACCTGTCTGTGATTACTTCATTACTTATTATTCTGATCATTCTCAAGTAACTGATTTATGTGATTGTCATGAGATTTGAAAATTGTTCTTATCTTTTATATGTCAGATCCACACAGAACCTGTAATATCACCGTTAATTACATAATATGCTTTGTTCTCTTCAGGTTTGATATAAATCTTAATATCTTTGAGATCTTTCTCCTTTTTACCCAGTTCGTCTGTCCAGATTCTTCTGACATTACTTAAAATATTTTTTGTATATACTTCTCTGCCCATGAACTGAATATATACTTCTGCTGTTGCTTCTTTCTTAGTGGTTCTTCTTGTTGTCTTCTTCTCGGCAGCGGTCTCTTCAGCCGGTTTCTCAGCTGTCTTAGCAGGAGCCTTCTTTGTAGTTCTTTTCGTTGTTTTTGTTGGTTTTGCAGCAGTCTTTGTTGTTTTAGCTGTCTCTTTTTTCTCGGCTTCTTTCTCTGTTTCTGCCGGTTTCTTTTCTACAGTGTCTGCTGCTTTAGCTGTTTCTTTCTTCTCGGTTTCTTTCTCTGCTTCTGCTGATTTCTTTTCTGCAGTCTTTCTTGTTCTTCTTGCTGCCGGTTTCTTTGCTGTTGTTTCTTTCTTTACAGTCTCTGTTTCAGCAGTTTCTTTCTTGTTTGCTTCTTTATTTACAGCTACTTCTTCAGCAGTTGTCTTTGCAGGAGCCTCTTTAACTTCGGTTGTCTTCGCAGTGGATGTGTTGAGATCTGCTGTAGTTGCTTTTGTTGCCATATGATTAGCCTCCTTACAAGGTATAAGTATTCGTAACTGCTCAGTTTTGTACAGTTACAGGTATTCTTATGTTACCGAAAATATGATAAACAGTAACATTCTTTTATGAAAATAGAATACTACGAATCTTCTGCTTTTGCAATGTTTTTCTGTTTTTATAATTTAGGCATCTTATGAACAGTAACATGAACAGTATTATTTTTTACTCTGTATCCGTCATTTTCTATAGTCCTAGATTCTGCAGATCTTCCTTCATATATGCCGAAAGTCTCCTCTGAAGTTCCTCATTCTGCGGAAGGCTTAAATCCGCATCAAGGGACAGAATCTCCGAAGCCGTTTCACTGGCAGCTTTCAGGATATCCGCATCCTGATAGATGTCCCCCAGTTTAAATTCCAGCAGACCACTCTGGCGGATTCCAAAAAGATCACCAGGACCGCGAAGCTTCAGATCCTCTCCTGCAATATAAAATCCATCGTTGGATTTATTCAGGATCTGCAGACGTTTAGAAATTTCCTTTGCACCATTTCCCTGCATAAAAATGCAATATGACTGATATTCCCCTCTACCGACACGCCCACGAAGCTGATGAAGCTGTGCCAGCCCGAAACGCTCGGCATTCTCCACCATCATCACTGTAGCATTAGGCACATTCACTCCTACCTCAACTACAGTAGTAGATACCAGGATCTGAATTTCCCCTGCGGCAAAAGCCTCCATGATCACATTCTTCTCTTTCGCTTTCATCTTTCCATGAAGAGAAGCAATCTTTATATCCGGCGAAAAAACATTGCGAAGCTTCAGGGTATAATCCAGCACATTTTCCCCATCCATCCCTTCGCTCTCCTCCACCATTGGACAGATCACATAAACCTGCCGTCCCTGACGGATCTGCTTCTCCATAAAGGAATAAGCCTTCGGCCTGTAAGAAGTATCCACCACACAATTTTTAATGGGAAGTCTCTGCGCAGGAAGTTCATCAATTACTGAAATATCCAGATCCCCGTATATAATGATCGCCAGCGTCCTTGGAATCGGTGTAGCACTCATCACCAACACATTAGGCGGGTTTCCCATAGTAGTCAGTGCTTCCCTCTGTTTCACACCAAAACGATGCTGCTCATCTGTAATAACCAGTCCAAGATTATTGTACTGCACTTTTTCCTGAATCAGCGCATGCGTTCCTATCACCAGGTTAGCCTCTTTTGACGCGATCAGCGCATATTTTTCCCTTTTCTCCTTTGCGGTATCTGATCCTGTCAGCAAAACCGGATGCCCAAAATCAATATTCTGTTCCTGCAGCAACTTCTCCATTGCCTGAAAATGCTGCCTTGCAAGAACCTCCGTAGGTGCCATAAGCACTGCCTGATATCCATTCTCCACAGTCATGATCATTGCAAGAAACGCAAGGATCGTCTTACCACTTCCTACATCTCCCTGAACCAGTCTGGACATCAGAGCCTGGCCGCTTAAATCCCTCTCAATCTCATGCCACACATTCAACTGCGCCTTTGTCAGATCATAGGGCAGACTTTCAATAATCTGCTCTGTCGTCCACACCGGATGCATGGGAAACGCATTCGGTGCTTCCTCCGTCTTCTCCTTCAAAGACTGCACAGCAAGAATAAAAAGAAGAAACTCGTCAAACACCAACCTTCTCCTTGCAGCTAACAGCTCCTGCATATTTTTGGGAAAATGAATCGCAGGAATCGCAAAATTCCTGTCTGCCAGGTGATACCTCTCCTTATACTCATCTGCCAGATACTCTGCCTGAAGCTTCTGCTCATCAAGCACCTGATGGATCAGCTTCACGATCGTCTTATTAGAAAGCCCCGCAGTCAGTCCATAAATCGGCTGAAGACTGTGCAGAATCTCCTCATAAGCCGCAGGCGTAAAAATCTCAGGGTGCTCCATCTGCAGCTTCCCCTGCTTCCTGACGACACGCCCCCGCAGAACAAACCTGCTGCCTTTCCTGACTGCAGAGCGCAGATACGGTGCATTAAACCACGTAACAGAAATTTTCCCCGTAAGATCTGCCACAGTGGTCGTGATCACCTGAAGATTCCGCACCTGATTCACATACACACCCGTTATAACCGCCACAGAAATCGCCACAACAGCTCCCTCTTCCAGAGACCGGATCTCAACAGGCTCCTCATACGCATCATAATTACGTGGATAATAACTCAGAAGAGATTCCATATCCGTAACTCCTATTTTCGCAAATAACTTTTCCGTTTTCTCCCCCACGCCCTTCAAAGTACGCAAAGATGTTGACATATACCACCGATTCCTTTCTACTACAATATAATTATGAATATCCCTTACAGCCAGTAAAAATTATCTATCTTATCCCTGCAAAAAATAACCAAATCAAGCAACCCTCATTCTTCAATCACAATAATCTGCCGACAATAAACTTCCACTATCCAAATCTCAGGCAGGAAAATATTTGTGTCAGGATGCATTTGCAGGTATCTTAGAGATTCTTAGGCGAAAAAAATCTGCGTTATGAGCCGACTGCCTCACTGTCTGAGCGAAGTTTGCAACGGAGCGAGTTTGACAAGACGGCTCATGCTTTTAGCAGATTTATGGAAACTTAGAATATCTTAGGCTCCGAAACCGCACCCCAGACAAAATATTTTCCGCTCCGCGTCCCTCTTGAACATAAAAAGAGCCAGAAACTCCCCTTTTCCGAAGTTTCTGGCCTTTTTTATCAGTTTTTAAAGCTATGGATCGGTGCCGGAATCCTTCCGCCACGCTGCACAAACGCATCACAGGAGAACTGATTCACCGGCATGATCGGTGCATAACCAAGCAGTCCACCGAACTCAACCACTTCGCCAACCCCCTTACCAATTACCGGGATCAGACGAACCGCCGTAGTCTTCTGGTTCACCATACCAATTGCAGACTCATCCGCAATAATACCCGCAATCGTAGAAGCCTTCGTATCTCCGGGAATTGCAATCATATCAAGACCTACAGAACATACACAAGTCATAGCTTCCAGCTTCTCAAGAGTCAGTGCCCCTGCATTCACCGCATCAATCATACCCTGATCCTCGCTGACCGGAATAAATGCACCACTCAAACCACCAACTGCTGTAGAAGCCATAACTCCACCCTTCTTAACCTGGTCATTTAACAGAGCAAGCGCTGCTGTTGTGCCCGGTGCACCTGCATGCTCCAGACCAATCTCCTCAAGGATCTCAGCAACACTGTCACCAATTGCAGGAGTAGGAGCCAGAGACAGATCCACGATGCCAAACTTAACACCAAGGCGTCTGGAAGCCTCCTGTGCTACCAGCTGACCAACACGTGTTACCTTGAAGGCAGTACGCTTGATCATCTCACAAAGAGTTTCAAAATCCTTACCTCTTACCTGTTCCAGCGCAGTCTTAACAACGCCAGGTCCGCTGACACCAACGTTAATGATAGTGTCTGCTTCTGTCACACCATGGAAAGCACCTGCCATAAACGGGTTGTCATCCGGTGCGTTAGTAAATACAACAAGCTTGGCATTACCAATACTGTCTTTATCTGCTGTCTTTCTGGAAGTTTCAAGAATTATCTCACCAAGCATCTTTACTGCATCCATGTTAATTCCTGTTTTCGTAGAACCAACATTAATGGAGCTACATACTCTGTCTGTTACAGAAAGTGCTTCCGGGATAGATTCCATAAGATATCTGTCTGCTTTTGTCATTCCTTTATTTACTAATGCAGAATAGCCACCGATAAAGTTCACGCCTACTTCTTTCGCACAGCGGTCTAACTCTTTTGCAATGCGGACAAAGTCTTCTGGACCTTTACAGCATGCACCACCTACTAATGCGATCGGTGTGATAGAAATACGCTTATTAACGATAGGTATACCGAATTCTTTCTCGATCTCCTTACCTACCTTTACAAGATTCTTAGCCTTTGTTGTAATCTTCTTGTAAATATTCTCGCATACTTCATCAAGAGATTCGCTGACGCAGTCTAACAGGCTGATACCCATTGTGATCGTACGAACATCAAGGTTCATCTCATGAATCATCTTATTGGTTTCAATTACTTCATTTATGTTTAACATAGCAGGCCTCCTAGATACGGTGCATCATTTCAAAGATTTCCTGGTGCTGTGCCTGAATCTTAACACCAAGCTCCTCACCAATCTGCTCAAGCTCGCTTGCCATAACAGGGAAAGTCTTAACTACTTCTTCTGACTCAACAATCATCATCATGTTGAAGAAACCGCCGGTAATGGTCTGATTAATATCAAGAATGTTTACATTATTGTTTGCAAGATACGTACAAACCTTTGCAATGATTCCAACAGAATCTTTTCCGAGTACGGTGATAATTGATTTCTTAAGCTTTTTTCCTTCCATGGTTAATACTCCTTATGTGTGTAAATTATTTAAGGTAATTATACAAAGCAATTACTAGATATAATTACGATTTAACTGCTCAAGTTCTTTTTCTTTTTTCCCTAGATTATACAAGTAGGTGCGGTTCTGCTCGCTACCTGCAAAGTAAAGTTCGCTTTATCAAGATCAATATTATGTAATAAAAGCTCCACCTTTACCGTCTCATAGGCCAGTTCACCATAGTTATTCTCTTTACTAAGATGCCCCAGAAAAATATGTTTACACTCTTCTCCAATTACTTTTGACAAAAACTGTCCGGCTCTCTCGTTCGAGAGATGCCCCTTATTCCCCATTATTCGCTTCTTGAGAGGATACGGATACGGACCAACCATGAGCATATTTAAATCATGATTCGACTCCACCAAGAGGGATTCACATCCCTGCATCTTCTCTACTAAATACTCATCATACGTTCCAAAGTCAGTTGCTACCCCAACTTTAGATTCCGTATCGCTTACTGTGTAACAGACCGGATCTGCCGCATCATGAAGGATACGGGAGGCTTCTATTTTAATTCCATCCATGTAAATTGGCTGGTCGGGTGTGATACTCTCAAAAAGATTCTTATCCACCTTTCCAAGCGAAGATGTACTTAAAATCTCATCAATTGTCCTTGCTGTAGCAAATACAGGAACCGGATACTTTCTAAGGAACACACCAAGACCACTGATATGATCCATATGTTCATGTGTCACGAAGATTCCCTGAATGGTTTCCGGTGCTACTTCCATCTGTGTCAGTCCCTCCACAATTCTCTTTCTGCTGATTCCCGCATCAATAAGAAAATGGGACTTTTCATTACCTACATATATACAATTACCGCTGCTACCGCTGGCGATGCTCGCTAAATTCATCTATTTACCATCCTTTTGGCTCAAATTTACCAACCATTATATACTAAATTATCTTATTAGTAAAGAGTTAGTAAAGAGAAAGCAGGCTCTCTACCGCCGTTTTTATCTGATTTTCCGTTTCAGAGATTCCTAAATGGTTATCAATTACTGTGGAACATTCCTTCCGAAATACTTCTTCTGGAAGCTGTTTTGCCATAATTTCACGGCACTTTTCTTCGGTATATCCCCGGCCTTCTTTTAGACGCTCAATACGAGTTGCCTCATCTACATAGACATACCACATCATATCAAAATCATTCTGATAGCCTTCTTCTAAAAGGAGAGCCGCCTCCACCGCAATGAAAGAAGCCTCTCCTTTTTCCTTTATCCCATCGATCCGATGGAAAATCTCTTTTTTTACATTCGGATGTGTAATCGCATTTAAACGGGCGAGTCGTTCCTGATTTCCAAAAACAACTTTTGCCAATGCCGGCCGGTCAATCGTTTTATCTTGGGCAAGGATTCCCTCACCAAATGCCTCCACGATGTCTAAATAATTCTGCTGGCCTGGCTCCATTAAATCATGTGCCACTAAATCGGCAAGAATCACTTCCGCACCGTATTTTTCTTTTAAAATGTTCATGACCACACTTTTTCCGGAACCAACTCCGCCAGTAATCCCGACAACTTTCATATTATTTTGCTCTTTATTTTGCTTCATACCAGGTCTTTCCTTCTTCAATATCAATAGACAGCGGAACTTTAAGGTCTGCCGCTCCCATCATTTCTTCTTTTAATATCTTGCGTACTTCTTCTACTTCATCCTCTTTTGTCTCGATTAAAAGTTCATCGTGAATCTGTAAAATAAGTCTTGAAGCAAGCTTTTCTTCCTGCAGACGTTTACTCACACGAATCATCGCGATCTTAATAATATCCGCAGCCGTTCCCTGAATGGAAGAATTCATCGCCACACGTTCGCCAAAACTTCTCTGCATAAAGTTACTCGAAGAAAGTTCTGGAATTGGACGGACACGGCCATATAACGTCTTAACATAGCCTTCCTTTTTGGCAAATGCTACATTGCCGTCAAGATACGTCTTAATTCCCGGATATGTTGCAAAATATTTATCAATATATTCGCTCGCTTCTTTTCTCGAAATCTTTAAATCCTGACTTAAACCAAACGCACTGATACCGTAAACAATACCAAAGTTTACTGCCTTTGCACTTCTTCTAAGCAGCGGAGTGACTTCTTCAAATGGTACACCAAATACCTGAGATGCAGTCATACGGTGAATGTCTTCTCCATGTCGGTACGCATCGATCAGGTGTTCATCTCCTGCCATATGTGCAAGCACACGAAGCTCGATCTGAGAGTAATCTGCACTGACAAATACATAACCTGAATCTGGCACAAATACTTTTCGAATCGCCCTGCCAAGTGGCATACGAATCGGGATATTCTGTAAGTTTGGATCAGAACTTGATAATCTTCCCGTTGCCGTTACTTTCTGATGAAAAATACTGTGAATCTTTCCATCCTCCTGAATAAAGGCTGCCAGACCATCCGCATAGGTAGACTTTAATTTTGTAAGCTGACGATATTCTAAAATGTTAGAAACAATCGGATAATCTGGTGCCAGCTTCTCTAAAATATCCGCACTCGTGGAGTAGCCTGTTTTTGTCTTTTTCGCAAACGGCATCTTTAAATCTTCAAATAAGATGACACCAAGCTGTTTTGGTGAATTGATATTAAATGTCTTGCCTGCCTGCTCATAAATATTTTTTTCCAGCTCTTCAATACGTCCTACAAGCTGGTCGCCATATTCTTTTAAGGCATCCTTTTCTACTGTGATTCCGTACTTTTCCATATCGTAAAGCGTGGCAACCGTTGGACGCTCAATCGTAAGATAGAGTTCTTCCATTTCGGCTTCTCTCAACTTTTCAAGTACAAGTGGATAAGCATGGAATGGCACATAGGAAAGATAGGCTGCCATCTGCACTGTCTTCTCTTCTTCCTGTGAAAAGACTTCTTCTAACGCTTTTTTCCCGCAGACTTCCTTTCTTGACGGAAGCATCTGACGAAGGTAATCTCTTGCAATGTCCTCATAGTCATACGCAGACTGTAATGGATTTAACAAATATGC
>OGQB01003066.1_pt1 | contig 11279 bp, 9 predicted proteins | sample 1553071 | NCBI WGS metagenome assembly OGQB01 (sample SAMEA2580284, study PRJEB22360) | human gut metagenome | biome: human gut; feature: human-associated habitat; material: faeces | place: Denmark | collected 2008/2010
CCAATGACGACTTGCAGGGACACGGTAGCCGATTGGAGGTTATTTTGCCGTGTCCATTTTATTATTTCATTGTTCGCGTGATCTGCACCAGCTAAAAAAAGCGTAGCTCCTCCATCGGAGCAGTCCGGCTTTGAAAGTGAAATTAAACATCATGTAACAAGATATTCATTTGCTTGCGTCCGCATAGTGTCATGCTGTGCGGGCGTTTTTATGTGCCCCTGCTTTTGGTCACGGTGGCCAGAAGCTCCAAGGTGCCGCGGGCCGCCTGTTCTCCATTTCAATCCGCACTCACCAACCACCTTTTGAAATGGAGGACAATTATGACGACTATCAACCTGAAACGGTATTACCCCTATATGACCGAAAATGTGATACTGGAAGTTTCGGACGAGATCGCCGCCGCCCTCTCGATGGGAGGCCGCCTGTGCGACAGCTACAAGCGGCAGAAGCGCAGAAATGGCGAGTGCTCGCTGGACACCGATCCCGGCTTTGAGGCCGACGTGCTCCGCCAGCCCATAACCCCGGACGAGTACATTGAGGCGCGGGAAACCACCTTTGCCCTCTATGACGCGCTGGCCCAGCTCCCGCCCACGCAGGCCCGGCGTGTGTACCAGCACTATCTTCTCGGCATGAGCAAGGCCGAGATCGCGGCAGCCGAGGGCGTTGGCCGGAGCCGCATCTGCTGCTCCGTTGAGCGTGGGCTGGCCGCTATGAAAAATAATTTGAAAAAATCTCTGTAAGAGGGAGTACATTTGCCCCCGAAACCTCCTGATAGGTGAGAGGAGTTTTCTTCCTCGCCTTGAAAACTGAATAGACAGTATTCCCGATACGAAATCCGCGTGATAGCGACGTAAGGTGCGCCGCCACGACAGCCAGTTCAGGAGGTGATGGACAAGCTGGCCGAGCGATCAACGCAGCCTTTGACCCGGTGCTGGCAAACCGGGCGCGAGGACAGCGCGGAGGATAATGAAACTTGCTCACGCCCTCCCACAGACTTGAGGGGGAGTTCCTGCGGTATGCGCCAGCCCTCCACGGGCAGCGATGCTGTGGGGCTATGCAGCCGAAGCCATCGGCGGTCTGGAATACTCCCCGTGCCGGGGATGCGTGGCAAATACGGCACACAACAATCATACAGGGAGCCGTCAAACCGGGTCTTTCTGTCTTATGACAGCCCAAACCATTTCGGCGCGGCGGCTCCCTCTTTTGTGGATTGAAACGGAAAACAACTGTCCCGCTGCTTCTGGTCATCGTGGCCAGAGGTGGGGCAAGGTCAAAGGACGGCGCTTTTGTGCCGTCCTTTCACGTTTCCCCACGGACAACGGGAAACCATCAAATCTATTCACACCGCTGATTGTTATAGGAGGTTTTCAGATGACGGAGGCAAGAGTCGGCTATCACAAGGAAGTCAAAACCGCGTCTTTTCAGGGCAAATCCATCACCGTGGAAAACCTGACCCCGATGCTCTCTCCCCGAGCACGGGATAAGCGCAAGCGTGAAATTGAAAGCTGTCTGTATGAGGTCTTTGTGAAGTATGCGCCGGGACGGGCGCAGATGCACTAATGCGGGACATCCTTGAGATACGGGGCTGCCAGAGGTATAATATAGGTGTAAGGTTTGGTAGCTCCTACACGGAAAGGAGCACCAAATGATTATTCGTGAAGATGCCATTTATGGCAGACAGTCCGTTGACCGCAAGGACAGTATCAGCATTGAAAGCCAGATCGAGTTTTGCAAGTATGAATTGAGAGGAGGCAATTTCCGCAAGTACACAGACAAGGGTTATTCCGGCAAGAATACCGATAGACCCAAGTTCCAAGAAATGATGGCCGATATTCGCCGGGGCCTGATCAAGCGCGTGGTGGTCTACAAGCTGGATCGTATCAGCCGTTCCATTCTGGACTTCGCAACCATGATGGAAACTTTTCAGGAATACAATGTCGAGTTCGTTTCTTCCACGGAAAAGTTTGACACGTCCACCCCGATGGGGCGGGCCATGCTGAATATCTGCATCGTGTTCGCCCAGCTCGAACGTGAAACCATCCAGAAGCGCGTGACCGATGCCTACTATTCCCGCTGCCAGCACGGTTTTCACATGAGCGGCGCGGCCCCCTACGGCTTCCAACTGGAGCCGACCACCATTGAGGGCATCCGCACAAAAATGATGAAGCCTGACCCGGAAACGGCAGATATTGCAAAGCTGATGTTTGAAATGTACTCTCAGCCCGGAATTTCTTTCGGGGACATTGCCCGTTACTTTGCCGACGAGGGCATCCTGATCTACGGCAAGGAAATGAAACGGGGCTTTATCTCCCAACTTTTGAGAAACCCCATTTACGCACAGGCTGACCTCGATATGTACGAGTTCTTCAAAAGCCAGGGTACGGTGGTAGTCAATGAAGCCACAGATTTTGCCGGGACAAACGGCTGCTATCTCTATCAGGGCCGGGACGTGCAAGAAAGAAAAAACAAGCACCTGAAAGATCAGATACTTGTTCTGGCTCCCAGCGAGGGGCTGGTATCGTCTGATACATGGCTGCGCTGCCGGAAAAAGCTCATGGCAAACAAGACGTTCCAAGGCGGGCGCAAGGCAAAGAACACATGGCTTGCCGGAAAGGTCAAGTGTGGCCGCTGCGGGTACGCGCTTATGAGCGTCGGCAATCCAACAGGTGTTCAGTATCTCCGCTGCTCCAAGCGGGCTGACAGTAAAAGCTGTGACGGCTGCGGGACGCTCCGCACACGGGAATTTGAAAGGTTTCTGTACGGCGAGATGGTCAAGAAGCTGTCTGAGTTCCAGACGCTGACGGCAAAGCGAGAAACGGTCAATCCCAAATTGACCGCGCTGAACATGGAGCTTGCCCGCGTGGAGGACGAGATTGAAAAGCTGCTGAATACTTTGACCGGGGCTAATGCGGTGCTGCTGTCCTATGCCAACAGCAAAATCGAGGAGCTGGACACACGCCGCCAAGCCCTGACAAAAGAGATCGCGGCGCTGTCAGCGGAAACCATGTCCCCGGAACAGATTGAGCGGTTGTCGGTCTACCTGAACCAATGGGAAGAAATTGACTTCGAGGACAGGCGGCAGGTTGCCGACGGCCTGATCTCACAGATCCGCGCAACCGACGAACACGTTTCGATTGAGTGGAAAATTTGACTTTTACTTATCCATCGCACACGACAAAGGGCTGTGTGCCCTTGTCAAGCGATGTAAGCATAAAAAAATACCAATTAAAGTTTAAAGAATACAACAAGCGCCTTGATATTATCAAAAAGCTCTTGATAGAATTAAAGTACAATCACAAAAACTGGTATTCATCAGAGAAAATCCAATATTTGATTGAATCTGGTGAGCTAATCGTAGAAAAATACAAAAGCACCAATGCAAGATTGCTTGATTTAGGGAAAACATTTCTTTTCCCAATTATCTCTTTTGTTGCAGGTGCCATTTCCAGCAATGCAAAATTGAGCGAAATATTTCTAATTGCTTTTGTTATATCGTTTCTACTTACAATTTTGGTGTTCTTTACAAAGTTATTGTCACTTATTGTGGACTTAGCTTTCAAAAGTTCATCTATTAAAGAAATAGAAAAGCTTGTACAATTGCTAAAAGACCTTCATTCAAGAGATTTCAGCTAGTCACAAATCCAATCCTTACAACATTAATTTTCTATTCCTGTTAAAACAATCAAAACAGCAGAGTTCTATTATTGAGATATAGCGCTCTGCTGTTTTCATTTAATTTTGTAGGTATATCATTCCAAAATCCCAGTAACCACCTGCCGATTTTCTCCGTCATCTGTACAGGATATGACTGTCAGACGATTATCTCCGTAATCCTCCAGCACCTCAACAGAAGAAGGATCAACGATCTGGTATTCTGTCACGATGTAAGTATACCGAGTGCGGTTTTCGTCGTTGTCGATCAAATACATTTCATCGCCGATCTGGATTTGATCGAGATCGTTGAATATCTCCGCATATATAGTACTGTTATGCCCTGCTATGCAATAGTTGCCCTCACCGAGAGCACCGGTGCCTGGAAAATGCCCAGCAGATACTTGGAGTGCCTTGGAATCCGTACCTTCCAGAACCGGAACCCGGATGTTCAAACGTGGTATTTCAAACACAATGTTCTCATCCAACAATTTTCTGAGATATAACTCTCTGCTTATTTTTTTGTATGCGAACAAAGCCAATACCGCTGCACCCAAAAGGATCATAATGATACCAGTGATCCTGACTATCTTTTTCCTCATAGTAATCCTCACGACAAGTAAGCGTGCCGTTTTTGCAAATGGCACGCTTACAATTTTTGATTATTTGCTTTCTTTTTTGTATTTGACAACAAGTGTCACGCCGCCGGCTACCATCAGTGCTGCCAATTCTACTATTGTTTTGTAGAAATTGGAGTATCCTGTCTGAGGGAGTTGATTGCCGTCTGCATCTGTTTTTACACGGTCTACAATAATTTTCGCATCATCCGGCAACGTGCTGGGAACTGCAATATAATGTGCCCATGCCATCATATCCGCTGTCTGATTATCTGGAATGCGGCTTTCCACTGTAATGTGCCATGTGCCGCTTTCATCCACTGTCACGGATTTCACAGTTTCTGTAATGGAACCGCTTGGTTCCGCAAGTTTCAGATAAATGAGTGCGTGATTCTCAAAAAATGCTGTATCATATTTTGCGTAGTCCTCATCGCTGATAAAAGACTGCGGCAAATTTTCTGCGTCCCGATAGACTGCTGGAGACTCATTGCGATAATCCGTATCCCAGCCATGTCCGCTGACCACATGAAATTCAATATTACCAGAAGAAACTGCTGTCTCTGTAGTGGTTGTGGTGGTTTCTGTTGCAGTTGTTTCTGCTGTAGTAGTTGTGGTGATCGTAACAGTTGTTTCCGTAGTTGTAACCGATTCCTCTGTGAGGAAAGTTTCTGTTGTGGTTACAGTTGGCTTTTCGGTGGAGGAAGCAGTAGTCACAGCAGAGGTTTCTGTTGTTGTGATTTCATCTGCCGGTGCTGTTGTGACAAGCCCAAGGTCGTCCGAGGAAACGAATTCCTCCCGCAGTGTGATGCCTTTGTAGAGCCAATCGCTTTCTGCCGCCTTATGGATTTGTTCCGGCGTTAATGTGCATATCATTCTGGTGATTCCAACAAAAGTAACGTCCTCCACTGCGATTCCCAGAGAATCACAAATTTCTTTTTGCCGTGCAGCTGTAGCGGCAGCCACCAACTCTGCATTTAACTTTTCTTTATAGGCACCAGTCATTTCGTTGATTTCATCCGGCGTATAAATGTTTGAATCCAAAGAGTTCTCATATGCCTCTCCCTTTTGACGAACTTCTTCAATGATATCGGAAAGGTCAATATCCTTGTAAAGCATTGTCACTTCAATTGCTTGTTTTCCGGCATTGATCTGAGCCATCAGCTTATCTGAAATAACGGAAGAGGGAACACTTTGTGCAATGTAATCGAAAGGCTGGACACCGGCATCCTCCGGCGTTGTCCACGCATCCAAAGGGATCACCCTTGCTACAGATGCCATGCTTTCTGCCGCCTGGAGCTGCTCCTCTGTCAAACTGCACTGCACAACGGGATAGACAGAGTCAAACGTACAATTCTCTTTTTCCAAGTTCAAATCCGCCAGTGCTTGCAATGCGTATGTCCCGACGTGATCTGCCAGCATTTTCTCGAATATTTCTTCGAAGGCAGCGCTCGACCCGTCTGTATTTTCCAATGCTTCGGTTTTTGCCGCATCGTAACAGTCGTTGTACATTTCCAAATAGTCTGCCCGGGACATTGCCTGGTATACCAGCACGACTGATGTTGCAGAAACATCGGTATGCACAACTAATTCTTCTGAAATTTTAGACTCGGAAGTGAAATCCGACTCTGCAAAAGCAATCTGATAATTGCTTGTAACAAGCATTGTGGAAATAGCTGTCACTAAAGATAAAATCTTTTTCAAACGCATGTTTATCATCCTTTCCATAATTGTTTTTGAGTTTTAACAATAAAAGACTAAATTATCAGTACTTCACCATTCTTTCTAATGTGCTTGCAGATCACATTCTAAGCACAATTAGCTCTTTTTCATTTAACTAAACACAATTATAATATCTTATAATATAATTATATCACAAGTCTCAGCCGTTTTCAATATCTTATATAATATTTTTCTAAAAAAGAAGAAGAATATATGCGATTTAACAGGACGCAAGTATCAACATTGTAACTATTCTTACAATACAAGAAAAGCCTTGCATTTCTGCAAGGCTTTCCCGTTGTAGAGCAGTCTTTATTTCACTGCTTCATATAAAACGTACATTCGTATCCATCTGCACGTAAAAGCAGACCTTCTGCCCATTCCGGCGTTTGTCCCATCAACTCACAAACCTGTTCCACAGAAACATCCGGCGTACATTCTATGATAACTTCATCATGCACATGACCAACGATCTCCATGTCCTGCATGTTCTGCATCGCATATAGGAGCAGGTCTCTTGCCACACCCTGTGTGATGTTCTCCACAAGCTTTGCTCCGTAGGTCTTTAACCGGTTCCACTTGTGGCTGTTGTCTATGCCCACGTAAGTGATGATATTCTTGCCGTTGTCATCTTTCTCAACCTTTGGTCTTACGTAGGCAAGCCGGCGTCTGGAAGGTAATTCGATAAAGAAGATACCGGATTCATATGAGAAACGTAACTTGCCGCAGGTCATGCTACAATGGTCTGTGATGACCTTTTCTGCTGCACGCTGTACATCACCCCAGAACTTTACAATGTTGGGTGAAGAGCTTCTCCAATCGTCTACCAGTTTGAACAGATCATCATCCGAAAGCTTTAATTCCGTGCCGCCCATTGCCTTGATCGCACCAATGGAACCGCCGTAACCGCAGGCTAACTCTGCTATTTTTCCCTTTTGCCGCAGATGTCCGTTTGTACCGTTTTTCTCCACTGGGACACCGAACATTTTCGACGCTGATGCACAGTAGATATCCTCACCGCTGGCAAATGCCTGCATTTGCCACTTCTCATCTGCCAGCCATGCAAGAACTCGTGCTTCTATAGCGGAGAAGTCTGCGACCACGTATTTCTTTCCTTCCGGCGGAATAAATGCTGTGCGGATGAGCTGGGAAAGCACATCCGGAACGTCATCATAATTTTCCTTTATGGCATCAAATTCACCTGTCCTGATCTATTCCTTTAGCTCCGCTAAGTCGTCCAGATGATTCTGCGGCAGGTTTTGCAGCTGAATCAGCCGTTCTGCAAATCTGCCGATGCGGTTGGCACCATAGAAGCTGAACATTCCTCTTGCACGACCATCTGCAAAACGACACAAAGCATTGTCAGAAAAATAGCCCTCCATATCGGAGAACTATTTTATTTATCTACTACTATTCTCATCTGACATATCGGAGTGCTAGGTATCTGTGATATAAATTAGCTAAAACAAGACCAGCCATCATTCTCAGGGTCTGTGAGTACCCAGACCCCAGACCAAGCACCTTCTACACCATCTGGAATTCCAATGATAACATTAGACTGCCCATAAGATAAACAACAATTTGCATACTTAGTAGCAGTCGCAGATGCTTACAGTGGTAAAATCACTTATTGGCAACCTTTCATAATGGGAAAAGTCTGAAACTGCGTAGTTTTTTCGTTCTTTTCACTTAATCAATTTAACTTGGTTACGATGCTAATGGGTTTAACTTAGTTACGGTCAGAAGTAAATTTTAATTTTTCTCGCCCTATAAAACCGAAAGGGGTTCTCAGCAAGCCAACCAACACTCACTGCCAACCTGCACATTATTGCTCAGAGTCTATCACATCAAACTCGGCATACACGATACTTTTCGCTGTATAAATCTTAAATCTATAGTGACCAGCATGGAGATCCGGAGAAAGATTTTTTGTTTCTATTTTTAATTGTGTGCTAAATTCCTTATCATCTGCCACATGATCTGCATAGCCGCAAAGTGCATATCCATCGCCATACTGATACTTTGCAGCAGAATCTCCGTTGTATATTTCTATCCAATTTCCATCTTCATATTTTTCGAGAAACGGAATGGGAAAGTAGTAGAATCCCTTGCCAACATTTTGGTTTTTCAATTCGCAGGCGATCTCACTTGTGTCAGAAGAATAGCTTTCTTGCAAAGCAGCTGCAGCAATGTTGTCGTATTTCTCATCTACATCAATGTGAAGCACCTTGTGGAGAACTTCTTTCTCTTCCTCAAAAACAGGCGGTGCAGCATTTTTCATAAGCAGCAGTGTTTTCTTCAGCAAACACAAATCAAACGCATTAAGCTGGTTATCATTATTCATATCAGCCGATTCCCAATTTGAAAGTCGTACATCCGGTACAGCAAGAAGCCATTTCTGGAAAAGCACAATATCAGATATATTTAACACGCCGTTGTTATTCACATCGCCACTTGCAGAATCATGTAAAACCGTTTCATAAGTTCCGTTCTGGTCAAGATCGGCAGCTAATCCAATTGATTTGTCGTCATTTTCAAATATAAGTACAGAGCCGAGAGATGCAAGATCATAGTTTCGTTCCCTGACCCTTTCACCATCATTTGCAGTGACCTGAAACTCTGACAGGGTATCCGATTTTAGAACATATCCCGCATTCGTCTGCATCAGGGAAACATCATCCGCAGTTCCTGTAACCACCAAGTCATACCAATTGCCGCTATGGTATCCATCATTCAATGTCAGCTCAAGGGTAAAAGGGGAACTCTCTCCTTTTGCCTCAATATACCCTGACGGATCAAATACGATTTGGTTTCCTGCATTTACATCAGCTGTCAGCAGACGATTCTGATAGTTCATTTGAGCTGAAATTGTACCCATTTCCTTTGTTGACACAACATAGCCGCTGTCGGCATCTTTTAGCACATACATATTAGAATTGATCTGAGGGGTATCTCCGAGAAATGTGTAAAACTCATTGATTTGTCCACTGGCACTGCTAACTTCTGACCATGAGCCGTTATCAAATTTGATTCTTTGAACAGTTTTATCTGACTGCAACGATTTCACAGTAAGCAAAGCCATGAAATTCCTATCATCAACATAAGATTCTGTGCCTTTCAGCAATCCTTTGTTATTTAAGAGACCAATATCCGATATCACAATGTTGATGTTTCCGCCGTTTTCCGATGCACATTTATCTGCTCTCCAAGAACCGTCGTAATTAAAATAGATATACGAATTCTCGTTTGTATAATGATTGCAGTCATATACTGAAATTCTGCCGTCATAACTTGCTGTTTTGATCATAGCCATTTGGTCGACTTCTTCTATATAATTCACCTGAAACGGACCGTATTCCACATCGTATGCCACAACTGCATGACCATATCGCTCTTCTGTATTACTTACACTTCCAAAATAGCCCACTAACGTCGGAATACCTGCCTCAGCATTTGTAATTATCTGCTGGAGTCTGTCTGTTTCAGTTTGTTCCAACATAGAGTAAGCGACATACTGCCGTACTTCCTCTGTAAACTGCAAACAGGCATAGTAGTTGATGAGGGATAGGATTTCATCAGAAGGTTTGTCATCTGCTTCTGATACGCCGGACATACTGACCAGATCTTCCGCATTCTCCGTATAGGAAGGATAGTCGATCAAATCGTAACTGGAGAGCATAGAGGTGACTGCCATTCCATAGCAAGAACCAAGAAAGTTTTTTCCGATCAGATCATTTGCCAGACGTCTGTCAATGTTTGAGAGGTTGCTTTTCAATACTGCACCATCATTTTCGGTAATCATATATGTGTCGCCAAATGAATGTGAACTATTCCGGAATTTCCATATATCTTTATTGATGTCATATCCTTCTGACGCATTTGCAGTTATAGAAAAAGTTCCAATCCATATCGAACTGCACACGGCAATGATGGTTTGAATCAAACGCTTATTCTTCATAGATCTCCTCCTGTATAGGTTCAAACTCTGTTGTTGTTTCTTTTATCTGCTCCATGTCAAATTCATCGGCGATTTCTTGTGCCTTATCAGCTCCAATGTAAAATGTAAAGCACCATTCCATGAGATTGGTTTCAATATACCCCTCTTTTGTTACAGCGAGATATTTATTCTGAATGCCAAGCAATTCAACATTCACTGAAACACGAAACAATTTTGTCCCTGGTATGCTATTGGATAGATTTTTACTGGTTCGTGAGGCGTTGATTTGATTCATAATCATCGCAGCATCGTAATCCGATGTCGATGTCTCACTCTCACCTAGTTTAAGGCTGCCAAAAGTAAGTGTACGATTTAGGTCAAGATCATCCACCAATTCACCAAGCGTACCCGGACAATAATTTCGGTTTGTATAAACATAATAGCTGTTATAACCCTCAAACTGAATCGCTACCGCACAGTGATCGGAGATTGCATTGATACAGAACACCTCAGCACGAATGCTGTACTCCTCATTTTGATAAATGTCTTTTCCGGTCATCGTTACCAATCCAAGCTTACTGCCAATCGAACTACGGTCAATGATACAATCTCTTGTGCCATAGGTAATACCATTCCACGCAAATTCCATAAATCGTTCGCTAAGGGTACGCTCCTCCCATTTCGGAACGGTAATCGTCTCAGCAGTATCTGTCACCTTTGTCGCTTTTGTATTTGTAACATCACGAATTTCTTCTTTTGAAGGAGCGGTTGTATTTGATGCAGCTAAACTGCTGGTTTGCAATGTGCATTGCGTTTGATAATGATTCGCTGTAAATGTTGATGGTTCCTCAGTTTGATTTGCTTTCGTTACAACAGTAGTATTGGTACGATCTTTCGCAGTACTAGCTTTTGTCGACAATTCTCGCTGAACATGATCTTCCTCTGAAACCGCATCGGTTCCCTCATGTAAAATGACATCATTTGCAGAAAATGCCGGCTCTGTATAAATGAAAGAATCTTCAATCATTGAGGGAGTCTTTATCTGTGATGATTCAAAATGCCTTGTTCCCAATGCGACAGCCAAAAACACAAAAGCGACAGACATACAGCTACTTACTCTTTTTATGTGTCGATTCCGAGCCTTGTTTTTTTCTTGTGCCTTGTCACGTTCTTTTAACACAGTTTCCGCAATTTGCTTAGAGCTTTTCATAGACGATGCCCTCCTTTTCAAGTTCTGCTTTTAGTGCGTTTTTCGCTCGGTATAATAAATCACCCACTTGTTTTTTCGATTTTTTCATAATGGTGTTATACTAAAAAAGTAGACAAGGGAAAAGAAAAGTAGTATAATAAAAGAA
>OGQB01003068.1_pt1 | contig 11278 bp, 3 predicted proteins | sample 1553071 | NCBI WGS metagenome assembly OGQB01 (sample SAMEA2580284, study PRJEB22360) | human gut metagenome | biome: human gut; feature: human-associated habitat; material: faeces | place: Denmark | collected 2008/2010
GGCATGGCCGACGTGAACCATGACGGTGTTCCTGATTTTTATCATGCCGGGAATGACGGGGTAACGTTGCTCCGCACCGGCATCGAGAACACCGCCCCCGAAGCTCCGGCCCACGTACGAGCCACCCAGGAAGGTCTCGGCATACTGTTGGAATGGGATGACGCCTACGACAAGGAAACCCCGGCCATGCAGATGCGCTACAATGTGAGCGTGAAGAAGAAAGGGGCAGAAGGCGAAGGTGCTTATATCATCTCACCGCTGAACGGCGGAAACGGCAAGGTAGCGGTCATTCCCGGGGCATATTACCAGAAAGCCACGCGCAAGATGATTCCTATCGAGCGGTTCGAGGCCGGACAGGAATATGAGGTGCAGGTACAGGCCATAGACCTCTGGGATGCCCATTCGCCCATGTCGGAGACCTATTCCTTTAAGGTGAGCGAGCAGTTCATTGCCGGACCTACGGTGACGGCACCGCGCAAGGCTGTGGCTTTGACGTATAATGTGCCCGATGCCGCTTTGCAAACCGCCGAGTGGGACTGGGACGGTGGAACGCTTCTCAGTCAGGAAGGGAAACGGTTTGAAGTGGCATGGAACGAGCCGGGGCTGAAAACCGTGACCGTCCGCACGGCAGATGGCGAAACGGCCACCAAGAACGTGATGGTGCGCGACATCGACCTTTCGTTCGACTTCCCCGCCGAAGGACTGGCCGGGACGGAGATTACCTTCACGCTTCCTGAAGCCTTTGCACAGGCTTCCCGCGAGGACATCGACGTGAAGCTGTCGGACGAACGTATCGAGATGCTGCTCCGCGTAGGGAGCCGGGAAGCCAAGGCGGTGTTCCCCGATGCCGGTGATTATTCCTTCCGCTTGTCGGTGCGCGATTCCGTGTGCGGCGTGGTGGAATCGGAAGAGAAGCACATCCGCATCGTGGGCGAAGTGCCTGTGCCCGTTATCCGTTTGGTAGGCATTGATGCGGCTACCGGCAAGAACAAAGTGACGTGGGACATGCCCGGCATGCCGGATTTCGTCACCACCGTGAATATATATAAGGAGAGCGGACGCTACAATGCCTTTGACTGCATTGCGCAGGTGGCTCCAGGGGCGGGAGAGTTCGTAGACACGTCCTCCAATCCCTCTGTCTCGTCCGACCGCTATTGCATCAAGTTGGGCACGACGTTCGGTGTGGAAAGTCCAGCCAGCCGTGTGCACAGCGGTACGCACCTGATGCTGAACAAAGGAGTGAACGGTGCCGTCAACCTGATATGGAACGCCTACGAGGGTGGCATTGTGGACAGTTACCGCGTCTTGCGCGGAACGTCTGCCGACCGTCTAGAACTGTTGGCCGAGGTGTCGGGTGCCCATACGGCCTACACCGACCTGAACGCCGGGGACGGGACGTATTTCTACGCCTTGGAGTATGACGAGACCTATTCCGACGAATGGCAACCGATGACGAGGACATCCAAGGAGAGGTCGTCCGGAAGCGGTCGCTCCAATGTGGTATGCACGGACGGGGCATGGACAGTGGTACCTGCCGAACAGTTGAACGTGCTGGCCATAGAGAAGGAACTCGTGCTGACACCTTCTCAACCCACGTTGCATTTGCAGGCCGAAATCCTGCCGGCCATGGCGGACATCCGTACGGTGAACTGGCAGATTCTGGAAGGCGGCGAACTGGCTTCGCTGACTCAAAACGGCGTGTTGACGGCCCGGGGAAAGGAGAACGGCGAAATCATGGTATGCGCCACGACTGTGGACGGAACAGGCATCGAGGCTCGTGTGACCGTCGTGAAAAAGGATTTCGGCATCCTGCCGCAGTCGGTCACAGTGACCACGGTGGAAGGTACGACGCAGTTGACTCCCCTCACCGGGCGGTTGCACTTGCAGGCATCCGTGCAACCCGCGAATGCCTCCCAACTCGTAGCATGGAGCGTGGTACAGGGAACCGGTCTGGCCACTTTGGATGAAGACGGCATCCTGACCCCGACCGAAACGGGCAACGGAGACATCGTGGTGCGTGCTACCTCTTTGGAGGACACTTCCGTGTACGGCGAGTTGACTCTCCATAAGGAAGGTTTCTCCGGCGATGGAGTAGAGGGAGTGAATGCCGGACAGATGTCGGTGCACCGCGTCGGCGACGACCTGTGGATTGAAGGCCTGCCCGAGGACGGCGAATGCGGTTTAAGCATCGTGGATCCCTCCGGACGCGTGCTTTCCACGGAATACCGGCGCGAGGGACGTTCGGGCAGAATCTCTTTGGCGCGTCTGGCTTCCGGCACCTATCTGCTTCAGGTTGTTACCGGTGAAGGCAAACAAGCGTTCCGTTTCTTCAAGTAGGCCGGAACGTACATCATAAGGAAACGTCCCGGGCATTCGGTTGTGGCTGTAATGTCCGGGGCGTTTGGTGTTTTTCAGAGTCCAAGAAGGTGGGTTTGTAAATATAGTGTACTTCTAAAAAGGTTGGCTTTCATCGGCGGATTTTTCTGCGCCAAATGATTTTTCAATCTCAGGCAAGCGATTTTTCGTTCTGCGCCAAATGATTTTCGTTTCTCTTGAAGGTGAAAAAACGATAAGATGAATACGTGGAAATGAAGTGTTGAAGGTGGAACGCCAGCTTTGGAAATACTGATTTATTTTATTGTTTTATAGAAGTTTATGCAGCGTTAGGATAAAACGGGCTGTTCTTTTCTTCCGAAAGGAAAGGTGGTACATCACGTTTGCAAAGTTCGAAAAACGGGATGCGCAGGATGTCATGTTTATCGAAAAAATGCCATAATGGCATTTTTCTTTTGGCCGGATGAAAAATAAGTCCTACCTTTGCAGCCGAAATAATATTCGTAATGTTTTGTAATCCTCATCGGAGGGCAACAATGAAATGCCGGATAAGATGACTGGGTAAAACCAATCAACTTATCCGGCATTTTATGTGTGGTAAAATAAAAAAGACGTAGAAATGAAAGAATTGGATTTGACACAAGGGAGCGTGCCGAAGGTTCTGCTACATTTTGCAGTCCCGTTTTTATTGGGGGTAGAATATACGTTTTCCGTTTTATCAAAAGGTCGTACGTAAAGTAACGTTGATATTACGTCCCATAGCATTGATTCCCGAACCGAAAGTGCGATATTTCGTATCCAGCAGATTGTCGATACCGGCCTGTACCGTCAGGTTCGGATTGAACGCATAAGAAGCTTTGAGGTTCAGGGTGAACCATGCCGGAAGCCCTCTGCCCTCTTCTCCCTTCACTGTGGCGTAGCCGATATTGTCTTCCCCGTTCAGGTTATAACGGTCTAGTTTCTTTCGTCCGTTAAACAAGGAATAAAACTCCACAATGGCCTTGTCGTCTTTGCTCTGAAAGGTCATGCCCACCCTTCCGAAAAGCGGAGATATATGGTCGAGGGGCATACGTTCATCCTCCCCGTCGATAATATCACCGTAAGTATAAGTAAGCGAAGCGTCTGCCATAAACATCTTGAGGAAACGGGCTTTCAGACGTGTGGTGGAACCTACAACATAGGCCCTTCTGCTGTTATGGTTGGCATATATCTCGCTGAGTTCGCCATCATATTCTATTTCGGTATTTCCGTTCAGCGTATACGGCTTTAGCGTAATGGCATCGAAAAGATAGGTTCCGAACACGGAAGTTTCCCAAAGGAAACGGTCGTTTTTGAACCGAGTCACATTGAAGTCGGCGTTGATAGTCTTTTCGGGGCGCACATCCGGGTTGGGCACAACCACCATACCCGGCTGCGAGTCGAATACCTTTCCCACATCGTCTATATTGGGCACACGATAACCGGTGGAAAGTGCCAAAGCTATTTTCCAGTCCTTGGTCGGATTGTAGTTCAGTCCCAAACTGAAACTGTAAGTCATATTGTTCTGTTTCACTTCTTTCACGTCCTGACTCAGGAATGGGAAAAATTCGGCGGTCTCAAACGAGGAATACAACGTGGAGAATCCCAGGCGGATACCGTCACTTAGGGTCAGACGCGGAGTGATTTCCCATTGGTGGGACGCGTAGGCCTCTATATTGTGCATATAGTTTTTTCCGTCGGGGTAACGCGTATCCAATGCAGCACGCTCACCGGTGTCCACGTCCGTTTTGTGAGCCGTAGAGGAAAGGAAATTCAATGCACCGTCTATTCCGGCATGGATACGATGATTGTCCACCTGCTTCATCCAATCGGAAGACAATGACACCACATCCACATTCTCGTTACGGCTACCCAGCCAAACCTCGCCGAACTTACGGTTATGACGGCTTTCCTTGATTTTCTGATAGGCCACCGTAAAATCGACTTTGTCTGCCGACAACCAGTCAGCTATCTCCATCGTGTAGGCTGTCATCAAACGGAACTGAGGGCCATAATACCATTCGGCAAATTTAGGTTTGTCTTTTTTCATATCCGTCAACCGATCGTAACGGGGAATGTCCGTCGTATTCGAGAATTGGAAGTTCAACAAATGGCGGAATCTATCGTCCGGTTTGAACAGGAACTTCTGCATCAAGTCGTACTGCATATATCCGGAACCGGGTTGATGCCAGTCTTTGGAATTACCGATTAACAGGTCTTCACCATTTTCACGTACCACTTCATAAGGACGGCCGATGTATTCATCATCCTTTAGAAAGGGGTTCTTGCGTCGTCCACTCCGCAAATCACCGAAGTTGCTATAGGATAAAGAAGTCAATGAAGCAAAACGTTCGCCGCCGATATTGAAATCCACATGACCGGTGGTTTCTTGATTCGCACTACCGTAGCGCATAAAGGCATTACCGGAAAACAAAGTTTTCCCCCCATCGCCCAAAACCGGATTTTTAGAACGAAAAGCCACTACTCCCCCCAAGGCGTCCGAACCGTAGCTGACCGAAGAAGGACCGTAAAGCACTTCCACACGTTCCAATATGGAAGGGTCCACGGTTATGATATTCTGTAAATGTCCGGCACGGTAAATGAGATTGTTCATCTTCACGTTGTCCATGACAAGCAGCACCCGCGAACTTTCAAAACCGCGTATCATCGGGCTTCCACCACCCTGTTGGCTTTTCTGCACAGTCAGCAAACCGTCTGTGGTCAGCAAATCAGCGGCAGTCGGTGCATTGGCTCGTTCTATCTGGGCACGAGATAAAATGTAAACCTGTTGAGGCACATTCATTTTCACATCCTGTTGACGGTTGGCCGCCACTGTAATCTCTTCCATCAACCGGAGGGTTGAATCGGCTGGTTCCGCCCCGTGTAAATATACGGCAGGACACAAAAGCAATCCTATAAAAATCTTATTCATCATATCGTTATTCTGTTATGTAAATTGTCGTTACGTCTTTTAACTCAAGACGTAACGACAAACTCTGTTTACTTTATTATATCATCCTCAAAAATCCAATATTCTTACAGCCGTGGCATCTCCGTAGTTAATCACCATTTGGTAGGTGCCCGACTTCAAATCGCTCAAATCCAATACCATCGGCGCTACGTAACGAACGGCTTTCATCAATTTGGTTCCTTTCTTATTATAGATAGCAATCTTGGCCGGTGTCTGGTCGGGAAGTGTCAGACGTATGCCACGCTTGTCCGGAGTGAAGGTAAAACGCATCCCCTCCAATGCTTTGGCATGATTGATGGGCAATACCGACAGGTTCTCCGGTTGGAAGTCCACACTGACTTTCAATGTGTTTCCTTTCACGTTAACCGGCTTTATATATACATCCTGACGGGTGCCCGGCTCTACCTTGGAAAGGTCCAGCGTAAGGTTCAACGGACGAATCGAAGATTCGAAATCGAGCGAAACGTTGTCCATCGTAAAGGTTACCTCTACCGGATCCATACCCAAGGCATTGTTGATGCCCATGATGTAACCTCTCAGTCCTTTCACCTCCGGAGTCTCCAGATTCTTCCATACCGAACCGGACGGGTTTTCCGCACGCACCTGAGTGTCGTAGCTACGGATGTAATAAGCTCCCCTGCCGGACGTCTTGTTATTCAGATAATAGCCCTTGGCGTTCAAGTCGCTGATTTTGTCTATATCCAAATCGGACGGAAAGGTAATGAAATTCCATTCCTTGGGTACGAAAGTATATTTCAATATCAGCTTTTTTACCTGAACAATACCGTTTTTTACTACCACCTGCCCCATCTGGCCGGCATCACCATAGACAATCAGTTCTTCCAATACCTGACCGCCTTCCAACTCTACCCGCGCATCCTTCTGCACCAAAAAGCCCTTGGAAAAGCGGAATGTACAAGTAGTAGTTGTGGTAGGTTCCCATTCCCGGTCGCCGGGCTGGAATGCCTCGACTACAATCTCGGCATGTTCGGGAAGCGTATGCAGGTTCAGTATGTTTCCGTCTTCTATCGTGGCAAACTCCTGTCCCTTCAAAATACGATATACCGGTGCCAATCCCGAAGAGGCCGTAGCTTTCATCGGCAGCTTAAACGGCTTGTTGTGGGTTAACGGAAATTCTTTCTGCCAGTTTAAAGTCTGTTCCTTACGTGCCACCGCCGTGCGGTATAGTCTCGGTGCTCCGATTGAACCATGGTCGTTTCCGGCTCCATCGCCACCGTATAGCACATCAATATGCAAAACGAAAACGCCGCCCAAAGGATAATCCCATGTAGTCTTCTTGCTGTTATTGACAGGGCCTGTTGTCGTAAGCTGCCGGTTATCCGTCTTCAACGCAAACTCCATGACATAAGGCTGGCCTGACTGTTTGCCGACATCCGTGATAAAGCGGTCATAAATGCCCGCAGGCAAGGTAGTCTGCACCGAACCTACTGCATGAATACCAAATCCTTTTTTATATTTTTGCGTGGTGATTTGGAGCATAGAACCATTGACAGCCTTGTCTATCTGTGCATTTCCCTGCGTACGATAAGGCAAATCCGAAAGATAATCAAACACATCCAATCCCTCGTAATAAGAACTATACATCGTCTCACCTCCTTCGTAACCGTAGGTAATGCGGAACACACGATTCATCTCTAAGTCAGGAACGGCAACAGCCAGAACCTTACCGGTTGTTCCGGACACAAACGGTGTGTTATTCCATATCGTCAACAAATCAAGTTGTTGCAATTCATTCAACAGATATACATCGTCATAGATATTTAGCGTCAGTTGTGAAAGCCGATTTGCCTGAGGATTGACATATAAATATACCGTTCCCGGATTGCTTCCGGACTCCGGTAATACAGAAGAGATAAAGATATTCTCTCCCGTGCGAACCGCATAAGACAACTGACTTACAGCGCAAGCATACTGTTCGTTGCCGTATTGTGTGGCCTCGACAACCACTTCCGTAGATTGCCCATCTTTAAAGGTCAATACATTGCCTTTCAATTCGGCGGCATCGCGGCCTTTGATGATGCGGTAATATATCTTGCCCCCTGACGTGGCAGTAGCTTTCAAATCCACTTGCCGAGGGTATATGATGGTTTCTCCCGTATTCGTAAACGTAACCTGTTGCTCCTGTTTGTCCGATGGGGTACGTTCCATGTACAGTCTGGCCAAGTTGTAGTTTCCGATAGCATTTGAATTATTCGTAAAGTCCAACCTGATTTTTGTCAATGGCAAGCTTGGAATAAAAGTCTGATAATCAGCCGTAGAAATAGACTTTATTGCATTTGAATTAACGGTGAAGTCCAACTTTTTTCCCTCATTACAATAGAACATGAATTTAAGATTCCCGCTGCCATTCTGTGTCCCCAATACCATATCAAACTTACGAAAGTTCATTTCTTCCGGGAGGTCATAGATGATTTGACCACCTTTACTGGAAACTCCTTTATAGTAAGTCTTATCGCTTGTCTGCAAATTCTGATCCGTACCGAAGCAACGGTCCACACCAGGCAATGTTCCGGCTACTGCTGTGGTAGCCTCCGTCCATTGATAGTCTCCCAACCACATGAAAGCTTCCGTATTGGCCTGGTTCACGCACTCGGTAAGCAACCGGGTGTCGTCGTCCAACACCACTTCCATGCGATAGGCATAGTCTCCGGTTTGCATCTCCACATCCACCGTCAGGAAAGAACCTTCTATCAATTCATAATCCGAAGCTATCGTAGCAAAACCGTCGGACATCCGATAAGCATAAGAAGCGACCGATTTGATTTGCTTTCCTGCCAACTCCACCTTAGCTTTTAACTGACCGGCACTGCCGTTGGAATATAATCCCAAAAGTTCTATGGATTGAGCGTGGAGGCTTACCGATGCCCATACGAGCATCAGTAAACATCCTATTTTACCTATTAATTTATTCTTTATCATTTCAATATAATTTTAGTCACATAATCTTTTCCGTTCTCACTGATTTTCACGACATGTACTCCCGGTTTCAAAGATACCGAATAGTTGTGTTGAGCCGTTTTGTCGCGTGCTACAAGCTGACCTTGCACATTGAAGATTTGAATGTCGGCATTGCCACGCAGATTCTCTATCATGCAGGTAGTTCCTGAAACGTACACCTTATAACCGGCTGTTTCTACTCTGTCTTCAACACCAACCGAAGTGTCATGGCGTTTCACCTTCAATACGAAGCGGTCTTTCACATCTCCGGTTTGCGTGATATCAAACTCATAGGCGTTTTCCAGATCCAACTTCCATTCCGCCCCCGTATGTTTGTCCCAAAGGATAACCTCATCATCTCCTGTAAAACCGGTTATCCGGCTCAAACGAAGAGACAACTTGCCAGGAGTTCCTATTCTCAAACCCAGTTTGACTTCTTCGGTATCCATCGGCAATGTGTTCACAGAAGCCGCCGATTTTCCGGCTGCAGAGAACAATTGATTGGCTGTGGCTGACAAACTCCAGAATTTCGGAGCATCTTCATTCACCACAAAATCTGCCGAAGCACCTTCTTCCCAAATAATGTCCGTACGATCTTGCTCTTTATCCCCTGCGTAAAGTTTCAAGCGCACTGAAGTATATTCGTTTGCAGTATAGTAATCGAATGTACGACGGTTAAGCGTCACCTCTTTGGCCACAGGAGTCACGGTAAGTTCAGCCTCAGGTGCCAGTGTCTGGACAAAATAAGACTGGAACGGTATGATCTTCTGTTCCTCATCATAGTTCGTCATATCGAATGTAATGTAGTTGTCCAACTCCTTATTATACTGATAAACGAATTTAGTCACCTTGTGCTCGTCAAAGATCACATTCTGGTGTTTCGTGATGTTGATGTCTGCCAAATACGGATTACCGATCAGGTTCCATCCCTCCTGAGCCTTACCGTAAGGAGATTCAAAATGCTCCAAGTGGCCGATAGTTACCGAACTGTTCGACAGTAAGGTTCCGTTTCCGATATTCATCGCATTATCTACGTCAGCAACCGTCGTCAACTGAACTTCTTCTTCCAGATAGCCTTGCAGCAGTTCGGCTTCCACTTCCAAGTCAGCCGTAGGTGCAGTAGCCACAAAAGTATAGTCGTCCGTGCCGTTTTTCAATTTCAGTTCGACCTTGGGCTCAAGATAAACCTTGAACTCCAACGGAGCTGATTCCGCACCGACCGCCTGGACGGTTATCGGATTCAAAGCCATTTTATCCAACTTCGATTGGTCTATCATGATCGTAAAGCGATTATCGCCATTACGCATGTCTACACTGTCTTTATCCAAAGAGGCGTAGGCCGTTTCTTTCACTTCCAGCATCACCACATCATCGGCATTTCCGCTCAATACTTTCACTTGCAGAGGCAATCCCTTGGCGGTTTCCTCCAGCATGATATTGCTGTTTCCGGACATTCCGTCGGCCAAAGCCAGCTCCACCTTCACCGGACGTTTGCCGGATTCAGGAGAGACAAAGAACATCACTTCGGAAGCACGGTTCAACAACGCTCCCTCGATAGAAAACTCAGCTTTGCCGTTTTCTACAGTCTGTGCTTCCACAAAATGTTCAAACGGACTTTCCGAACCCAAAGCACGAATGGCCATCACCAAATGGTCCTGCTCCATAATACCGGCATGACGGTAACGTAAAGTAATCCGATCGGTTGCTGTCAACTGTGGATCGTTTGCATAAACCAATGTGTAGTGTGTTTTGCTCAAAGGCAAATCGGATTGTCTTCCGGCTGCTACATAGTTGTAAGAGGTACCGTCGAATGTATTCCATTCTCCCTGTACATTCTTTCCTTCCGGATAAATCAACTGTACGGCCGAAGTTTCGGACATTTGGTTCAGATGCAGGCGACTTTCCGGATTAAACGGCACAGTAGAACGATAGTTTTGTGTCAAAGTACCGTAGTGCTTCAGCGACATGTCCTGTACGCTTTCACGCAAATCCCCGTTTTCATCTCTTACATCCATCGTCAAATAAGCCACTAATGCCGAATCATTCAGCAACACTCTTTCCTGCATATATCTCAAGACTTCTTCCTGGGTCAGTGAGCGGTTCCATACGGCAACCTGATCGAATGCTCCCGTAAACCAAGTGTTACCCATTTGGTTCTGTCCCAACATCAACATGGAATGTATGCGTCCTTTGTTTATATTACGTTTTATAGAATATTTCATTCCGTTCAGGTAATAATCCATACCATCGGGGCGGGCCACCAATGCCAGATGAATCCATTGTCCAACCTGATCTTTCGCCACGTTGAGTGAAGTAGATTGGTTCCAACTCCAGGATTCTTCATTCCAATGACAGCGTACATTACCGTTTTGCAAGTGTAGTCCTGTTGCTACAGAGGGATTTGAAGAGCGGAAAAATAAGAGCGGTTTGGTTCCGGACAATATGCCTACATCACCCAAATATACCCACCCCATTACGGTCACGGTATTGGATTCATGCAAAGCAACATAGTTATCTGCCGAACCCACCAAAATTCCACCTTTCTCCACCCACGTCGAGTTACCCAACCCTTTCGGGGTAATCCGGTTGACAACCTCAATCGGCATCGGAATCATCTTTTCGTCGGTCTTGCCTTTCAGAGTCACCAGATTCCGTTCATTGAAGGCTCCCAAATTCTGTCCTATTTTAAGTTCGGAGGAAGCTTCACCCTTCGTAAAATAGAATCCGGTTTGAGGTTGCAGCACGTCATTGTCCGACACGATATCATACACACCGTTCGGTTCTGCCAAGCCTTCCACAATAGAAGCGTGGGCTTTGACAATATGCTGATCCTCGGAATATACGGTAAGCTCTCCTCTATTTGAAACTCCCTCAACGGTCATTTCGATAGCCGGCTTCAAAGACACTACCAACATTTTTTTGCCTTGCAGTTCCTGCATCGGCAAATCAGTCGCTTGCAAAGTCTGCGTATCTGCATTATAGGTCAAATCTCCCACC
>OGQB01003071.1_pt1 | contig 11262 bp, 8 predicted proteins | sample 1553071 | NCBI WGS metagenome assembly OGQB01 (sample SAMEA2580284, study PRJEB22360) | human gut metagenome | biome: human gut; feature: human-associated habitat; material: faeces | place: Denmark | collected 2008/2010
CAGCCGCGGCTTCGTATACCGTCACATCAATCATCAGCGCGTCGGGCCAAACACGGCGCACTGCGGCGTACTGCACCCAGGGCACCGTTTCGGCGGCATCTCTGACGGCCTTCAAATCAACCGTAAAAAAGGTTTTACCTGCAGCAGCGGGCTCCACTGCTTCCTTTAACCTCGCCAACGGCACCTTCTGGACGTCCCCGGTCATCTCCAGCCGCTGAAGCATGAAGATCCGCCCATCAGCGGCCTCTCGCACGACAAGCGCGCCCAGTATGAGCACAGTCAGGAGTCCCGCCACTCGCGCCGCAGGAAGCCCCCATCGCCGAAGACCGTAACGCATGCGTTCGGCCGCACCGAGACGTTCGCGCGGCACAGGAGGAAGTTCATCCGCAAATTCAGGCGTGCGGCTCCCTACATGCAGATTGTCCGCAGCAGCCCGCTTTCCTCTGGCAGCAAGCGTCGGCTCCTGCCGCCCCAGACTGTCCTGAGGCAGGGGGATCTGTCGCAAAGGATTGCCGGCAGCGTCGGTCCGTTCAGTTTGCGGTACGTCCATCTTCGGTCAAAGCGCAGATCAGATCAAGCAATGTCCGTGCGGGCGAGTCCGAGCACTCTGAGGCAGAGGTCGGCATAGGACAGCCCTACAGCACGAGCCGCCATCGGCACGAGCGAGTGCGGGGTCATGCCCGGCGACGTATTGATTTCGAGCAGTGCAAATGTTCCGTCAGCACGTTCAAGCGCGTCGACTCTCGACCATCCGCGGCAGCCGAGCACTGCGAAGGCTTTCTCGCAAGCAGCAGCAAGCGCTTTCGCCGAAGCCTCTGGAAGCTTTGCCGGACACTCGTAGCGCACCACATCCGTGTAGTACTTATTCTGAAAATCGTAACTGCCTTCAGGAGCACAGATCTCAATCACGGGGAGCGCCTTGCCATCCAGAATGGCCACCGTAAACTCGCGCCCGTGAATGTACTCCTCCACCAACACCTCTGCGGCATCACGCTCAGCAGCTGCATTGAGCGCAGCTCGCAGCGAATGAAGGGAAAGCGCATCGCGATCGAGCTTGGTAACACCAATCGAGGAGCCGTCATGACCGGGCTTAACGACAACGCCGTCAGCACCAAACTCGGCAATGGCACGCTCGAGCTCAGCATCCGATGCGGCTGCCGTCAAACGCACGCCCGCAGGCACGGAAATGCCGTTGGCACGCCAAATGTTCTTCGTAAGCTCCTTATCCATCGCAATCGCCGAAGCCGTCACGCCAGGACCGGTATAGGGAAGACCTATGCAATTGAGGAGTCCCTGTACGGAGCCGTCCTCGCCCAAGGTCCCGTGAAGCGCAATAAAGGCGGCATCATATGCGCCCTCTTCCAGACCGCCCACGCTGTCAACAGCCGGATCCCAGCTTTCAACCTCCAGGCCCTTTGAAGCCAGCGCCTCCTTTACGCCGCGCCCCGATAGAAGCGAAACCTCACGCTCAGAGGAAATGCCTCCCTCGAGCACTACAACGCGTTCAAGACGCGGTTCTTCTGCTTGGGTCATTTGCAGACTCCTATTTTTTATTCCATCAGAGACGACCGGCGAGTTTCGGCGCCGCACGGCCAATTGAGCCCGCACCCATCGTTACGACAACGTCACCGGGCTCTACGAGCGAGCGCACGGCATCGGGCACTTGATCAACATCCACCACAACGGGTTCACTGCGGCCAGAGGCTTTGATGGCCTCGGCAAGATGGTGACTGTCTGCACCGGGGATGGGGGCTTCCCCCGCAGGATAAACATTGGCCAACACGACGCCGTCGACATCCTCAAGGACCTTCACAAAATCATTGAAGCAGTCGCGCGTACGAGTGTAGCGGTGCGGCTGGAAAGCAACGACAATGCGGCGGCCGGGCCACGCACCGCGTACTGCCGCGAGGGTTGCCGCCATTTCGTGCGGATGATGACCATAGTCATCAATCAGTGTGAAGGTTCCCGTGATGCGGCCATCCGCATCCTGAATAGGAATATCACCCCACTGTGCAAAGCGCCGGCCTACGCCCTTAAATTCTGCCAAGCCGCGCTTGATGTCTTCGTCCTTAACGCCCGCCAAGGTCGCGATTGCGACCGCCGCCAAGGCATTGCGCACATTATGTACGCCCGGCAGGTTCAGTACGACGGGCAGCGGCGGATGATCAGGGCGTAGAACCGTAAAACGCATGCGCGTGCCATCGGCCGTCACATCAATTGCGCGAACGGTAGCGTCATGAGAAAGACCGTACCCAATCACGGGTTTCGTTACGCGCGGACGAATCGAGCGAACGTTATCGTCGTCCATGCAGAGCACGGCTACGCCGTAAAAAGGCAGACGTCCGAGAAAGTCCACAAAAGCACTCTTTAGTTTCTCAAAGTCGTGCCCATAGGTATCCATGTGGTCTTCGTCAATGTTGGTAACGGCAGCAATAACCGGCGTGAGATTCAGAAACGACGCATCAGATTCATCGGCTTCGGCCACCAGAAATTCGCCCGTTCCCAAGCGAGCATTCGCGCCTGCGCTATTGAGTTTTCCGCCGATGACAAAAGTCGGATCCAGTCCGCCTGCGGCGAGCAGTGATGCGGTAAGCGAGGTGGTCGTCGTTTTCCCATGAGCGCCTGCAATTGCAATGCCGCGGCGCAGCCGCATTAATTCAGCAAGCATCACCGCGCGCGGGACGACTGGAATATCGAGTTCACGAGCAGCGGTAACTTCTGGGTTGTCAGCCTTTACGGCCGAAGAAACGATCACTGCATCCGCGCCGCGGATGTTCTTCTTGTCGTGTCCGAGCGAAATGCGCGCCCCCAAAGACTGCAGACGTTCAGTCACGGGCGACGCAGCGATATCCGAGCCGCTGACGACATAACCTAAATTGAGGAGCACTTCGGCGATGCCGCTCATGCCAGCACCGCCGATCCCGACGAAATGCAGATGATTGACCAGAAACTTCAAGGTGGTTCTCCGTAAAAGGGGCAAATATTCGCGTGCGAGCGTCAGGCCTTCGGGATCTTCGGCGCCCGACGTGCGACGACTTCTTCAATCAAGTCAGCGACTTTAGCCGCCGCATCCGGCGCGGCAATGGCGCGTGCTGCTTGAGCATGCTCGAGCAGCGACTCACGCGTCATGCCTGAAATGAGCTTGGCCACAGCCTGCGGGGTAAAGTCCGCTTGATTCACCAACCAGGCCGCCCCCCGATCCGCAAGATATTTGGCATTGCCGAGCTGGTGCTTAGTGGTTTTGGCAATAAAAGGCACCAACACTGCAGCGGCGCCCGCTGCGCACAATTCCGAACAGCTCGTTGCACCCGATCGGCACAGCACCAGGTCACTTTCGCGGTAGCGCGCTGCCATATCGTCAATGAAAGGCACGACTTCAGCCGCAACGCCTGCCTTGGCATACGCTTCGCGCACAGCCGCATCACGATCGCGCCCAGTCTGATGAAGGACAATAGGACGCTCACTCTCAGGAATCATTGCCAAAGCCTGCGGCAGCACGTCGTTGAGTACCTGAGCGCCCAGCGAACCGCCGAAAATAAAGAGTTTTAGCGGCCCCGTACGCCCGGCAAAACGCTCTGCGGGCGCCGGCAGCGCCGCGATTTCGGCGCGCACGGGATTCCCTGTCGTATGCCCTTTGATGCCTGCAAACGTGCGGGCACCGCCCGCAAACCCGCAGGCCAGCGCATCGCAAAAAGGCAGCACAGTATTGGTGGACATCAAGAGGTCAGCGTCGCAATTCATCAGCACAATGGGACGCTTGAGATTCTGCGCCGCAAAGCATACCGGCACAGCGATGTAGCCGCCCGTGGAAAACACTGCCGTCGGACGAAGTTTTTTAAGCAGCTTGCGGGCATCCCAGATAGCCTTGAGCATCTTGATGCCGCCCGTAATCATCCCTGTAATGCCGCGTCCGCGCATGCCTTGGAAGTTAAGCGGATGGAATTCGATCCCCTGACGCTCTACAAGCCCTTTTTCCATGCCGGTGGTCGTGCCAATCCAAACGATCTTCCATCCTCGATCGGCCATTACGCGAGCGACGGCCAGACCAGGCATCACATGTCCGCCAGTCCCTGCAGCGGCGATGACGAGCGTGCGGCCGTCGGCCGCAGTTTGTTGTTTGTTGTCAGCGGTCACACCTGACCTCCTCGCATCAAAATTTTGTTTTCTCGGTCTACTCTTAAAAGCAGTCCAATGGCGATCATGGATGAGAGCATGGAGGATCCCCCAAAGCTCACAAACGGAAGCGTGAGCCCTTTCGTCGGAAACGCCCCGGAAGCTACGCCAATATTGATAATCGCCTGAACTCCGAACCAAAGTCCCACACCTTGCGCCAGCAAGCCCGGGAAAAAGCGCTCCAGCTTGATCGCCTGCCGACCGATTTCGAATGTGCGGCGAATGAGCCAGTAAAAAATAAAGAGGATGAGGATAACACCGACCAGTCCGGTTTCCTCCGCCACTACAGCCATGATGAAGTCGGTATGAGCCTCGGGCAGGTAGTTGAGCTTCTCGACGGAACCGCCGAGCCCTACGCCGAAGAGTTCACCGCGGCCGAAGGCGATGAGCGAATGTGAAAGCTGGTAGGCCTGCCCCAGAACATACTCATCGGACCATGGATCCAAATACGCCAATACGCGCGAGAGGCGCCACGGCGTCATAAAAATCATCAGTGCCACGAAAGCGACGATCACCGTGCCGACGGCAAGAAAGATCTTCATCGACAGACCGCCCAGAAAGAGCACGCCCATGATGACTACCGATACCACCACCGTCGCCCCTAGGTCGGGCTGCTGCATCAGCATGAAGGCGATGATCACCATGACAATCGCCATGGGGAAGAACCCCTTTGAAAAGGAGTGCATGTACTCCTGACGCTTCACGGTAAAGGCTGCGGCATAAATCAGAGCGCAGAGCTTCACCATTTCCGAAGCCTGAATCGAAAGGGGCCCGAGCTGCAGCCATCGGCGAGCGCCGTTGACGCTCTTGCCGATAACGGGAAGAAACACACTGGCAAGGAGCAGCAAACCGACCGGCAGCAGCCAGGTGGAGTGACGATACCAAAAGTTCATCGGCACGCGGTAAACCACCGCTGCGGCGCATAGCGCAAGGAGAATGCTCATCAAGTGGCGCTTGACTTCGCCGAAATTGGCAGAATCTCCCAACCCGCCCGCGCCCATGGAGGACGAGTCCGAAAAGACCATGACCGTTCCAAAACAGACGAGCGCGGTGGTACAGATGATCACTTCCCAGTTAAGGCCGGGCGATGAACGTTGATCTGCACCCCAGTCGGAATCTAAACGCCTCACAGAAAACCTCTCTTACGCCATCAGCCCTGTACGGCTTCATCGGCCTTCGGAACAACATGATCCGCGATTTTGGCGGCCTCAGCCTTGAATCGTTCACTGCGTTCGGCATAGTCACGGAACATATCCCATGAAGCGCAAGCCGGTGACAAAAGTATCTGATCACCCGGACGGCTCTTTTCCCAAAGCCAGTCCTCCGCGGCCTCAAGCGTCTTAAAAGTTTCTGTTGCAACACCGGCGGGCGAAACGGCTTCGCGGATTTTGGCTGCATCACGCCCAATCAAGGCCGCAAACGCCACTCGCCCTTTAAGCTCTTTGGCAAGCGGCGTGAAGTCCTGCCCTTTGCCGTCGCCGCCCATCAAAATCAGAATTCGGCGTCCCTGAGCAGCAAGTCCGCACACGGCGGCAGCCACTGCGCCGACATTGGTCCCCTTGGAATCGTCAATGAAATCGCGGCCTTCAATCGTGCGTACGAGTTCCACACGATGCGGCTCCCCTCGATAAGTACGGAGCACGCCAATCGCAGGCCGAGTTTCAATGCCGGCGCCTGTAATAAGTCCCAAAGCTGCGAGTGCGTTCATGGCATTGTGCCGGCCGCGGATGAGGAGCTCGAATTCCGGCAGAAACAGCACGTCGACCTCCATCTGATCGCGAAGTCCCAGCCAGTAGCCCTGTGAGGCATGGGCCGCCATCATCAGACCAAGTTCACCCTCTTTCTGCGGCTTCGTCGCGCCGAATGTGAAGCATCGAGCCGCTGAGTGCTCACGATCATCCACTTTTTCAAGTTCAGCCATGACGAGCGGATCTTCACGATTGACGACGCGTACGGTATCGGGTGCAAAAATACGCCCTTTGGCGTGCGCATAGGCCTCTATAGAACCGTGCCAGTCAAGGTGATCCTCGGTGATGTTCAAAAGGGCAGCTGACGTACAGTTGAGCGTATGCGTTGTTTCCAGCTGAAAGCTCGAGAGCTCAAGCACCCAAATGTCAGGGAGCGCTCCGGCCGCTTCGGCTTTACTGAGCTCCGCGACGGCATTAGGTCCGATGTTGCCCGCAGCAACTGCGTACAGTCCTGCTGCCGCAGCCATTTTGGTGGTAAGCGTTGTCGTCGTCGTTTTGCCGTTTGTGCCGGTAATGCCGATGACTTTGGGAGCATATCCCTGCGTACGCTTCAGATAGGCGAGCTCCTGCGCAAAAAGCTCAATCTCGCCGACGATAGGAATGCCCGCTTTGCGCGCTGAAGCACAGACGGAGGCTGCCGCACCAAAGTAAGGCGAAACGCCCGGCGACATCACCACAAGTTCTACGCCGGGCGCCGTCGTTTCAGGAAAGCCGCCCAGCGTCATCTCGCAGCCCGGAACCGCCTTGCAAAAAGCGTCAAGGCCCGCAGGCGCCTCACGCGTATCAAAAGCATGAACGCGCCAACCATGGTCATTGAGGTATTGAGCGGCAGCACGTCCAGAAGCGCCAAGCCCGAGTACCCAGGCACTGCGGCCAGCCCCTTCGGCGGCATTCAATGTAATGAAGGATTTGTCTTCAGCTTCAAGCATTTTTTGACTAACCTGCGAAAACCGCTGTTTTTCAGCGAACGTCTCACTCAGTGAAGCGCAAGCACCGAAAGACCAAGCGCTGTCAGAATAAAAGTAATGATCCAGAATCGAACCACGACCTGAGTTTCCTGCCACCCCTTGAGTTCAAAGTGATGATGAATGGGCGCCATCAGAAAAATTCGCTTGCCGTGAGAAAAACGGAAATAGGTCGTCTGAATCATGACGGAAAGCGTCTCCACCACGAAAATACCGCCCATAACGGCGAGGATAAGCTCCACCCGCGCGACAACCGCCATCGTGCCCAAACAGCCGCCAAGCGCAAGAGCTCCCACGTCGCCCATAAAAACTTGTGCCGGATGAGCGTTGAACCACAGAAAGGCCAGTCCCGCGCCAGCCAAAGCCGCCGCGAGAACTGCAAGCTCTTCAGCGCCAGGAATATGAGGCGCAGCCGCTGCATAGGCAGCGCCGGCAAAATCAGGATTACCCGCCGCATAGGCATAGAGCCCGAGCGCAGAGCCGACCAGCACCGTGGGCAGAATGGCCAGGCCATCCAACCCATCGGTGAGGTTCACCGCATTGCTCGATCCGACGATCACGATGTAGACGAAGACAATGAAGCCGATCAGCCCCAGCGGGAAAGCCCAGTCAGTCCAAAGCGGCAAGTAGAGGTGAATATTGGCCGTTACGTCCAGCGGAAAACGAGCGTCGTACCAAGCGCCAATCGCTTCAGCAAATGTTCCGCCTGGCTCAACGGCAAGCGCCAAGGCAAGATAAAAAGCTGCCGCCAAACCAATCACGGACTGCCAGGAGAACTTTTCACGAGCGCTCATACCGTGTGGATCGTGGTGCACGATCTTGCGGTAATCATCGATCCAGCCAATGGCGCCGTAGCCCAACGTAACAAAAAGCACCACCCAAATAAAGCGATTCCCAAGATCTGCCCAGCAAAGCGTTGAAAGGGTGATGGCAGCAAGAATCAGTGCCCCGCCCATTGTCGGCGTACCGTCCTTAGCCAGATGCGTTTTAGGACCGTCCGTGCGAACGGCCTGACCGAAATGAAGCTTCTTTAGTTCTCTAATGAGGGCTGGACCGCAGGCCAGTCCAATCACGAGTGCTGTCAAAAACGCCAAAAGTGCGCGCAGCGCCAGCGAATCGGCAGGAGAAGAAAAAAGGAAGTTGAGCATGATGCGAAAAGTCGGGCAGAAGCTCGTGAAAAAAAAGAAAAAAAGAAAAATCAGAACGCTGGGAAATGCTTCAGCGTCTCAACAACCTTCCCAAAGCCTGACGAGTGGCTTGCTTTGACGGCCACCGTTGCGCCTTTGAGCGGCAGTTCTGGCAGATGCGCAATCAATTCATCCCGATCGGCAAACCACCGTCCTCTAACGCCGTCAATGCCGAACGCTTCTGCCGCGTGCTTAGAGAGCGGTCCTGCCGCCCAGAAATAGTCGATGCCCAGCGTCTTCGCGGCACCGCCCACTTCAGCATGCCAAAGCTCAGCATCACGACCGAGCTCACCCATGTCGCCAAAAAGGAAAATGCGTGCGGGCTTTTCCTCTGCGAGCATCGCGATCGACGCGATAGCACTGTCGGGATTGCAGTTGTATGCATCATCAATCAGCGTGAAGCCCGCAGGAGACGCCATGCGGGCTCCTCGCCCGGGGAGCGCCTTAAAGGCGGCCAGACCTTCGGCGATGGCGTCGACATCAATTTGCTGCGCCAGTGCAGCAGCAGCTGCGCCTACGGCGTTGTGAATGTTGTGCGCGCCTTGAACCTGCAGCCCGATGACACGGTCAATGCCGTAGGCAAGAAGCCGCAGCCCCTTGCCCGGCACCAGTTCGCCGCGGACATCGGCCGCCACCCCTTCAGCGGTAGCGTAGGTAAGCGTACGCACACCGCGGGCAAGCGCATAGGAAGCCCAGACGTCGGCACAGGGATCGTCAGCGGGATACACTGCAACCCCGTCGTTCGGGAGCGCAGCAATTAAAAGGCCGTTTTCAAAAGCCGCTTCAGCCACAGTTTCTAAATACGCCTGATGCTCGCGCTGCGCATTAGTCATCAGCACGACCGTCGGGCGAATCCAGTCAGCCAGCCGGGCCATTTCACCGCGGTGATTCATCCCGGCTTCCACAACGGCAGCCCGACAGCCGCAATGAAGACCGAGCAGCGTATGCGGCACGCCGACGTCGTTGTTGAAATTGCCTTCCGTAGCATGGATGTTTTGCACACCCCAATGAGCTGCGAGAATCGCCTTCATCATCTGCGTGGTCGTTGTTTTGCCGTTGCTGCCGCCCACCGCTGTGAGCGCAATACCGAAACGGCGGCGCCAAGCCCGTGCAATCAGTCCGTAAGCCCGACGGCTGTTTTCCACCACAAGCTGAGGAACGTTCAGTCCAGTCTCTACGTGTTCGACCACCAAGCAGAATGCGCCTGACTCGGCAGCCTGTAAAAGATAGCGGTGCCCGTCGGTGCGCTCTCCAGAGAGCGCGACAAAAACATCGCCCGCTCGGACGATGCGGCTGTCGGTAACGACACGGATCCACGATGCGTCTTCATTCGCGGGATCTCCGTGAACTTCAACCAATTCGTCGCACAAGGCTTCAAGAAGCCACTTAAAGGACTCGTGTTCGGACGGGATTACTTCGGTTTCTGCCTGCATGGTTTCTATTGTTTGTCATCAAGAAGCAAAGTGTCTGACTGACCTTTAGGCCAGAACGCCTTTGCAATCAATTGGGTATTTCTTTTTACTTCCGGCTGCGGACTGCGCGGCATTCATTAAAAGCCTCGCGAAGCACCTCTCCGTCAACGAAATGGTGCGGCCCGTCATTGAGGATCTGTTCGCATTCATGCCCTTTGCCGGCAACGAGGATGATGTCTTTAGCGTCAGCGGCAAAAACGGCACGATGAATCGCCTCGCGGCGGTCAACAACGGCCATTGTCCGCTGATCAGCACCCGGTACAGCCTGTACGCCCTGCATGATCGCATCGACAATTGCCTGAGGATTTTCCGTCCGAGGATTGTCACTCGTAACGATGACTTGATCGGAAAGCCGTGCGGCAATTTCGCCCATGATCGGCCGCTTGCCGGCATCGCGGTCACCGCCGCAGCCGAAAACCGTCCATAGCCGTCCGCCCCGAGCACGCGCATTGGGAATGAGGCACTCAATGGCCTTTTCCAACGCATCCGGCGTGTGGCCGAAATCCACAACTCCGAGCGGCATTCCATCGGACTCAAAAATCTGCATGCGGCCTGGAGGCGGAGTGAGGGCTTCCAAAGCCCGCACGACTTTTTCGATGGGATGGCCGCAAGCGGCTGCAGCCGCAGCCGCTTCAAGCGCATTATCAACATTGAAAGTGCCGAGCGCATGCAGCTCAACAGGAAATTCGCGCTTGTCACAGACCAGCGTGAAACGCATGCCGCGGTGCGACGGCTCAATCTGCTTAGCTTCAAGCACGTGAGCAGCGCCGAATGCCTGCCCGAAAGAGGCTGCCTCACCCTCCAATCCAGTCACCCAGATCTCGGAGCCGTTCTTTTGAGCAGCATCAGCGTACTTCCGGCTCCAGGCATCCGAGGCATTCAACACGGCAGCCTTCAGACCCGGCCAAGCAAAAAGAAGTCCTTTGGCCTCGCCGTACGCTTCCATCGTCTGGTGGTAATCCAGATGATCACGAGACAAATTGGTGAATACACCCACTTTAAAGTGCGTTCCCTTCATGCGCCCCTGATCGAGCCCAACGGAACTCGCTTCCATCACAAAACTCTTGGCACCGGTCTCTTCAAGATCCTTGAGGATCCCCTGCAAAGAGGCTGCATCCGGCGTTGTCAGATGCGGAGCAGGGATTTGCCGTCCGGCGAAGAAGACACCGACTGTACCGATGATGCCGGACGGAGAGCCCAGAGCGGTCAAAAGCGAGGCCGTCCAGAACGTAGTGGTCGTCTTGCCGTTTGTGCCAGTCACGGCCACGCCTGTCATGTGAGCCGAGGGTTCATCGTAAAAGCGCGCGGCGATTTCGCCGAGCCGCTCGCGCAGGTGCTCCACAGGCTTAGCGGGCAACGGATAGTGTTCAGGACGCTGGCTCGTTTCAGGCTCATAGATCACGCCCGCCGCTCCCCGGGCAGCTGCTACACGGATAAAAGTGCGGCCGTCGACCTTTTCACCCGGTACGGCGCAGAAGATATCGCCCGGCTTCCCCTCTCGGCTGTCGAGCCGAAGATGTGCACCCGGATGTGCGAGATCTTTGAGCCACGCCACCGAATCTTTGATCGTCTGATCCATGAGTAATCTCCGTCCTTTTTGCTTCAATAAGGTTCAATTGCGAATTTTCGCCAGGAAGCCGCCGCCCGAAACGGACTCTCGGTCAGGACTCACCATCAACATGCGCAGCGTACTTTCAGCAATTTCGCTAAACACCGG
>OGQB01003072.1_pt1 | contig 11249 bp, 7 predicted proteins | sample 1553071 | NCBI WGS metagenome assembly OGQB01 (sample SAMEA2580284, study PRJEB22360) | human gut metagenome | biome: human gut; feature: human-associated habitat; material: faeces | place: Denmark | collected 2008/2010
CCAGTGCGTGGTAGTGGCCATTGACGCCAAGCGCCGTGAAACAGGCGGCTGGGATGTCTATATTAACGGCGGACGAATCAATATGGGAATCGATGCTGTGGAATGGGCCGTGGAAGCGGAACGCCGGGGCGCGGGAGAGATTCTGCTGACCAGCATGGACTGTGACGGCGTGAAAGAGGGCTACGATTTGGACCTGACCCGAGAGGTTTCCCGGCGGGTGGGTATTCCGGTGATCGCTTCCGGCGGCGCGGGAAGGCTTTCCCATTTTTACGACGCGTTCACTCTGGGAAAGGCAGATGCGGTTTTAGCGGCTTCCTTGTTCCATTTTGGGGAAATCTCTATCCCGGAGCTTAAGACTTATCTGGCGGGGAGAGGGATTTCTGTTAGAAGATGAATACATTTTCTTTCGAAAAATTTTCTTCCTTATGAAAAACGCCAAAAATTTCCGTTTTCAGCCTTGGCCCCTGGAATCCCTTGAAATCGCTATTTTAAAAATGGTATAATAATACCGGTATTACAAAGAAAGTCAGCCTTCCGGCTTAAGCGTTCCAAGCATCTGTTGGAACGTTTTCTTTTGAGGGCCGCGCCGTAAGGCTTACAAAATTTCGTGTGGGGGAAAGCAGAATGGCAGAAATGGCAAAAACGCCGCGATTTACCAAAGAGGAAATCATACGCATCGTGAAGGAGCAGAATATCCGCTTTGTGCGCTTGCAGTTTACTGATATTTTCGGACAGTGCAAGAATGTAGCCATTACGGAAAGCCAACTGGAAAAGGCGCTGGCAAATAAATGCATGTTTGACGGTTCCTCTATTGAGGGCTTCGTGCGGATTGAGGAATCCGATATGTATCTGTACCCGGATTTAGACAGCTTCATGATCTATCCCTGGAAGCAGGAGCACGGCAAGGTAGCCCGCCTGATCTGCGACGTCCATAAAACTGACGGAGCTCCCTTTGAGGGCGACCCCAGAAGCATTTTGCGCCGCATCCTGGCGGAGGCCGCTAAAATGGGCTTTACCTTTAACGTGGGTCCGGAGTGCGAATTCTTCCTGTTCCAGACTGACGATGAGGGGTATCCCACGACCACCACTATCGACCACGGAAGCTATTTTGAGCTGGGCCCTGTGGACCGGGGGGAAGACGCCCGGAGGGATATTTGCCTGACTCTGGAGGATATGGGTTTTGAGATCGAGGCTTCCCATCATGAATGCGCTCCGGGACAGCACGAAATTGATTTTAAATACAGCGAGGCGCTTACTGCCGCCGACAATATAATGACCTTTAAGCTGGCGGTAAAATCTATTGCGGAGCGCCATAAGCTCCATGCCACCTTTATGCCCAAGCCTCTGTTTAACGAAGCGGGTTCCGGTATGCATATCAATATGTCTCTTTGTCGGGACGGCGAAAATGTATTCGCGGATCCTGGCGATCCCAACGGACTTTCTAAAATCGCCTATCATTTTATCGCTGGGATCATGGACCACGCTAAGGGTATGACTGCAATCACCAATCCGATCGTCAATTCCTATAAGCGCCTGGTACCAGGCTATGAGGCGCCGGTTTATATCGCCTGGTCGGCGCAGAACCGCAGCCCGCTGGTCAGAGTGCCGGCGGCCAGAGGAGCGGGTACCAGAATCGAACTGAGAAACCCGGATCCCTCAGCGAATCCTTACCTGGTGCTGGCGGTTTGCCTGGCTGCGGGCTTGGATGGTATTAAACGGGAATTAATGCCCCCAGCTTCGACTGACAGCAATGTGTTTAAGCTGACCGACGACGAGCGGGAGGCTATGGGAATCGAAAATATTCCGGACAATTTGGACCGGGCGGTTCGGGCGATGAAAAAGGATAGCCTGATCCATAGAACTTTGGGTTCACATGCGTTTATGAAATATGTGGCCTATAAACAAAAGGAATGGAATCAGTATCGTAACGTGGTAACAGAGTGGGAAATTAAGAATTATCTGAGCAGATATTAATTAACGGGCGCTAAGCTTGTTATTATGATAAAGGAGATCCTGCCAATGCTGAACTTGAAGCTGCCAGACCAGTACGACACAGGCATGTCGATTCGGGAAACAGAAGTTGCCATCAAGCTGATTAAAGATTTTTTTGAACGGGAATTATCTGAGACGCTTGCCCTGACCCGGGTTTCCGCGCCTCTGTTTGTGAGCCCGGATTCCGGTTTGAACGACAATTTGAACGGTATAGAGCGCCCTGTTGTCTTTGGAATCAAGGAACTGGATGACGCGCCAGTGGAGATTGTCCACTCCTTGGCAAAATGGAAGCGCATGGCGTTAAAACGCTACGGATTTTGTAAGGGCGAAGGACTTTACACAGATATGAACGCAATCCGCCGGGATGAAGATACGGATAATCTTCACTCTATTTACGTAGACCAATGGGACTGGGAAAAGATTATCGGCAAGGAAGAACGCACCATTGATACCTTGAAAACCGTGGTAAATCAGATCTACGAGGTTTTAAAGCGTACGGAAATGTACGTCGCTTCTTTTTATCCTCAGATTAAGCCGGTGTTGCCGAAGCATATTACCTTTGTCACTACCGCAGAGCTGGAGGACCGCTACCGCGGCCTCACCACAAAAGAACGGGAGCGCCAGATCGTGAAGGAGCACGGCGCGGTGTTCCTGATGGGAATCGGCGGGGCGCTGAGAAACGGAAAGCCTCATGATGGCAGAGCGCCCGATTACGACGACTGGACCTTAAATGGAGATATTATCGTAGACTATCCTATGCTGGATACTGCCCTGGAGCTTTCTTCAATGGGAATCCGGGTAGATGCGAAGGCGTTAAGGGCTCAGCTTGAAATTGCTGGATGCATGGAACGGGCGGAGCTGCCGTTCCAAAAGGCATTGTTAAACAATGAGCTTCCCGATACCATCGGCGGAGGAATCGGACAGTCTAGAATCTGTATGTTTTTCCTGCGCCGCGCTCACATTGGTGAGGTGCAGGCGTCTGTTTGGCCGGAGGAAACCATCCGGCTCTGCGAGGAACATAATATCCATTTGCTGTGAAAATAGCAGCGGAGGAAAAGCGGGATTGGCCGGCTTCCATCCGCTGCTTTTCTTGTTTTCAGCTTAGGACAATATTTATTTCTGATTTCTCTTGCGGCTTCTATTGTAACTTAAGCCAAAACCCAGAGAGGGCACCGAAGGTTTTTCTAGTGAAATGTGGGAATTTCTCAATCTCTTTTTTCAATTATTGCGAAAGTTGCCGAGGCAAGGTATAATAAAAATGGATTTGTGGCCAGCGAAGGAAATATGAGCTGTGATTTAAAAGGAGGCATTCAATCATGCAAAAAGCACAAATGATGTATGAGGGAAAGGCGAAAAAGGTTTACGCTACCGATGACGACCGGTATGTGATCGTATCGTATAAGGATGACGCGACTGCGTTCAACGGTCAGAAAAAGGGCACGATTGTGGGAAAAGGCGTTGTCAATAATAAAATGTCCAACTATCTGATGCAGATGTTGGAGAAAAACGGTGTGAAGACTGACTATGTGGAGGAACTGAACGACCGGGAAACTGTTTTGAAAAAGGTTCAGATCGTTCCTCTGGAGGTTATTGTCCGCAACAAGGCGGCCGGCAGCTTTTCCAAGCGTCTCGGCGTTGCTGAGGGAACTGAGCTGAAATGCCCCATTTTAGAATTCTGCTACAAGGATGACGAGCTGGGAGACCCGATGGTCAATGAATACCATGTGCTGGCCATGGGCTACGCCACCAGGGAGGAATTGGATACGATTACCTCTATGACATTTCGGATCAACGACCTGTTAAAGGAGTTTTTCGCTAAGACCGGCGTAGAGCTGATTGATTTCAAGCTAGAATTCGGCCGCTGTGACGGCGAAATCCTTCTGGCGGATGAAATTTCTCCCGATACCTGCCGCTTCTGGGATATCAAAACTCACGAGAAGCTGGACAAGGATCGTTTCCGCAGGGATATGGGCGGCGTAGAGGAAGCGTACGCAGAGATGATGAAGCGCGTAGGACTCGCTTGATTTAGGATGGTGCCATGTTGAATCATTCTTACTGGAATTCCAAAGAACCAAATGGAATAGAACCAGCCGAAAAGCCGCATGAAGAATGCGGCGTTTTCGGTTTGTATGGAGACGACGTCATGCCTCCGGCTTACGCCGCTTACAATGGCCTTTTAGCCCTGCAGCACCGTGGGCAGGAAAGCTGTGGCATCGCTGTGAACGACCGGGGCGTGGTTTCCTATCACAAGGATATGGGACTAGTCGGCGAGGTGTTTCATCCCAAGGATTTGGACAAGCTTTCCGGGCAGATGTGCGTCAGCCATGTGCGGTATTCTACCGCCGGCGACAGTGTGCCGGAAAACGCCCAGCCTCTGGTGATGCGGTATATCAAGGGAACCTTGGCCATCGCCCATAACGGGAACCTGACAAACGCTCATGAAATCCGCCGGGAGCTGGAGCACCGAGGGGCGATTTTTCAAACTACCATTGATTCTGAGGTAATCGCCTATATTATCGCCAGAGAACGGATGCACAGCGGCTCCATCGAGGAGGCGATCCGCAGGACCATGCCTCAGATCCAAGGAGCTTATTCCCTGTTGGTGATGAGTCCTCAGAAGCTGATTGCCGCTAGAGACCCCAATGGATTCCGCCCCTTGTGCATGGGCAGGCTTGGCAAAGGATACGTATTTGCCAGCGAAACCTGTGCCTTGGATGCCTGCGGCGCGGAATTTGTCCGGGATGTGGAACCAGGAGAAATCGTGGTGGTGGATCCCAGCGGAGTGAAGTCCATCCGGGATCACTGCACCGGAAGGATTTCCCCGTGCATTTTTGAGTATATCTATTTTGCCAGGACTGACAGCGTGATCGACGGAGTCAGTGTGTATGAGGCGAGGAAAGAAGCGGGCCGGCTTTTGGCACGGCAGCATCCGGTAGAGGCTGATCTGGTGATCGGCGTGCCGGAATCCGGCATCGACGCGGCCATAGGCTACAGTGAGGAGTCCGGGATTCCCTATGAAAAGGGTATTGTAAAAAATAATTACATTGGCCGAACCTTTATTAAGCCGACCCAGCAGGAACGGCGCAACAGCGTGCGGATCAAGCTTAACCCGCTGGTTACCGCGGTAAAGGGAAAGCGGATCGTTATGCTGGATGACTCCATTGTCCGGGGGACTACCTGCGACCGTATTGTGAGCATGTTGCGGGGGGCGGGCGCTAAGGAGGTCCATTTGCGGATCAGCTCGCCGCCCTTTACCTGGCCTTGCTATTACGGAACGGATATCCCGTCTAAAAACGAGTTAATCGCCTGTAAAATGTCGGTGGAGGAAATCGGAAAGCTCAGCGGCGCGGATTCTATCGGATTTTTGGAGCTCGACAGCCTGTGCCAGATGATCGGCAAGCGGGAGAAATGCTTCTGCGACGCCTGCTTTACGGGGAATTATCCGGCGCCGGTTCCGAAGCACATCATGGAAGGCAAGCCAGAGCAGCGCTGTACTCCCGTACACCGTTAAGGAGGATTATTGATGAAAGATATTTACGAATCTCCCTTGTCATCCCGCTATGCGGATCAAAAGATGAAATACCTGTTTTCTCCGGATATGAAATTCCGCACCTGGAGAAAGCTGTGGATCGCTTTGGCGGAAGCGGAAAAGGAGCTGGGCCTGCCGGTGACCCAGGAGCAGATCGATGAGATGAAGGCTCACCAGGACGATATCAATTATGATGTGGCGGAAAAACGGGAAAAGGAAGTCCGTCACGATGTCATGTCTCATGTATACGCTTTCGGCGTCCAGTGCCCGAAGGCGAAACCGATTATTCACTTAGGGGCTACCTCCTGCTATGTAGGGGACAATACCGACGTGATTATTATGACGGAGGCCCTAAGGCTGGTGCAGAAAAAGCTGGTGGGAGTCATCAGCACTTTGTCCGAGTTTGCCAGAAAGTATAAAGACCTGCCTACGCTGGCGTTTACCCATTTTCAGCCGGCACAGCCTACTACGGTAGGAAAGCGGGCCTGCCTGTGGATTCAGGATCTTCTGATGGATTTGGAAGACGTGGAATACCAGCTTTCCAAGGCGAAGCTGCTGGGCTCTAAGGGAACCACAGGCACCCAGGCCAGCTTTTTGGAGCTGTTTGAGGGTGACCATGGCAAATGCCGCAGGCTGGATCAGCTGATCGCAGAAAAAATGGGCTATCAGTCCTGCTTTGCTGTTTCCGGCCAGACCTATTCCAGAAAGCTGGACAGCCAAATGCTCAACGTGCTGGCGGGAATCGCCCAGAGCGCGGCTAAATTTTCTAACGATATCCGCCTTTTGCAGCATTTGAAAGAGGTGGAAGAGCCCTTTGAGAAAAATCAGATCGGTTCCTCCGCCATGGCTTATAAGCGGAACCCCATGAGAAGCGAGAGAATCGCTTCTCTGGCCCGGTATGTGATGGTAGATACACTGAACCCCTATATGACGGCGGCTACTCAGTGGTTTGAGCGCACCCTGGATGACTCGGCTAATAAGCGCCTGAGCGTTCCAGAGGCGTTCCTGGCCGTGGACGCAATTCTGAATTTGTATATGAATGTGTCCGACGGCCTGGTGGTTTATCCCAAGGTGATTGAACAGCGGCTGAAAAAAGAGTTGCCCTTTATGGCTACGGAAAACATTATGATGGACGCGGTCAAACGCGGGGCGGACCGTCAGGAGCTTCACGAGAGGATCCGCGTACATTCTATGGCGGCTTCCAGGGTAGTGAAGGAGGAAGGCGGCGAAAACGACCTGTTGGAGCGTATCGCAGCGGATCCGATTTTCGGCGTCACCATGGAGGAACTGGAGGAAATCATGCTGCCTGAAAAGTATGTAGGCCGGGCCCCTCAACAGACCGAGGATTTTCTGAACCATGAGGTGGCCAATGCTTTACAGAGATATGAAGACCTGAAAGTCGAGCAGGCGGAAATCAACGTTTAAGTATGAAAAAACCCGGAGGAAGTAAGAATTTTTACAAAAATCATCTTCCTTCGGGTTCTGTTTTATGGTATGATAATTACCGTGTGTTGTTCTAATTTTAAATTGGAGGATTCAGACTTATGGTGAAAGCGATCGTAGGCGCCAACTGGGGCGACGAAGGCAAGGGAAAGATTACGGATGTAATGGCCGCGCAGTCAGATGTGGTAATCCGTTTTCAGGGCGGCAGCAACGCTGGCCATACCATTATCAATAATTATGGCAAATTCGCTCTGCATCAGCTTCCTTCGGGGGTATTTTACAGCCATATCACGAATATTATAGGTAATGGCGTCGCGTTCAGCGTTGAGAATTTCGTCAAGGAGATGAAATCCTTAAAGGAACGAGGTGTTCCGGAGCCGCATATTTTGATTTCTGACCGGGCGCAGATTGTAATGCCCTATCATATTATGTTCGATGTATATGAGGAGGAGCGGCTTTCCTCCAGAAGATTTGGTTCCACCAAATCCGGCATTGCGCCTTTTTATGCGGATAAGGTGAGCAAAATCGGCTTCCAGATCAACGAGCTGTACGACGACGAAGGCAGCCTGCGGGAAAAGGTAGCTCACGTCCTTGAGATTAAAAACGCTACCTTACAGAATCTTTACCATAAAGAGCCGCTTACCGTGGATGAGGTTTTCAATAAACTGATGGAGTACAAAGAGGCCATCGCCCCCTATGTGGCGGATACCTTCGACTTTATGTATCGAGCTGTTAAGGAAGGAAAAAATATCCTTCTGGAGGGTCAGCTAGGCGCCTTGAAGGATACGGATTTTGGCATTTATCCCATGGTGACCTCCTCCAATACCATTGCGGGCTACGGCGCGGTAGGCGGAAGCGGGATTCCTCCTTATGAAATCAAAGAAGTAATTACCGTGGTCAAGGCCTATTCCAGCGCGGTAGGAGCCGGCGAGTTTGTCAGCGAGATTTTTGGCGAGGAAGCGGATGAGCTGCGGCGTAGAGGCGGCGACGGCGGAGAGTATGGGGCCACTACCGGCCGTCCCAGAAGAATGGGATGGCTCGATTTAGTCGCGACCCGTTACGGCTGCCGTGTGCAGGGTACCACCAGCATTGCTTTTACAGTTTTGGATGCCCTGGGTTATTTAGATGAGATCCCTGTCTGCGTAGGCTACGAGCTGGATGGCAAGCGGATTGATTCGTTCCCGTCTACTACAAAGCTTAAGAGAGCGAAGCCGATCCTGGAGGTTCTTCCCGGCTGGAAATGCGATATCCGTGGAATCAAAAAATATGAGGATCTGCCGGAGAATTGCAGAAAGTATGTGGAGTTCGCGGAAAAAGAAATCGGTATCCCGATCGGCATAGTTTCTAATGGACCCGCCCGTGATGATATTATCTACAGAAATACGAAATAAAAGCTGATCATACGTTGAGTCGGAGATCAAGATATGAGGTGAGTAATCTTGTGTGGAATCGTTGGCTATATCGGCTATGAACAGGCGGCCCCTCTTTTGCTGAAGGGCCTGGAAAAGCTGGAGTACCGCGGATATGATTCTGCCGGTATCGCCGTTTATGACGGCTCCGGCCTTGAAATTTACAAATCAAAGGGACGCTTAAAAATACTAAGCGATATGATTGAGGGCGGCGCAAAGGTCAAAGGAACCGTTGGCATCGGTCATACCAGATGGGCTACTCACGGAGAGCCGTCTGATATTAATTCCCATCCTCAGGTAAGCGATTCCGGCCGCTTCGCCGTAGTGCATAATGGCATCATCGAAAACTATATGTCTTTGAAAGAATATTTGATCAATCATGGCGTGGAGTTCGTTTCCGAGACAGATACTGAGGTCATCGCGCAGCTTTTCGAGTACTATTATGACGGCGATATGCTGGACACAATGCTTAAGGTTTTAGCCAAGGTGGAGGGTTCCTATGCCATCGGCGTGATCAGCCAGGAGCATCCGGATGAGCTGCTCGCGGTGCGGAAGGATAGTCCATTGATTGTAGGAATCGGAGAAGGGGAAAACTTTATCGCATCGGATATTCCTGCGATTTTATCCCATACCCGTGATATCTACCGGCTGGAGGATAATGAGATCGTGGTGCTGAAGGCCGACAGCATTACCGTGTATAATATGGAGAAAGAGGTTGTCTCCAAAACGCCGTTTCATGTAGATTGGGATGTTTCTTCTGCGGAAAAGGGCGGCTATGAGCACTTTATGTTTAAGGAAATTATGGAACAGCCGGAGGCGATTCGAAAAACCATCAGCCCCCGACTTAAAAATGGAAAAATTGTCCTGGATGACGTTTCGTTCTCCAAGGAGGATTTAGAGAAGATCAGCAAAATTGTGGTTTTAGCCTGCGGCTCTGCGTACCACGTAGGAATGAACGCCAAATATATCCTGGAAAAAATCGCGCGGATTCCGGTAGAGGTTGATTTGGCCTCGGAGTTCCGGTACCGTGATCCTATTATCGATGAAAGCGTTTTAGTTTTGGTCATCAGTCAGTCCGGCGAAACCGCCGATACTTTGGCAGCCTTGAGAGAAGCGAAGCGATTGGGCGCGCGGGTTATTTCGATTGTAAACGTAGTGGGCAGTTCTATCGCCAATGATTCTGACGACGTTCTTTATACCTGGGCTGGTCCGGAGATTGCGGTAGCGACTACCAAGGCTTACAGCACTCAGTTGGCCGTGGTCTATTTATTGGCTCTTTATCTGGGAGAAAAGCGGAATACCATTACGGCTGAACAGTTAGAGCGGTATGTGAAGGGTTTAGAGAATCTTCCGAATCAAATCCAGGAGATTCTGGAACATCAGGAAACGATTCAATATTTGGCCTCCCAGTATTTTAATTCCAGAGATATTTTCTTTATCGGAAGAAATTTAGATTACTCCATGTCATTGGAAGGATCTCTGAAGCTGAAGGAAATTTCTTATATCCATTCCGAGGCTTATGCGGCCGGAGAATTGAAGCATGGAACAATTTCCTTAATTGAAGATGGGACTTTGGTGGTTTCTCTGGCGACCCAGGATATGCTGTTTGATAAGATGATGAGCAATGTCAAAGAAGTAAAGGCCAGAGGCGCTGTTGTTTTAGGCTTGACCACTGAAAAGCATAAAGAAATAGAAAAAACAGCGGATTATGTGTTTTATATTCCCAGTACAGAAGATATCCTGCTGCCTTCTTTGGCGGTAGTTCCATTGCAGCTCTTTGCGTATTATGTGGCCTCTATGAAAGGCTGCGACATTGATAAACCTAGGAATTTAGCAAAATCCGTAACTGTTGAATAGAGAGGAATGTCGAAATTGTTGGGAAATGAAGCAATCCTAATTTTAGATTTTGGCGCTCAGTACAGCCAGTTGATTGCCCGGCGTGTCCGTGATTTGAATGTGTTTTGCGAAATAAAGTCTTATCAGATCTCTGCGGATGAGATTGCAAAGAAGGGCTATAAGGGCATAATCTTTTCCGGTGGACCAAACAGTGTTTATGCTGAGAAGGCCCTTCGTTGCGATCCGGACATATTTTCCCTGGGAATCCCGGTCCTCGGTATTTGCTACGGCGCTCAATTAATGGCCCATTTATTGGGAGGTACGGTTCAACAGTCTGATGCCAGAGAATACGGTAATACTATGGTTCATGTAGAAACGGATTCCCCGGTGTTTTTTGGCGCACAGCAGGAAAATATTTGCTGGATGAGCCATACCGATTATATTTCGAAAGTTCCGGAAGGTTTTCGAGTGATTGCTCAAACTGAGGGCTGTCCGGTAGCCGCAATGGAAAATCAAGAAAAGAAGCTGTATGCGTTTCAATTTCATCCGGAAGTAGAACACTCGAGAGAAGGAAATTTCTATTTAAAAAACTTTCTTTACGGTGTTTGCGGCTGTAAAGGCGATTGGGTTATGTCTTCGTTTGTTAAAGATACGATCCAAAGCTTAAAGAAAAAGATCGGCGATAAAAAGGTGCTTTGTGCTTTATCTGGAGGAGTGGATTCCTCTGTGGCGGCTTTGCTGGTTCATAAAGCGGTAGGTAAGCAGTTGACTTGTATTTTTGTAGACCATGGCTTGCTGCGTAAGGATGAGGGTGATCAGGTAGAAACCGTATTCCGCAAGCAATTTGATATGAATTTGATCCGAGTCAATGCAAAGGATCGGTTCTTATCAAAATTAGCGGGAGTATCCGAACCAGAAAAAAAACGTAAAATTATCGGCGAAGAGTTTATCCGGGTGTTTGAAGAGGAATCTCAAAAGCTTGGTAAAATTGAGTTCTTGTGCCAAGGGACTATCTATCCGGATGTAGTCGAGAGTGGTGT
>OGQB01003074.1_pt1 | contig 11245 bp, 9 predicted proteins | sample 1553071 | NCBI WGS metagenome assembly OGQB01 (sample SAMEA2580284, study PRJEB22360) | human gut metagenome | biome: human gut; feature: human-associated habitat; material: faeces | place: Denmark | collected 2008/2010
GTTTACAAAAAAAACGAACGATTAAATTTGTAATAAAAAATAGCTGGGGAGGTTAATGAATAAATTTTGAAAAGATTGATTAGATGAAGATTATAAAATAGTCAGAAAAAGAAAAGAGATTCGAAACATAACTGTTTTAATCGTTCGTTTTTTTAACATTCGAACTACTTGATTATCTCTTTGTAAGAACAGGGAACAAAGATACATATTAAATTTGTTGTGTACAAATTGAATCTGGAATTAATCCGGGAAAATCAAATAAAAAAATCCCGGAATCGTGGTCTGTAAAACACCAAAATTCCGGGGAATAGTATGTAGAGAAAAATTATTATTGTTTCCGACACATAATGTTCAGAATCGTCTTATCGGTCTGTTCCATACCGGTGGTACCGATGATTCCGACATTGCGGATCGTTTTTTCAATATCTTCTTCAATAATACCGTCATTGTGAGTTTTGATTCCTTTCATGGATAACAGAGCGGCCTGTACGGCAGCAGAAACGCCGGAATATACTTTCAGGGCACAACCTTGTTTCGCTCCGTCACACATCATTCCGGTCAGGTTGGAACACATAGTCTTAATAGTGTTGACTACCTGTTCGTAGGTTCCCCCCATCAGATAAGTAATCGCTGAAGCAGCCCCCGTACCGGCAATCAGAATTCCACACAAAGCAGAAAGGTGTCCCATATAATAATGGATATGGGCAGCTACCAGATTACTCAAAGCCAAGGCCCGGATCAATTGCTCCCGGGAACAACCGAACTGTTCGGCAGCCACGACGACAGGAAGATAAACCGTAATTCCCTGATTTCCACTACCGGAATTAGTCATCACCGGTTTTTCACAACCGTCCATCCGAGCATCGGAAGCTGCGGTGGCACAAATCAAGGCATTGTTCAAAAAGTCGTTTTCCAGCAACCCTTTGTCGATATTTTCTTTTAAGGTCTTACCGATCTGCAAACCGTATTCACTCTTCAAACCTTCAGCCGAAATCGCTTTGTTCATTTCAGCACCTTCCAATACAAATTCGATCTCTGCAACGTCGATCCGATGGATAAATTCCCAGATCCGGGCTATACTTAATTCAACACGATCGCTCTTTTCGGCAGCTACCGGCGTAAAATCTTTACGATAAACTGCTTTCCCGTTCTTTTCAACCAGAATAATATTGGTATGTCCGTGGACAATCACTGTTTTTACCGTATCGTCGCCTTTCTTACAGATGGCTTCTGCATACAATTTATCGGGAGCATCTTCTTTCAAATGGATAACGACAGCCTGCTTGTCCAATAAAGATTTAGCAACAGCCAAATTATTACAAGCAGAAACTTCCTTCAATACTTCCAGGCCGTATTCAGTCTTTCCACAAACAGCACCCAAAGCAGCGGCGATAGGCAGTCCGGTCATACCGGTACCGGGAATACCTACTCCCATTCCGTTCTTATAGATATTTCCACTGACGAACACTTCGATATGTTCCGGAACACCACCCAATTCCTCTTTACATCGGGCACAAGCTAAGGCACAAGCAACCGGTTCCGTACAACCTAATGCCGGAATCGTTTCCATTTTCAGTACTTCTATGATTTGTTTATCTGTAGCCTGACACATAAAATTTTATTTTTGATTGATGAAGCAAAATTATTTCTTTTTATCATATCCACTCCTCCGACCTCCTGTATTAACGCTTTTTTAACTTGATTTACATCATCAAAGTAGTCTTTTCCCGGGGATTTCCAACACAAACAATGACCAATATCGTCACTCTCAAAAGCACACCTTAACCCGTCTGCGAGTCGACCCCAATGTTCCCTCCGAATCTCTGAATAATCATTTTATTGACGAACAAACACACTTTATCCAGGCGGCAAGATCAAGAAAATATTTCACGATTTACTCTAAATTCCTTATCTTCGCAAAAAATTTTAAATCATGAATAAATATTTATTCTTTATATTATTCCTTTTTCCGGTCCATTTGTTTGCACAAGAAGCAGATACCCTGATCGTGGAAGCAGAACCGCATTACGATATTCTTCAGGAACTCAGGACGGAAAGTCATAACGGCGGACAGGTAATCCTCGACAGTGACACGCCGATAGACAATTTGCTGCAATGGCACATCCATCTGAATGAGAAAAAGAAAACTTTTACAGGTTACCGGATTCAAATCTATTCGGTCAGTTCATTCGGCTGCAACATCGAAAACCTAAAGGAAATGCGGAATAAGTTCGAAGAAACCTTCCAAGACATTCCGGCCTATTTGAAATATTTCGATCCGGATTTCAAAATCCGGGTAGGTAATTACAGAAACCGTTTGGAATGTATTCCTGATTTACACCGGATCCGTAAAATTTATCCGGCCAGTTATGCCGTAAAAACAGAGATTTCCCTGGATGAACTGAAACGAATCCCGATGCAGGATATCGTGACCGGGACAGAAACAGCGGAATAACCGGAATCAACTGAAAGAAATACTGAGTTCACGTTCAAGCCGTTCACGCTCCTGAGCTGTTTTTTTCATCAATTCCTGATAAACAGACGAATCAGGATCTGTAGGTCGGTGTAATAAAGTCTTGTTTATTTTATCGATGCGCTTCATCCACGCTTCGGTTGCCGAAGTCATATACAGGGACTGAAACTTCTCCCAGATATATTCGATTCCTTGCGGAGAGATGTGTAACATATCTTCTGTATAGAAACGATAATCCCGAAGCTCGTCCATCACGATCTCATAAGAAGGGAAATAAGAGACATAATCCAGCCTTTGCTTCAATTTATCGATGGCCAGCAACAATACCGCTTTACTCAACTGGTTGGCATGTGCTCCGTCTTTCCAATGCCGGATAGGGCTCACGGTGAACAGCACCCTCATATCCGGATAACGACTGTGCAGGCGGGACAATAAATCGGTATACACCTGTTCGATATCTTCGGGGCTTAATCGGAAACGCTCGAAATCAGTGGCCGGAAATTTATGACAATTGGCAACGACTCGTCCCAACTGCCGATGACGGTATACCCAGGCAGTTCCCCAGGTAATCACCAGGACATTTGTCGTTTTTAAATGAGCTACCGATTTTTCCAATCTGGAATTTATACGCTGTAAACAGTCCCCGGCTTCCCTGGCGGAAAACCGTCCATGATGGCTCAGACTCACCCACAGTTCCCCGTTTCGTAATAAATCGGCCTGCGAGAATCGTTTACCGGCCAATAACAACTCCAGCGTATCAGCCACAGACAGGGGATTATATACAATACCACAAGGATTGATATCCGTCTTGAACCTGAAATATTCCAGCTTCGCTCCAACATTTTCGACAAAACAGGAACCCAGCATCATGAGCCGGGTCGAATAATCGATCCGAAACGAAGGTTTATCCAATTTGACAACAGTCTGTAGTTCCATTTTTTCCACTAATTTCATCACAAAGGTAAGTCACCTTTTCGTTTTTACCTTTTACTTTTTACTTTATTTTCTATCTTTGCAGAACAATTTTTGTACAATGAGCTTTATCACCATCCTATTAATTGCAATCGGTCTTTCTATGGACAGTTTAGCGGTCAGTATCAGTGGCGGCATATGTATGAAACCGTTCTGTATCAAGAAGTCTCTGAAAATGGCTTTGACCATGGGGATATTCCAGGGGGGTATGACCTGGCTGGGATGGGCGATGGGTATTCATTTCAGTAATTATATCACCGATTTCGATCACTGGATCGCCTTTGTTTTATTGAGTTATTTAGGTGGAAAGATGGTCTACGAATCCTTCAAAGAAGAGGATAGCCACCTGATTACCTTTTCTAGCCGGATGCTTTTCACCCTCGGCGTAGCGACCAGTATCGATGCCCTGGCTGTCGGCGTGAGTATGGCTTTTCTGAAAACGGGCATCTGGTTTCCGGCTTCAGTTATCGCTTTCACTACTTTCTTCCTTTCTTTCAGCGGAGTGATCTGTGGCTTCCGGTTCGGAAAAATCAAAGGCCTCAAAGTAGAACTACTCGGAGGCCTTATCTTAATTGTAATCGGTGTTAAAATACTGATCGAACATACTTTATTGGATTAAAGATCGTCAGAACAAAGGGACGGGGGTATTGTTCCCCAAAATAGAACAATATCCCCGTCCCTTTGTTTTCCATATACGACACCCGCATACGCAGACCGCTCCATACCAATACAAGAACCACACCCAAACAGATACAAGTCACAACAAACCACAACAACAAAGTCATCTTCCCGGCACTAAACATAAATATCCATCCCGCAACGGGCAAAAGTGCCACAGCAATTGCAACGAGCCAAACATTACTGCGGAATATCAGGCTATCCGTTCTTTTTACTGCACCACAGACAAAACTTTTTTTCCACCAATCTACCAGTTCCCCCATTAACATACTGGCAGGTATGAGCAATGGGAATATGTACCTCATCTTCTTTTCCGGCAACAAGGACAGCAATACAAGTGCCACCAACATCCACAACAATGGCAACAAATACAATTTATTATGTCTCAATTGCCTATTCCATACAGGCAGGACAGTTGCCGTAATCAGCAGACCTGCCCACACCCCCGATTCTAAAAAGAATTTCCAATAATAATACCAGGGACGTACATTATAACTAATCCACGCCCCCGATTCCTTTCCCACAACCGCAGCCAGTTCATTCGGATAAGATAAGTGAATATATACAAACCACCATCCACCCACCACCAATGCAATCACACTCATTACGCCAATCGCAACCCGACACCCCTTGATACAAGGTCGCATCACAAAAGCAAACGCTATAACAAACGGCAGCAAGAGAGCATAAACAGACACCGGCCCTTTACTCATGATGGAAAGACCTGCCAGCACACCCGCCACGATACAATGACGCCACTTCCCGCCCATTCCTTTTATTGCCACCGCCAAATGATATACCGCCCCCATCATAAATGCATGGCAGTATATATCCCACGATGCCGTACGTCCCATCAGTATCACATTATGGCATGTACACAAAATCAGCGCAGACACAAAAGGAGCAACTCCTAAAATGTTTTTTACAAAACAATAAAAGTAGAACACCAAAAGGAGAGCTGCCAAGCCTGCCACTCCGCGTTGCCATCCCAGATTGTCAGGAGCTATCATCTCAACAACGGCAGTTAGCCATGTCGGCAACGGTGGTTTCTCCAAGCGCAATTCACCGTTCATCGTCGGAGCTATCCAGTTGCCGTCATAAACCATTTCTCGGGCAGTAACTATATTTCTTGACTCCATTATGTCCGGCACCAATACTGAATTGTCCACAAAGAATGTCGTCAGACAGACCAAGCACAAAAGCACCCATCCAATACTATCCTCCCTAAATCTGCGCCACATACCCCAATATAATATCAATACTCACACTCATACATATCATAGAAATCACCACCCTGGGGCACAAGAAAATACACCTTAGGGAAATAATCCAATAAATTCCAATCTCCCCATGCCACAAGCCCATAAGACCCTTTGTTTATTTGCGATTCTCGATTAAGTTCTCGTCGGAAAAAATCTGCCAATTCTTTTCTGCCAACCGGGCGCAATGCTTCCAATTGATTTGCTGTCAGCGACACTCCATACCCTTTGCGGAAACTCCAAAATCGGTCATAAAGAGATTTATATTTGCGTATAAACGTTGGTAACCATTCCGAATCTCCGCATAGATTTTTCGGATTATCCATTCTCCACACATAACGACCGCTATTATCCCGAAATTCCAAAGAATCCTGCACCTCCCAAAGCAAATAGAGCGTATCCCGCCCTAAATAAAACTCATCTTCCAAACGCCGGATTTCAGACCGATGCATCCTCTGATATTCCAATACTGCCTTTTCTTTGCTCCAGCTATTTTTTTCCATAATTTCACTAACACGCTTTCTGCCAGTCCAAGAACGCTCTTGCGCATAGCCTGCCAAACCGACAAATAGCAACGCTATCAATATTACAACATTTCTCATAAACAAAAGCATCATTAATTTCAGTGGTCAATATACTAAAAAAAAGCAAACAACCTAATCATTCCACACAAAAAAAGCCGCCCTGTTCAAGAGCGGCTCCATATAGAATCAATCGTTCTGTATCATATTCGGATTCGAAGTCATTTCCTGTATCGGTATCAGGAACTGCCAACTGACATCGCCGGCAGCCACCTTCGCAGGCTTAAGGAATGTCTCTTCATGTCCCTTATCTGTACGGTCAAGCGACAGATTCAAACGCTTCATATCCATAAAGCGGAATCCCTCTCCCAAAAGTTCCAGACGACGCTGCAACATCACCTCTTCCACCAAGGCATTTCCTGTCGCATCCGGGAGCACATATTCCGGATCGCGGGTACTTACCAGCTCATACAGGACATTCGCTGCTTCTTTGCTCTGGTCGGAGCGAGCCAACCCTTCTGCCTCAATCAGATACATTTCGGCTGCACGCATATAACAATAATCCCCGGACCAGTTGGTATAAGACGGCAGACGGAATTTATTCACCGTATAAGGAGGAACTTCAAATTCACCATTGTCACATTCCAATGTCGCACCGTCGGCACCGACACATACCGATTTCCTCACATCGCTGTCATTCATCGCATCATACAACTGCGAATTTATCCGCTTTTCATTACCGAGCTCATTATATCCTATTGAACAGGGATCCGTATTTGAAAAATAGGAAGCGTAAATAGTCGATTGGTCAACCTTTATCTGCATACCCCACATCCACTCCGGATTGTTCACACTGTTAAAACCGGCTGCGAACAATTCTTGCGGCATCAGACCAAAGCCCTGTCTCGCCTCGTGTGCCATCTTGGCAGCCTCTTTATATTTTCCCATCGTCAGCAACACTTCCGCTTTGATTCCCTGAGCCACATTCAAATTAAAATGGCTGATATGTACCCTATCTTTCGTCAACAGCATCATCGCCGAATCAAGATCGGTATTAATGCGAGTATAGACATCCTCCACCGTACTGCGGGCTTTTCCCTCAGTGGTCGGATGCGTATATACGGGGATTCCCAATTGGGTGTTACGGCCTTCCGGTTTATAACGCTCCGCATACAACTGCACCAACTTGAAATAGCTGTGTGCACGAAATGCGTACGCCTGTCCTTTCAGATTATCGCGCTCCTTCTGCTCTCCCTTCATGGCATCCACATGCGCAAGCAAAAGATTCATATTGTCGATCGTACCGTAATAGTACATCCATACAAATTTATTATCTTCATCATTCGCACTTCTGTGTGCCAACCAGGAATACCACGATTCATAATTGTTCCAGTAACCATCTCCCGTGTAATAATCCTCACCCAGCATATCGGTCATGATATCCACCGCCTTCTGCCCGTATTGTGCATGAGACTCATAACTGATATAAGTGCGGCGCAACGTACCGTTCAGCAGCATCATACCTCCCTCCGTCGAAGTAAGCAATATATCATCCGTATATTTATTCGACGGTTCTCGATCCAAAAAATCACTGTTGCAGGATGTAAACACCAACATCCAAACCAACGGCAATATATATAGTATCTTCATAATTGTCTATTTTAGAAATTAATATTCAAACCAACAGAAACCACTCGGTTCGGCACGTAGGTATTATCGCTCACTCCGGAGAACGCCTGGGTCGGGTCCATTCCTTTCAATTTTGTAAAAGTCACCAGATTGTCCCCGCTCACAAACACCTTGACGGACGACATTCCCACACGGCTACTCCACTCCGCAGGAAGCGTATAGGAAAGATTGATGTTACGCAACGACAGGTAAGAAGCATCCTTCAAGAAGCGATTGCTGGATCTTGAAATATACCGATTACCCTTTTCAATTCTTGGCACATCGGTCACATCACCCGGTTTTCTCCAACGTTTCAATATATCCTTATGCCATGCATGTCCCAAGCTGCCGGCATGCATCAAACGCTGGTAATTGCTGTCATACATCTTGCCTCCGACAGAATAGGAGAAAAATACCGACAGGTTCAACCCCTTCCACGAAAAATTATTGGTAAAACCGCCATATACTTTAGGGATAGCAGAACCTACATACTGTTTACTCTTCGGATCTTTGGACGCCAACGAATAATCATTTGTCTTTTCCCAGGCATCTCCGTTTTTATACCACCACAATTCATCTCCGTTTTCAGCATCCACCCCTGCCCATTTCATCAGCCAGAAATCATAGATAGAACCGCCTTCCACCCATTTTTTCGTACCCTTCCAAACCTCATCTTGCGTCAGCTTCGTCAGTTTATTCTTATAGTGGGTCAAATTGAAATCCAACGTCCACTTGAATGCCCTTTCCTTTAGAATATCAAAAGACAATTGCAGCTCTATTCCCTTATTGTCCATCGATGCGGCATTCTGCACGATGGAAGGCAACCCTGTGGAATAAGGGACAGGAACAGCATACAGCATATCTTCCCCCTTACGGATAAAATAGTCCACCTCACCACGGATACGGTTCAGGAAACTGAATTCAAGGCCGACATTGAAATTGGTATTTTTCTCCCAATGCAAATCCCTATTGCCTGTCGTGCTATGAATGACGCCTCCAAAATCATGATTGGGATATGGCTCGAAGAAATTCTGCCATGCATAGTAATAGGGATCTTCATTTTCATCAAGGATATTATCATTTCCTTGCACTCCGTACGACACTTTCAACTTCAAGTTGTCCATCCATTTGGCATTTTTCATAAAGGCTTCCTGCGAAATTCTCCAGGATGCACCCACCGACCAGAAGTCACCCCAACGGCTGTCTTTATAGAAACGCGAACTACCGTCCCGGCGATAAGAACCTGATATATAGTAGCGATTGGCATAATCATACCCCACCTGCCCGAACCAACCTTCTATCGCATGCTCATCGGTCTGGCTACTGCCATCCTCCAACTGCGCACCAAATACCAAATCATTCGACATCTCCAATGGGAAACCGGTACGCTGTGCAAAAACACTCTTCTCTACATACCGATAACTTTCATGTCCCACCATTGCAGATACATTATGCAGTCCGAGCTCTTTATTAAAATTCAATATCTGGTTGAATGTAAGCGATTCTATCCTCAAAGCCTCCACGCTGCCTCGTCCTCCGACATTGGCTGCATCACCGAACTTATTGTTATACATTTTGGTATAACGACGATTCAATATATCCGCACTACCGCTCACTTTGAAAGTAAAGTGGCGCAAGAACTTCGTACCGGCAGTGACGTTGATATTGAAATTATCGGTCTGATTCCAGACTGCATCATGAATCAATGTCGCCAGATTGTTGGTCCGTCCGTTGAAAGGGCGTTTCTCTCCATAATCAAAAACCTTGTTTCCCTCACTGTCCAATATATAATTACCTTGCTCGTCGCGCTTGTAAATCGGGAATATCGGAGCAATCATACGGGAATAAAAGAACGGGTTGATGGCATATGTTCCCTCTGCCTGCATCATCTGATTGCTCTTGTCATTGGTATACCCCATATTTCCCTCCAGATTGAACCAGTCGGTAAACTGACTGTTAATATTCGCTCTTGCCGTGAAACGCTGATAGTCCGTACGGGTCATAATCCCCTCCTCGTCCAGCCAGCCAAGCGAAAGATAATAGGTGGTCTTGTCCGAGCCTCCGCTCATGGAAAGCATATAATCCTGCTTCAACCCGGTACGGAACAGTGCATCGCCCCAATTGTCATGATAGAGCAACCGGGCGGAAGCATCCACCTTACCATCTGCACTTATCAGTTTATCGGCGGGAATGTTATAATTGTTATAGCCGCCGAGCTGCTTGTTGATAAGATTGGCTGCAGCATATTCGGAAGCCTTTTCCATGGATTGTCCTGTCCCCACCAACGCATTTCTGTATGCTTCCCAGGAAGTCTCGTAATAATCCTTTATTCCGATTCTGGAATATTCGGGAATTGCACGGGATGAAAATCCCCAGACAGCCTTGACGCTCAGCGTCGACTTCTCGGCATTTCCCTTTTTGGTCTGTATCATAATGACACCATTGGCTCCACGCGCACCGTACAAGGCTGCCGAAGCCGCATCCTTCAACACTGAAATCGATTCTATATCATCCGGATTGATGGAACTGATATCCCCGTCAAAAACAACTCCGTTCAACACATACAAAGGAGCAGAAGAGGATGACAGCGAACCGATACCACGGATACGGACTGTAGCTCCCGAGCCCGGCTGACCGGTGCCGCCCATCACCTGCAAACCCGGCGATGTGCCTTCCAATGCTTTGGTGACAGACACGACATTCATTTTTTCCAGCTGTTCGTTCTTTATCACCTCTGCAGCACCTGTAAAGCTCGATTTTTTAGCTGTTCCATAAGCCACGACCATCACTTCATCCAATTTCTTGTTGGCAGACTTCAACCGAATCGTCAGATTCGCTTTGATTCCCACTTCCTGTGTTTCCATTCCCATAAACGAAACTATTAATTCGGTAGCAGATTCCGGCACTTTCAGCGTAAAATGCCCATGTGCATCAGAAACCACCCCGATAGATGTACCCTTGACCAATACCGTAGCACCGGGTATCGGTTCATCATTTTCTGCAGACAGGATACGTCCTGAAACATTTTTCGTCTGCGCACTCAGCATGCATACCCCCATCCAAAGGAATGCAAGTAACAGATACAATCGTTTTCTCATAAAAATAGGTTTAGGTCTAAAAATAGTTAATAACAAATACAAATGCCTGTCCATATTCAGAATGCATTTGCGCCGAGCCGTCAAACCCGGGGAAGCACGCTCAGTTTTATCGTACGCTTTACATGAGCATATTCTCCATCTCATCTAGGAACCTGCAGTAAACATATCAAACTTTTTTGACATTCCAAAAAAAATGCAAAAAAACTTAACAGACCATTAATATTTTCTTAACATACAGTAAAACACCTATATTTTTCGCCCTAAAATTAAAAATCGGCTTTTTGCATACCAGGGCAACCGCACCAAAATTTCTATTAAAATATGTTTTGTGGCATAAATCATTAAAATATTTCAAAAAAAGTTGTGTAATTGGGGAATAAAGGTAATCTTGCAGATAGAAAAGTCTTAACATATGAAAATAGAACCTTAACGACTGGATTTTTTACGTGAAGATTTTGCAAACCAAAGTCTCTTGACTATGATTCGTGAGATCTTATAAGAGGTCTCTTTCCATAAAGAGGCCTCTTTTTATGATTTAGAAAATCAGATTAGTATCCCAATAATTTTCTTAAATAG
>OGQB01003075.1_pt1 | contig 11241 bp, 7 predicted proteins | sample 1553071 | NCBI WGS metagenome assembly OGQB01 (sample SAMEA2580284, study PRJEB22360) | human gut metagenome | biome: human gut; feature: human-associated habitat; material: faeces | place: Denmark | collected 2008/2010
GCTCCGAATTTACCAAATCCGTCAGCGGAGAACAGTACCTTGTCTGTACTGTCATAAGTCACCATAACCTCCGGCCAGTGTACCATCGGTGCAAATACAAAAGTAAGAACATGTTTACCAAGCGTCAGAGACTCACCATTTCCAACTTCCAGGGTTCTTCCCTCAAGATCCATATCTCTGAAGAAATTCTTCATCATTCCAAAAGTCTTGGTGTTTGCAACAATTGTTGTCTCCGGATATACCTTCATAAAGTTCTCAATATTTGCCGCATGATCCGGCTCTAAATGGGAAATGACAAGATAGTCTACCGTTCTTCCGTTTAACACATTCTCAAGATTTGCAAACCACTCATCTGTTTTCCGCTCATCAATGGTATCCATAACCGCAACTTTTTCATCCAGGATCACATAGGAATTATAAGAAACTCCGTTCGGGATCTGGTACTGGCTCTCGAATAAATCTAATGTGGTATCGTCTGCTCCGATATACTTTACTGCTTCTGAAATATAGGTATCTTTCATAATGGCCTCCATATGTTTTTATCATCTAATAATAGGAATTATTACTGACATCAAGATAATACTTTGTGATGAAAATGTCAATGTTTTTCCTTTTCATTATGCTTATTTTTATACTACAAAATCTTTGTTGTCCACTTCGAGCAATCCCAGACTTCATTGACAATATCCTGATAGAATTCCGGTTCATGGCAGATCAGAAGGATACTGCCGCGGTATTCCTGAAGCGCACGTTTTAATTCGTCCTTCGCATCGACATCCAGATGATTGGTCGGCTCGTCTAAGAGCAGAACATTGGTCGATTTATTGATCAATTTGCAGAGTCTTACTTTTGCCTGCTCTCCACCGCTCAACACGCGGACAAGGCTTTCGATATGTTTGGTCGTAAGTCCGCATTTTGCAAGGGCAGAACGCACTTCGTACTGGCTGAAAGACGGGAATTCTTCCCAGATCTCATCGATACAGGTGTTCCTGTTCTCGCCTTTGATCTCCTGCTCAAAATATCCGATCTCCAGATTCTCGCCGAGTTCCACAGAACCGCCAAGCGATGGGATCAATCCTAAAATACTCTTTAACAGTGTCGTCTTACCGATTCCATTGGCGCCGACAAGTGCGATTTTATGTCCACGCTCCATGGAGATATTTAACGGTTTTGACAGCGGTTCGTCATATCCGATCACAAGGTCTTTCGTCTCGAAAATATAGCGTCCCGGTGTTCTTCCGAGTTTGAAATTAAATTCCGGCTTCGGACGCTCGGCAGCAAGCTCAATGACATCCATTTTGTCTAACTTCTTCTGGCGGGACATTGCCATATTTCTTGTGGCAACACGCGCTTTGTTCCGCGCAACAAAATCCTTTAATTCACTGATCTCCTGCTGCTGTTTGCGGTAAGCCGCCTCTAACTGGGATTTTTTCACCTCATAGACTTCCTGAAACTTATCATAGTCTCCGACATAACGATCCAGACGTTGATTTTCCATATGATAAATAATATTCACAACGTCATTCAAAAACGGGATATCGTGGGAGATTAAGATAAATGCATTCTCATACTCCTGCAGATAGCGTTTCAGCCATGCGATATGCTCTGCGTCGAGATAGTTCGTCGGCTCATCCAAAAGGAGGATATCCGGTTTTTCCAGCAAAAGCTTTGCCAGAAGAACTTTCATACGCTGTCCACCGCTTAAATCCGTGACATCATGGGACAGTCCGAGATCAAGCAGACCGAGCGCTCTCGCCACTTCCTCCACCTTCGCATCAATGATGTAAAAATCATGCATGGTAAGTGTATCCTGAATGACTCCGAGTTCCTCCATCATCGCATCCATCTCGTCCGGTTCTGCCTCGCCAAGCCTGTCACAGATTTGGTTCATGTTTTCTTCGAGTTCAAACAGCCATGCGAACGCCGATTTTAACACACTCTCGATTGTCATTCCTTTGGTCAGTGTGGAGTGCTGGTCGAGATAACCGACACGGACGTTTTTCGCCCATTCCACTTTTCCCTCGTCCGGCATAAGCTTTCCGGTCACGATATTCATAAATGTGGATTTTCCCTCGCCGTTGGCGCCGACTAATCCAATATGTTCTCCTTTTAACAGACGGAAGGACACATCATTAAAAATTGCCCTGTCACCAAATCCGTGTGTCAGGTGTTCCACGTTTAATATACTCATACTTTTCCCTTTCGCGTTTTGCTATAACATACTATTCTTCTTTGTACAACAGCTTCTTCGTCTTTTTCAGAACATGGAAATATGCCGGGAATAAAAATGCATCCGCAAAGATCCATGCCACCGGGCTTGCAAAGCACGCTGCCACGTAGCCGAAAACAGGCACAAACGCAAATCCGACCAATGTTCTTGCAACCATCTCAAACACACCCGCCAGAATAGCAAATTTGCTGTAGCCCATTCCCTGGATCAGGAAGCGCACGATATTAACAAATGCCAGCGGAATATAAAATGCACTGTTGATCAATAAAAACAGTCCTGCATTGGAAACCACTTCCGGTGCTGCCGTTCCGACAAAGAAGCCTGCCAGTGCCCCACGGAAGAAGATCATAATGACAAATGCTAGCACCGCATACGCACATCCCAAAATGGACGCTGCCTTTAAACCTTCGGAGACACGATCCAGTTTTTTTGCTCCGACATTCTGACCGCCGTAGGTTGCCATGGTGGAACCTAACGCATCAAACGGACAGCAGAAAAACATTCCGATCTTACTTCCGGCTGTCATTGCTGCAACCGCGTCAGAACCAAGGGAATTGACTGCACTCTGTAAGATAACGCTTCCGATCGCCGTGATGGAATACTGCAATCCCATCGGGACACCCATGCCGCACAGTGTCATCATATACGTTTTATTTATCTGCATTTCCTCTCTGCTCGGCCGCAGGATCTCAAAATGTTTGATACTGTAAATAAGACATCCGATACCGGAGATCAACTGTGAAATTACCGTTGCCCATGCTGCGCCTTCCACTCCGGTTCCGAGCACTACGATAAAAAACAGATCCAGTCCGATATTAATGACCGCTGCGATCACCAGAAAAACAACCGGTGTCCTGCTGTCCCCCATGGAACGGATAATACCGGAAACCAGATTGTACAGATATGTGACCGGGATTCCCCAGAAAATGATCACAATATATTGGTAGGCACCGTCAATAATATTTTCCGGTGTGCGCATCAGCTCCAGGATCGGCATACAGAAAATGACTGTCATAATCGTCATGACCACTGCAAAAATTGCGGAGAGGTAAATGGCATTCATCATAAATCCACGCATGCCCTTATAGTCTCCTGCGCCGAATTTGTGTGCTAAAGGAATTGCAAATCCGTTGCACACTCCCATACAGAATCCAATGATCAGGAAGTTGACGGAGCCTGTAGAACCTACCGCTGCAAGGTCATCTACTCCAAGAAAACGTCCTACGATCAAAGTATCCATTAAATTGTAAAACTGCTGAAATAAAAATCCAAACAAAAGTGGTACGGAAAATCCAAGAATCAGTTTCATTGGAGATCCGTTTGTCATATCCTTCGTCATATCTTTTTCCCTCGAAAAAATTGTGGTGATATTACATATCACCACAATAAGTATTAAAAACTTCAAAAAATGTATCTGTTTTCATCCCGGAACCCGTCTCAAGTTCCAGATTCTCCCAGAGATTTTCATTGATATTGGAATTCAAAGAAGAAACAAATTCATTGTATTCATCATCAAAAGCTTCTTTTTCTCTTTTGTCTACAATATTGGCTTTGTTTGCCTCCGTCAACTCCTGATTGTATTTGTTCAGACATTTAATGAAATAAAAGCCTCCATCCACTGTGATTTTACCGGAAACTTCATCATTTTCCATCTGAAATGCAATCTGCTCTACCGCATCCGGAAGTTCATCTCTGGAAACATTTACCTGAATGCTGCTAAGCTCATTATAGTTATTGGCGAGTGTTGCAAAATCTTCTCCCTGGGCTAATCTGGATGCAATTTCATTTGCCCGGCTCTCATCCGAAATAAAAATCTGCATGATTTCCATCACCCGTGCCTCATCATCGCTGACCTCCTCATTCACAGCTTTTGTGAGTGAATGGTACACTTTCTGTGCCAGCGCATAATGCTCATAGTACTCTTTGATGTCACTCTCCGAAACACCCATATAGGCAGTCTCATCCTCCGTGAGAGATGCAAAGTACTCCTCTGCTGCCTGGGCGATCTTTCCATTTTCTTCTTCGGAAAGCTCCATTTCTTTTTCTTTTGCAAGCTGGTCTAAGCAGACCACCTGTGCCAGTTCCTGCATTGTGATATTTTTCACATAATTTTCCAGAGAACTGTCTCCAAAATCATGCTGCCAGAGATCAAGTCCATAGGCAGTTCCGTAAATATTCTGGTAATTCACAAGATATACCTTCGCCTCTTTCAGCCCACAGGACACGTTTCCGATTCGAAATACCTGGCGGTTGTTCAATGTGTTTGAGACGATCACTTCCTTATTTCCAATCTTACATCCTGTGAGCAGAAAGGAAAAGCAGAGCAGACATATCAGTGCAATTTTTTTTCTAATATTTTTCATGCTTTTCTTTTAAGCTTCCATAGATTTTAAAATACTTCTTGCAACAGAGATTCCGTTTGCGGATGCCTGCTGCAGTCCACGGGTTACAGATGCTCCGTCACCGATGGCACGAAGACCTTTTACGCTTGTCTCAAAGTCTCTGTTTACAACAACCTTGTTCGAGTAGAATTTTACTTCGACACCATATAATAAAGTCTCATCACTTGCAATACCCGGTGTTACCTTATCAAGTGCAAGGATCATCTCCTCGATATCCACCATAATACGATGTGGGAATACAAGGGAAAGATCTCCAGGTACTGCATCCTTTAAAGTAGGAATCAGGTTATTTCTGCAGAGACGCTCCTCTGTCGTTCTTCTTCCTCTTCTGAAATCACCGAAGGTCTGTACTAAAATTTTTCCGTCGCAGAGCATGTTGGAAAGCTGTGCAATCTGTTTTCCGTACTCGATTGGTGTTTTAAATGGCTTTGTGAAATTCTTGGATACAAGAATTGCAAAGTTGGTGTTGTTTGTCTTTAAATCTTTGGATTTATAAGCGTGTCCGTTTACAACTGCAAGTCCATTGTCATAGTACTCAGTTGCTACTTCACCGGATGGATTCGTACAGAATGTACGCACTTTATCGTCAAATGTAGGTGTGTGGTAAACTAATTTTGCTTCGTAAAGGTTATCGTTTAAGAATTCCATAACCTCATCACGCACTTCCACACGGACACCGATATCTACCGTACCAACCTGCGTCTCGATCCCATGACCATTACAGATGTGTGAGAACCAGTCTGCTCCCTCACGTCCGACTGCCGAAACAACCTCTTTTGCATGGTATGTTTCATCTTTGTCTGTCACAAGTCCTTTTACCTGGCCATCTTCAATGATGATATCTTTGACCATGGTATTGAATTCCATCTCAACACCCTGCTCTAACAGATGCTCCTGCAATCTGGAATAAATCTTGTATCCTTCCTCTGTTCCAAGGTGACGGATTGGACATTCGATCAGTTTTAAGTTTGCTGTGATTGCTTTTCTACGGATCTCGCGGATTTCTTTTTCTTTATCCACACCGTAAACTTTTGTATCTGCTCCGAATTTTAAATAAATATCATCGGATTCTTTTAATAATGTAACAGTCTCATCATATCCTAAAATCTCCGGAAGATTTCCACCTACGTCCGGGGATAAAGATAATTTTCCATCGGAGAATGCTCCTGCTCCGGCAAATCCGGTCGTGATGGAACATGGCTGACAGCCTACACATACTTTTGTCTTTCTCTTTGGACACTGTCTGTTTTCGATACGGCGTCCTTTTTCAATCATTAAAATCTTCAGGTCTTTGTTGGCATGGATCAGTTCATATGCACAGAAAATGCCGGAAGGACCTGCCCCAATAATAATCACATCATAATTTTTCATGTAGTTTTCTCCTTGTCAAAATGCCTTTTTTACAGTCTTTTTCTGCTGCAAAAGGACGTTCTCATTCTGCCTGCTTTGCAAACTTTTTGAGTATAATAAACATTTTTTCTTTTGTCAATCCCATTCCGGGAAATTTATAAAAATTTAAGCTTCCACGATCAGATATCTGCCATCCGGGAGGGCAAATACTTCGCTTGCCTCCTCCAGATCTTTGAGTGACATTCCCTCGATATCAGCCCCCTGATCTTCGAAATAGGCTTTTACCTCTTTCAGATTCTTACAGACAACCGCCATGCAGTCCTCTAAAAATTCCTCTGCCTCTTCCATTGTCTCTGCCACCGGCTCCGGCAGAAGCTGTTCCTGATGTGCCAGAAAATATTCCAGACATACTTCATCAAATTCGTTCATACGCTGTTCTCCTTTATAATTGTGTGTATATGCAGTTTACCATAGATAGGGATCGATTCCAAGCTTTTGCAGCTCCTTATAAATACGTGCAACAGGAAGTCCGACCACATTATTGTAGTCACCTTCGATTCCCTCGATATAGATTGCACATTTCCCCTGGATTCCGTATGCTCCAGCCTTATCCATCGGCTCTCCGGTCGCCACATAGCGGTCGATCTCAAGTTCCGACAACGGTTTCATGGTAACTTCTGTTTTCTCGTAAAAGGTATGTGCGCCCGCTCGTCCATTTTTGTCCAAAAACACAAACGTAACGCCTGTATACACGGCATGTTTTCTTCCCGACAAAAGCTTCAGCATCCGCTTTGCACCCGCTTCATCCTTCGGTTTTCCAAGGATGATATCATCGCATGCAACGATGGTATCCGCCCCGATCACTAAGATATCCTGCGGTGTCATCAGTTCCTCGTGTCCGCTCTCGTAGGCTTTTACCATGCCTGCGACCTCTTTTGCTTTCTGCTCGGAAAGTTCCATCACAACCTCCTCCGGCACACTTTTGGAGATAACCTCCTCTCCTTTTGCCGGGCAGATTTCAAATTCCAGTCCAATCTGTTCTAACAATTCTTTTCTTCTCGGCGATGCCGAGGCAAGTATGATCTGTCCCATTTTGTTCTCCTGTTATAAAGTAATCAATTGTTCCAAAGAGAAGGAATAAATCAAAATTTCCTTCACTTTGAGTTTTCGTGCGGCAAAGACACGCTCCAATGCATCCGCATAGAGTTTTAACTGTGTCTCATAGCGGTCGATGAGTTCCTTTGCCTGCTGCACACGGTCGGTCTTATAGTCAAGCAGGACGATTCCGTCTTTCTCAATCCAGAATACATCGATGATTCCCTGAATTAAGGTTAAGTCCTCCTCATGACAGACTTTTTTCTGTTCTTCCTTTTCCTGATCGCTGTCTGTTTTTTCGTAGATGTTCTCACAGGAATCTGTGTTACTGCCTACTCCGAAACCATAGTTTTCCAGCTCTTCTTCCGTAAATCCCATGACAAATGGTTTCTCACGGTAAAGTGCTCCCCCGCACTGTGCGAGAGCCATCCGCCTTCCTGTTTCCGAGGAAACAAAATCTGCCACAATCTGCTCTTTCACGAGTGCACGCATATCCGCAGTGATCTTCTCCTCTTTTTCCATAGCCTCCATCTGTTCCTGCACGCTTTTTTCTGAGGCAAAATCGTAGCACTCCATGACGCGGTGTACTGCGGTTCCTCTCAACGCACCACGGTTTGCTGTTTCCTGTTCCACACTCTCCTCTCTCTGGATAAAAAGAGGGATCGTTGGTGTCACAGGTTCTTCCAAAAATGCCGGGACCGTCTCCTCCTGTTCTGCCTCAAACCGTTCACGCATCGCACGGTGCTTTAATTCGGATACGGAATATTTGTTTTTCCTCAAAACGTCAACCTGATATGGATAACGCTGCGAAAATCGCTGTTTTAACTGTCCAACCAGCTGTGTGTCCGCCGCTTCAATCTCTTCGATCCGCTCTGTCAGATCTTCATTTTGCTCTAACTGGTTTTCCACTTCGTCTAAGACAAGCTCTGCCGCTTCCACGATCCGAACCGGGTATTTGTCCCCATAGGAAAGCACTGCCGGAAGTATCCAGTCCAGATAACCGGAAGCCCCTTCTCTTGTAAGGTAGGAAAGCGGTCTGTCTGCTGCTTTCGAAAGATTCGCCTGCTGTCTGTAAAATTCCAGTTTTTCGGCTGCATCTTTTAAGGTTCCGGTGAGAATGAGCTTTTCTTTTGCACGGGTTAAGGCAACGTAAAGTACACGAAGTTCCTCGCCGAGATTTTCCAGATCGATCTGCTTTGCAATCGCCTTCTTTGCGATAGTCGGTGATTTGATACGCAATTTTCCGTCCATGTAGTCAAGACCAATACCAAGTTCCGGGTGAAGCACCATTTTGCTCCGTGTGTCCTGTTTATTGAAATTTTTGCCCATACCGCTCACGATCACAATTGGGAACTCAAGACCTTTGCTCTTATGGATACTCATAATTCGGACAACGTCCTCGTTTTCCCCGACCATGTCTGCCTCACCGAAATCCACATCATATTTTTGCAGTTCATCAATGTAACGCACAAAGTGAAACAGTCCTTTGTAACTCGTCTTTTCGTAGGCTGCGGCTTTTTCCAAAAGCATGTTTAAATTCGCTGTTCTTCTGTTTCCTGCCGGCATTGCCGCCACATAATGACCGTATCCGGTCTCGCACAGGATGATCTCGATCAGCTCATGGATCGGGGTGTCCGGGACAAGCTGGCGTAATTGCCTGTATTTTTTGTAAAATTTGAGCAATTTCCGGTGAGCGGTCGACTCTATATCATCTTCTGTTTTCTCATCCGCGTTTCTTCCCTGCTTCCGATCTGCCTCTGAATCTGAAATTTCTTTTTGCCCGTCCTCTTCATAAAGTCCTTCTGCCAGTTCGAGCACCGCTTCATGAAACGGCACACTGCCATCTTCAAGCCTTAACACTGCAAGCTCCTCATCGGTAAGCCCTGCCATCGGAGAGCGGAGCACTGCCGCCATCGGAATATCCTGTCTTGGGTTATCCAAAAGCCTCAGCATGGACAGTACTGTCTGCACTTCCACCGTGGAAAAATATCCGGTCGAAGAAACCGTGTGCGCCGGGATTCCATTCTCGTTCAACACTTCCACAAGGGAATCCGCCCAGCCGGACAGACTGCGGAGTAAAATCACAATATCGGAGTAATGCGCCGCCCGAAGTGTTCCGGCTGCCTTGTCCGTGACCGGCTGCGTTTTCATCAGATGCTTGATCTCTTCTGCCACAATTTTCGCTTCCAGTGTCTTTTTATCCGTAAGTTCGGTGTCCTCCAATAATTCGTCGTTGCTGTCTGCAAGCAGGATCTCCGGGATGAAGTCCGCGCTGACAGGATAGCTTGCCCCCGGATACAGTGCAGCCTCCGCGTCATACTCCACATTTCCAAGACTCCGCGCCATAATTTTATAAAAAATATCGTTTGTGCAGGTCAAGACTTCCTCTCTGCTTCGGAAGTTTTTGTGCAGGTCGATACGCTGCGTGGTGCTCTCTTCCAGCGAATAGGAATCGTATTTTTTCATGAAAAGTTCCGGTCTTGCGAGACGGAATCGGTAAATACTCTGCTTTACATCCCCGACCATGAAAATATTATTTTCCCCACGCTCCTCTCTGGAAATAGAGCGAAGCAGTGTCTCCTGCACTTCGTTGCTGTCCTGATACTCGTCGATCATGATCTCCTCAAAGGTATCCCGGAACTCTTCCGCAGTCTTTTTCGCCTTCTCCGTCTCCTCATCCACAAGAATCTGCAATGCAAAATGTTCCACATCATGAAAATCCACCAGATTTTTCCGGCGTTTTGCAGCTGCGAACTCATCTGCAAACTGTTTTGTGAGGCGGACAACTTCTTCTAACATCGGCTCCGTGCGCTCTAACTGCTCTATCATCATCTCCGGCGAACAGAAAAAATATTGTTTACATAACTTCTTTACTACATCCTTCGCCTGCTCCCTGAGACTTTTTACCAGCTCCAATTTATCGGGATCTCCCTCAAAACCTCTGCTGCTCGCAAGTCTGTCGTATTTGATATCGGAAAGCGCCACGGACAGTTCACAGAAAGATGTTAGTTTTGACAAACTCTCATATTTTTCCAGATCGCTTCGCACCGCTTTCTCATACATATCCGGTCCGTCATCCTGCTGTGTGACCGCAAGCGCCTGCTTTAGGAGCTGTTCGCAGTCTTTTAAGACAAAGCGGATGTTTTGCGTGAGCGGAGCAAGCCATTCTGCGCGGTCTAACTCCTCCCTGTTTTCGATGCGGTAGATTCCCACAAAGGAATCAAGCCATTTTTCCGGCCACGGATAACTTCTGGAAAACTCATATAACTGGAGGATCATCTCATTTAATGCTGCATCCGTCCGCCCCGATGCATAGCCCTCCACAAAATCGGAAAATGCTTCCGAAGGCTCTTCATAGTTTTGCTCTAAAACTTTGCCAAGGACATCCTCGCGCAGCAATTTTAACTCACCCTCATCCCCGATACGGAAATTCGGTTCCAGATCGATCTCATGAAAATGATTGCGCACCACGTACAGACAGAAGCTGTCGATGGTCGTGATCTGTGCATTGTGAATCAGGGTCAGCTGTCTTAACAGATGCTCATCCCCCGGCTGTTCGTCTAACGCTTTCTCGATCGCATTTCCGATCCGCTCCCGCATCTCTGCCGCAGCCGCATTGGTAAATGTCACGATCAGCAGATGGTCAATGTCGACCGGATGATTTTTGTCTGTTATGATTTTCACGATCCGCTCTACTAAAACAGCGGTCTTTCCAGAACCTGCTGCCGCAGATACCAATATATTTCGATTTCTTAAGTCAATGACCTGCTGCTGCTCTGTGGTCCATGAAACTCCCATATTTCTCACTCCTGTTATTTACTGTTCCTGCTTTTCGTTTTCCATACGCTTTAATATCTCGTCTGCGCTGTCAAATTTTTCCAGTTTATGATAGGAATAACCCGGCATCCGGGTGTCAAAACCGCAGACGGTATGGTATGGACAGTAATCACAGCCACTTTTTCCGTCCAGCGAGTATGGATGAATCGAAATATCTCCGGCAAAGATTTTTTTCCCGGTCTCTTTGATTTTCTCCTGTACATAATCAGACATCACAGAAAAATCGTAAGTACTGGCAACCTTGGAAGTTGCTTTTAAGCTTCCGTCCGTTTTTTTTCCGATTGGGATGACCGAAGAATTTCCGGCAAAATCTGAATCCATCGCCTC
>OGQB01003081.1_pt1 | contig 11233 bp, 7 predicted proteins | sample 1553071 | NCBI WGS metagenome assembly OGQB01 (sample SAMEA2580284, study PRJEB22360) | human gut metagenome | biome: human gut; feature: human-associated habitat; material: faeces | place: Denmark | collected 2008/2010
CTTTTCCATTTCTGTATGTTGCAATCTCCCCCAACTTACGCTGTTCCCAAGCATCGCAAACAAGTCCATCATGCCCACTTAATATATAAAAAACAGTATTTCCAAAGTAAAGTTTTTTATTTGCTCTTGCTTGTAATTTCTATGTTACTAATTCGATAATAATTATAATCATTCATCGACATATAAAACCATTTTGAAAGGAGTGCTTACATATGCAAACAACAGTTAATAAAAGTAACATGTTATTTTGCGATTACTATAAACAGTGGATTTCTGTCTATAAGGAAGGAGCCATCAGACCGGTAACCATGAATAAATATAATATGGCTCATAATTGGTTGATCAAATTAATACCTGACCTTATCATAAGTGATCTTGATCGCATTACATATCAAAAACTGCTAAATGATTATGCAGCTGAACACGAGCGACAAACAACAATGGATTTTCATCATCATCTGAAATGCGCAATTCTTGATGCTGTGGATGAAGGTCTTATTTTACATGATCCAACAAGAAAGGCTATCATTAAAGGCAAACCGCCTCGTGAAAAAAAGCCGAAATATTTGAATCAATATGAACTACATAAATTATTAGATGACCTTAATCTTTCAGAAGAGATCAATCTAGATTGGCTTATTCTATTGATAGCTAAAACAGGCATGCGATTTTCTGAAGCCTTGGCACTTACACCAAAAGATTTTGATTTAAGTCGACAATTACTTTCTGTATCAAAAACCTGGGATTATAAAGGAGAGGGTGGTTTCTTGCCCACAAAAAACGAATCCTCCGTAAGAAAAATCCCCTTAGATTGGCAGACGGTAATTCAATTTGCCGAACTAATCAAACATCTTCCAGAAGATAAGCCAATTTTTGTGGAGAAAAAAATTTATAACTCTACAGTAAATCATCTGCTTGCTAGACATTGCCACAACGCAGCAGTACCTATAATATCAGTTCATGGATTACGACACACTCACGCATCACTTTTGCTCTTTGCCGGGGTATCTATTGCAAGTGTTGCCCGAAGACTAGGTCATTCAAACATCACCACTACACAGAAGACCTATCTTCACATCATCCAAGAGCTCGAAAGTAAGGATATAGATATCATTATGAGATCATTATCTAACCTTAATTCATAAAGATTCATTTATATGTCGATGATAGATAAAATAAAGCTTGCAGCCTTTTAAAAAATACTGCAAGCTTTATCTAAAACATTTTTCGTGATATTCTGTTAAATACCCAGCAATTTAAATTGCTGCTCAATCTGTTTTTCTAACTCTTCTATCTCTTCCCGATCTTGAGCCAGCAGATTTCTAACCTCATTGATATCAATTTCCTCTTCTTCCTCAGTAGTATCTACATAACGAGGAATATTTAGATTATACTCATTCTGCCGAATTTCCTCAATGCTTGCTAAATGAGCATATTTAGGAATATCCTTCCTTTCTCGATATGCTGAAATAATTTTTTCAATGTTCTCAGCAGACAGTTTGTTTTGATTTTTTCCTTTTTCAAAATCGTTAGAAGCATCAATAAACAAAATATCCTTGGTACTGCGTTTTTTCTTCAGCACCATAACTATAGTAGGAATGCCCGTACCATAAAAAAGATTTGAAGGTAAACCGATAACAGCATAAATGCGATTTCCACATCGATGTTCAATCAAATTCTTCCGTATAACGCCCTCTGCTGCACCTCTGAAAAGCACTCCATGCGGAAGAACAATTGCCATGGTTCCCTCTTCACTAAGATGGTATAATCCATGAAGAACAAAAGCATAATCTGCCTTTGTTTTCGGTGCAAGCTTTCTTCCATAATCCCTAAACCTTGGATCTTTCAGTTTTGACTCACAATTATCCCAATGTGCCGAGTATGGCGGATTTGCAACAACTGCATCAAATGAGCATCTAGGCTGATCAATTCCCTTTGCGTCCAAACCATCAGGCCAATCGCTCTCTAATGTATCAGCATTAGATAAATTCATATTCTGATATGCCACTCCGTGCATCATCAAATTCATTCGAGCCAAGTTGTATGTAGTCGTATTAAGTTCCTGACCATAAAATTTAACAGCTCCCGCATTGCTTCCACCTGGTATCTCATCTTGAACAGTCAAAAGCAAGGACCCCGATCCGCATGTCGGATCATATACACTGAATACACTGTCTGATTCTTCCACATCATCAGTAACAACCTTTGCCAAAATCTTAGACACCTCATGCGGGGTATAAAACTCACCACCTTTTTTGCCTGCAGAGGCAGCAAACTGTCCAATTAAATATTCATAAATCTCACCAAGAATATCTTTACCATCATCAGACCTATATTCAACACCATCAACAAGTTTCACAATACGATTTAATGATTTTGCGCGCTCATTGGTGGAGGATCCAAGTCTCGAATCACCAAGGTTTATGTCATTGAATACTCCTCTAAAGTCTTTTTCAGCCTCTCTGTTCAACTTCGCATGTTCATCAAAATTAACAAAAATTGTCTGATAATCGCTTGGAATCACTTCGCTGTTCTCAATCTTCTCTACAAGAGAAGCCCAAGTATCGTTTGGTTCAATCGCATAGCCAAGTGCTGATGAAATATCTTCAATATAATCATTCAGATCATCCCCACTCGCCTGTTCTTTGTACGCCTCATTTATTGTCTGATTTGTTTCAATATCAATTACATTTTGAGACACCAAATACTGCTCTTGATGTTCTGATAAATATCTATAAAACATAAATGCCAAAATATAATTTTTATACTCTGAAGCATCCATATTTCCTCTTAACTCGTTAGCCATTGCCCACAATTTGGATGTTATTGTATTTAAATCACTCATTTCGTTATCCTCTCTTTCTTTTTATATAAACATTTGTTGTAGCATACCTTTTTTTAGTAGTTGCAGGTGATCCAACTCTCGCTGATGAAGAGTGATGAGGTGATCAAGGGACTGAAAATAATCAGCAATCATCCTCTGTTCTGCAACGTTTGGATAAGCAACTTCAAAATTTTCAACAATACCTCTTGAAATATTTAACTGCGAAGAGCCAGCTCCCAACTTCTTAAAATAATCTTGATATCTATTAATAATAGAAAACAAAAAATATGTATTAGTATCATCATTTATTCTTAAAAGAGCAACTCTTTGATTTAATACATACCTATTATTTTCAGGGATTATTGCAACTCTACCAAGTAAATCCCCATGACCCACATCACTTAAAACCATCACTAAATCGTTTCTTTGTAAAGTATCACTACCATCTTCAATAAACTTCCCTGATGGTTTTAAACCACCATCAATTGATATTGAATTCAAATTTACTAATTCATAGGTTCCCACATCTAATTGATTAGCCTCATGTGCTTTTCCATTTCTGTATGTTGCAATCTCCCCCAACTTACGCTGTTCCCAAGCATCAGTAAATCCTGGAAATCTGACCTCGGGATACAACTGATTTTTTTTCGGAAACATTTTTTGAAGCATTGACTTTTTCATTTTTTTCACATGCTCCAACTTACGCTGATGAAGAGTGATAAGGTGGTCGAGGTTGGTGAAATAATATGCTAGTAGTCTTTGCTCGTCTTTGTCTTTTGGCAATAAAATATCAATTCCGTTTAGGTCACTATAAGAGACAAATGGTTGTCCACTGCCTGCACAGATTTTATAAATCTTTTTGCTATCTAACAAATAATAACCATATTTTGAATCAATAGAATTGTCCTTAGGTCGTGCGATTGTGCCATTATACGTTACAAAATGTTTACCTTCTCCCCAAACTACATAACCTGCATATGCCCCCATATGACCAATTATTGATGAGTTTTCAGCATTCCAATCTGTGTAACCTCCAATTATTCCATTAGCTCCATATATTGGATATTCTCCACCATTATCTGGATTATTATTAAATTCACCATATTGGAATTCAAATACTTCTCCAAGCTTACGCTGTTCCCAAGGTTCCGTAAAACCCGGGAATCTAAGTTTAGGTACTCTCTTTTTATCACTCATTTTTTTCCTCCTTTTTAGTTTTCGACCATCTTATCAGCCAACTTATAAATTGCTTCTCTTAAACCGTTACGATATTTAATTCTAGACAAAGCCTGTACCTCTTCATCTAGAGCCATCGTCTTATACTCTTCACTAGCACTCTTTATAATGTCGCTTATTTCACCAGCATCATCTAAATCTTGTTTGCCATAACGATGTCGACTAAATAATGCACGCATTTCTGCACTTGTTATCACATCGGTAATCCCCCATTTCCCTCGAAAATTAAGGAACACCCTGTTAATGCTTATAGTATTTGCAGCATGAATTACTTTTTCGCAATCTTTAAGATGTGCCGGATATTGGAAATCCGAACCTTTCGGTGGATATTCACCTTTACGAATGGCATCCGCAGCATTTAAAATCTTTGTGGCATAAGCACGATCATCCAGTCCATTTGCAAATTGATCAATTTTGTCTTTCGTTTCATCAGCTTCTTGATCATTGCCATCATGCACAGCATTTAACAGATTATTAACCAACTCCGTAAGATAATCATAATCAATCTTAATATCTTTAACATGAGTCATACGAAGTTCAATTTGATATACAGGAATACCTTTTTTCTTTGAAATATAAGCCTTCAATTCATTTGTAAGAACAGTTGTCAACATTACTTCCTGCTCTGGCGTCATTCCGACTTTTCTAATCAAGTCATCTGGATTATTGTAATCAAATCCCTCATCTGATTTATTATCCGGATCATAAGCATATTGTTTTAATTTTGCCATTCCTGCATTATATTCGCGAAGTCGTTCAATCATATTTTCCTTCTGCTGCTCAGATGGTGGCAACTGAATAAATTCGCTTGTCATATCAGACAACTTATTTACTACTGTTTTAACTTCACCTAGAACATCGCTAAATTTAGGTGCTGTAATCCCATCCTTGACATTTTGCCTTCCTCTTTCTTCATCAGATAAAGTGGCAGAATCTTTGTTAGCATAAACTGCAAGAGCCTCATTCATGAGTTTTTCATTCTCTGCCGGCCAACGATAATTCACTACACGTCCCCATGGTTTTTCTTGCATATCAGCCACTCGATTTGTTCTCGAGTAAGCCTGTATCAGTCCAGCACTTTTTAATGTTCTGTCAACATATAAAGTATTTAATTCCGGTGCATCAAATCCGGTAAGCAGCTGATCCACAACAATTACAAGATCCAGAAACTTACCATCACTAGCAGTTTTATTCAACCTAGAAATTACATCTTGTGTATAACCGGAAACATCTCCCATAGTAAACGCTACGCCAAACTTCTTATTATAAGCATCCATTGCTCTATGCAATCCATTATTAGTTGCAAGCATACTGTCATTATTTGTATTATTTGCACTAAATGTTATTGCCACTTTAAGCGTAAATAGTCCCTGTTCTTCACGCTCCCGATTCACTCTTTGAAATTCATCAAAATACATCATTGCCATTGGGGTACTTGCTTTTCCTCCTCCAACATGTGTAGTCAAAAGAGCATTATACTTTCCATCATTTGATCGATTTTGCCATTTATCATATATATCTTTTACAACCAGTTTTATATGATCTAAGTTTTCGTCATAAAAACTAGGCTCAATCGCATCATCCATGTCCTCCATAGTTAAATTATTAATTTTGTCCTGAATTTTTTCTTCCGACCATTTAGGATATTTTTCCTTATAAAAATCAGGAAGATATTTCTGTTTCATTTCATCTTCTGGAATCGTAGTTTCAAAATCCACCTTAAATCCCAATACATTTCGATCAGCAATTGCTTCCCGAATCGTATAAGGATGAAGCAGTGGTCCAAAGATATCCTCCGTTCTCAATCCCTTTGTTGTTTCATCAAACATTGGAGTACCTGTATATCCTACCCATGCAGCATGCTTAAACGCCTTTTGAATGTTTTCAAAAGATTCTCCACCAGTAGAACGATGCGCTTCATCAACAATAAATACAATATTCTTTTCTGGTGTCTTAAAGGATTTCCTCTTAATTAGAGAATCTAGTTTCTGCACAGAAGTAACAATAATCCCATTTGACTTCGATTTCAGTTTACGGCTCAAATCCGTTGTATTATTGGTATCCTGTACAATACCATCAAATTGATCTGTTGCATCCGGGTCGTAAGCCCTATAATTCTCATTGGTTTGTTTCGTCAGCTGAATACGGTCAACTACAAAGACAACTTTATCAACTTTAGGCATACGGCTAGCTAACCAAGCTGTCTTAAACGAGGTAATCGTCTTTCCTGATCCGGTAGTATGCCAAATATAGCCCACTCTATTGTTTCCAAAATCAAAGTCAACTTTTTTAATCCCCTCTATAACTTCCTGCGTTGCATACACCTGGTATGGACGCATCACCTTTAGCGTCTGCTTATTCGGCGTACCATCAAGAATCATATAGTTTGTTGCCATCTGATGTGCCATAGGTATTGACAACATAGAATCTGCAAATTCCTTCCAGTCTCTTACAATACCATTGTCACTTCTTCTCTGCCAGTGAAATGCAAAATCCTTATTAAACTTCTCCGAAGTTGTATTTGCCATATATTTTACATTATTTGGCGTCATTGCAATCAGAATCTGTAATGCTGAAAAAATATCGCCATACTGTCCTTCATCAATGTACTGATGCATCTGATTTAAAGCTTCATTAACATCATGAGTATCTCTTTTTTCTTCAATTTGAATAATAGGAAGTCCATTAATTAAAAGCGTTGTGTCAAAACGACGATTCATTTTACCATTTATGACCGCTGGACGCTCAATTTGATTTACAACTTGATAAACCGTATCTCCTGCACCAATCTCTTTTTGATCAAATACAGTTAAAAATACATGGCGTCCATCGTCAAGATCTATCTCTATCTGAGACACACCATTCAATCCATAAAGAAATTGTCCTGCTTCATATGGAGTGTGTAAATCTGATATGATTTTTTTCACCTGATTGAACTCCGCTTCACTCATAGGATGCTCTAACACATTTTGATTATGCTGTTCCAGTATTGTCTTGAAATTATCCCAAAGCTGAGGTGTTGTTTTGATATCTGGTTCATATTTCCAGAGTTTTGTTTTAACAACTCTGTTTCCTAAACCTATAGCAGAAAATTCAGGGATTCCTGCTAAACATTCAGGATTAGTGATAGTTCCTGTAGTAATATACTGAATCAGCTCTGTTTCAAACATTTGCTCATTCATCCGTCTACCTCCTTAAGTTTTTCTATTGTTAATACTTTCTCCAACTCAGCAACCCGCGTTTTTAATGCATGCAGCCGTAATTGTTTAAAATAAATATCACCTATGATTTTTTGTTTTTCATAAGAATGCAACTTGGGTAATTCCAATCTTCTCAGCTGTTTTACTGTATGTTTTAAAACTGCCGAACCTTGAAGTTCTTTTAACCATTGCCTCTTTATAAATTCACTTTCATTCAGCAAATACACTAAATAATTACCATCTATTCTTTCTTGTGGAATCAATTTAGCATAATTTTGTGTATACAAATATCCTTGATGGTTATGCCTAACAATTGTTGCTCTTCCGGAAATCAAGCTAAATAGAATATCGCCCCCTTTTATCAGACTTAAATCATCCAAGGTCGATATAGTTTTCGCTTCCTCTCCACCTAATTCAAACCCAACCAAATCGTTCTCCAACTCTTGTTGCCCATAAAAGTTATAGGTAGGTGCCGAATCCAATAATGACTCCTTTATTCTAAATTGAGGAGTTCCCATTGCAATTGTAATAACATCTTCTATTTTCATTTTGTGCCTTTCCATAATTACATCTTCATGCTACATGCATATAATACTCTAGAAATCAAAAGTTGTCAACCCATATTTTTGTAATTTTTCAAAATTACAAAAATATGGGTTGATTTCTACTTGGGAACAGCGTAAGTTCTCTGAATTGTACGCTAAATCAAGCGAAAAGAATGATGGAAGTATAGGAATGGATAAAAATATCACTGTAGCAACTATGCAGTTCAAGGAGGATGTTAAGGTTTCTACTGCTGAATATCTCAAAACATATTATACATTTAATTTAGGGGATATTGCATTTGAAGGTCATCAGAGTAAAGAGTTTCGATACGGCAGATTTGTTGAAAATGATATAGGAAATGGCATAGTATCCCATATTTTTGCTGTTTTCAGACCTATTCGAGAATATGATTTATACTTTTGGAAGTACGCAATTAATAATGAAACACTTATGCAGCGGATTCTTTCCAGAAGCACAAAAGCATCAACAATGATGCATGATTTGGTTACCAAAGACTTTTTAAATGAGATGTTTTTAGTTCCGTCATTTGATGAACAAAGGCAGATTGGAGTCTTCCTTGACACCCTTGACCACCTCATCACTCTTCATCAACGAAAGCAAAATGGATGTAATCCTAAATAATTAATTTCCTATAATCCATCTGACAAAATGCAAACTCTGAATATAATCTATGCAAAGCGAAATCAGTCCAAAAGCATTAAAATACTGAATCTCAGAGTTTGTTTAGCTCTCTTTTCCCCTCATCTCCAGCCACATCCCCTTCTTCTGCAACACATGTCCCTCCTCAAGCTCCGGACGGATGACGTTCTTAATCACATTCTCCTCTGCTCCCGCCTGCAGCAGTTCGCGGATTACTTTTCTTCTTGTCTCGCTCGTCCACTCAGAAGCATAGATATCAAGCAGTGCGAGCTTTTCAAAGTTTTCGATAAACCATGCTTTTCGTTCTTCCGCTTCCCGTTTCATTTCATTCTTTACCGCAGACTGGATCATGCCGGCAGTGATCGTCTTTTCCACTTCTGCTCCTTTGACATCTTTTGGCGTGGAATGAATCTTCTTCTCCATCACATCCAGATCCATCATCATAAAAGAAAAGGCGTCCATTTCATACAGCCGGATGTTTTCATTTTTCGATTGCTGCTTTTTGAGATATTCCACTGACTCTTCCCCGATAAAGTCACATTCTTCCATCTGCTGTTTCTGTTTTTCTTTCTGCACCGCCGGGACAAATGCACCACATTTTCTTGCTTCCAGATATGCTTCATGTTCCCACGGAAACCATTTCTTATCCCGGATTGGATTTTCCCCACGCACAAAGATAATACACTCATCATCCGGCAACAGGCGAAGCTCGTACTCTAACATCAGCTCCCTGCCAAGCACATCGTAATTCTCACTGTAAGAACCGCTGGTTCCTTTGCTTTCTCCACTGGTTCGTTTGTCGATCGTCCATTTTCCAAGCAGCTTTGAGACATATTCATAGGTGCTTGCTTCGTTACCGCCCAGATAGATAAAAGTGTCGCAGTTTCCAACAATGCCTTCCCATGCTCCATCCGCAAAAAGCGTTTTTAGCTGTGCCAGGGACTGTAAGATTGGCACACAGTACACACCACGGCTTCGGCAGGTGGCAAGGATCTTATCAAAGTTATTCGGCATCTTGATATTCGCCATTTCATCCAGCCAAAATCCCACATCCATCGGCAGTTTTCCACCAAAGAATCTCGCCTGCCGGTACAGTTCTTGAAAAAGCAGCGTATACACCATCCCCGGTACGAAGTTAAAGGTATCGTCATCATCCGGAATGATGATAAAAAGGTTGCTCTTTGTTTTCCCGTCTCCATCCATTCCTGTTCCAAACTCATCCAGTGGGATGTCATTGGATGAAAAGATTTCCAAAAGTTCCTCATTATCAAAAGGCTGCATCCGGGCATTGACTGTCATAATGACAGAACGGATCGTTTCATCCGGACCGCCCCTATAACGCTGGTATGCTTTTACGGCCGGATGATCTGGCTTTTTCTTCGACAGTTCTTTCATGCGTTCATCTAACTTTGGCGGCGTATCTTCATCCACGAACTGTGCCTCATCTAACAGATAAAGAATAGATTTCCAGTTTCTCTGCAGAAGCTCTGCCTTTCCTCTTTTCGGGTTATATACCCCTTTCGGACACTCCATCCATACATAGAGAAAAAGGCTTTCCAAGAACATTCGTTCGGCACGCTCCCAAAAAGGATCCTGAGAAGAATTTTTGATATTTGCTGAGTTTGTATTCTGGATCAGATTCGTCACCAGCTTCGTGATATCGCTCTTACTGCGGATATACGGAAACGGATTGAAATGCATGCTTTTCTCCATTTCACACAAGTTCAGCGTATATACTCTGGTATCCTTCTGCTTTGCCAGCCATGCTCCCAGCTCCTCCGCAAGGCTTCCCTTCGGATCCGTATAGATGTTGCAGTCGTGTAACGACATCAGATTGGGTGTCAGAAAGAATGCTGTCTTACCGGCACCACTGCCGCCGACAACCACAATGTTGTTATTGCGAAGAGTATCCGAGTCGTAGCGGAAACGCACATTTTGAGATAATACTTTGTTTTCCGGAGACAGACCGGACTTTGTTTCTTCTGTCCTTGCGGCATACTTTTCATTGAATGCCCGCACTTCGCCCCATTTGGCAGAACCAAACTCATTGCCGGGCATCCGGTTATGGTCGCTTTTACTGTATGCCTGAAAACTCCAGATCATCCACAGCAAACCTCCCACCAGAACCATACTGTAACTTTTGTCATTATAAACTTTCAACGGATGCAACAGACACCAGACGATCTGTTCTTTCAATTTTGATATTTCCACATCCACAAGATACAATCCGCTAAGACTGTAAAACAAATAAAGCGTGGGCAGTAACAAAACCGCACACACTTTGAATAATTGGTGTAATCTTCTTTTTCTGTTGTCACCGGCAACATGCGTTGCACGGGAGTGTTCTTTCTTTCGTTTCATATGGATCCTATATTCCTTTCTCAGCCCACAAAGTTTGAGCCAAAACTATAAATTCGCCGTGTAAAAACGCTGATCATTTATTTCACACTGCTTTCCTATCGTTTCTTAATGTTTCCATCCGGTTTGTGCCGCAATATCTCTTCCGGTATCGGCTGCCTCTCTTTCCCTCTGCTTCTCTGATACTTCAGACACTCCGCTGCAATGTCTTCATTCTTTTTGCTGTATTTTCGCAGCTCTTTTCCCTCCAGATCAATTTCCCGAACCTCAGAAGTTCCGCTCCGCTTCAGGTATGCCTGCAGCCGTTTTCCATCCTCCGAAATACTTACCTCTGCCTTATTCAAGGAAATACACCGCACAAAATCCTTTGATTCCTGCTGTTCTTTCGGCAGATTGGCAATATACAGAT
>OGQB01003086.1_pt1 | contig 11206 bp, 9 predicted proteins | sample 1553071 | NCBI WGS metagenome assembly OGQB01 (sample SAMEA2580284, study PRJEB22360) | human gut metagenome | biome: human gut; feature: human-associated habitat; material: faeces | place: Denmark | collected 2008/2010
AAATAGAAAAGAAGAGGAAATTTAATATGTGTGGAATTATAGGTTATACAGGCAGTGAAAACGTAAAAGATGTTTTATTAGATGCGTTGGAATTATTAGAGTATCGTGGATATGACAGTGCGGGTATTGCAGTGAAAGACGAAACTTCCCATGTGACAAATGTTTATAAATGTGCCGGAAGAGTAAGTGATTTAAGAGCAATTTGTGATTCGAAGAAGATTTTGTCTACCTGCGGTATCGGACATACAAGATGGGCAACTCACGGTGGAGTTACGGATCAGAATGCACATCCGCATCAGCAGGGAAAAGTGACTCTGGTTCATAACGGGATCATCGAAAACTATCGTGAGCTGATCGCTGATTACGATTTGCAGGAAATCCTTCATTCTGAAACAGATAGTGAAGTTGCGGCTGCATTATTAAATCATTATTACAAGGGAGATCCAAAGGAAGCGATCAAAAAAACAGTGAGCAAATTAAAGGGTACCTTTGCGCTTGTGATCCTGTTTGAAGATCAGCCGGATGTGATCTACTCGATCCGGAATGTCAGCCCGATCGTTGCAACCATATGCAAAGAGGGAGCAATGCTTGCATCAGATCTGACTGCACTCTGCCGTTTTACAAATGAATACTTTGTTGTACCGGAATATCACATTTTAGAGTTGCACAAAGATCATGTGGTACTTACGGATTTAAATGACAATGTGGTAGAACCAGAATTTTTGTCCGTTGACTGGGAGTTGAACAGCGCGGGAAAGAATGGTTATCCATTTTATATGGAAAAAGAGATTATGGAGCAGCCGGAAGCAATCAAGAATACGATCAAAGACCGTATCGTGAACGGTCTGCCTGATTTTACTTCGGATGGTGTGCCGGATTCTCTTTTTACAGACTGTGACAGAATTTGTGTGGTAGCATGCGGAACAGCCATGCATGCGGGACTTGTGGCACAGGCTCTGGTAAAATCTATCGTTCATGTGCAGATGGACGTAGAACTTGCATCAGAGTTTATGTATTCCGATCCGGTCATTGATGAGAAAACATTGGTGATCGCAGTATCACAGTCCGGTGAGACAATTGATACCTTGGAAGCATTAAAATATGCGAAGAGACAGGGCGCAAAATGTTTATCCGTTATCAACGTAAAAGGTTCTTCCATTGCAAGAGAAAGTGATTATGTGTTATACACCGCAGCAGGACCTGAAATTGCAGTGGCAAGTACAAAAGCTTACACAACACAGCTTTCCGTATTTTATCTTGTGGTTGCAAAAATGGCATTATTGCGAGGTGTCTACACAGAGGAGCAGGCAAAGAGCTTTATCGCAGAATTAGAGCGTGTTCCGGAAGTGATGCAGAAAGTATTGGAGAAAAGACGTGACATCCATGTGATCGCAAAGAAGATTCTGGAAGCAAAGGATCTGTTTATGATCGGACGTGGACTGGATTACTCTATTTTACTGGAAGGATCATTGAAACTGAAAGAGGTTTCTTATATTCACTCTGAGGCTTATGCCTCCGGCGAATTAAAACACGGACCAATTGCACTGATCACGACTAACACACCAGTTGTTGCAACGGTAACACAGGAAAAACTCATGTCAAAAGAACTTTCCAATATTAAGGAAGTAAAATCCAGAGGTGCAGATATTGTATTATTTATCAAAGAGGCACTTTCCGGTGATCTTGATACCGAATATCAGGTGATCAAGCTTCCAGATATGCAGGATGAATTTATGGTTTTACCTGCATCGGTTGCATTACAGCTTTTAGCATATTACGTGTCATCCGATAAGGGATTTGATGTTGATAAGCCAAGAAATCTGGCGAAGGTAGTTACGGTAGAGTAAGAATTAAGTTTTGGGGGATTTGGATAAAGAACGGAAATAAAAATTGAGAAGTTGGGAAATCGAATGTTTTGCACAGGAAACAGAACAGGATTGCATGTCTGAGCATATAATATAAGGAAATGTATGAAGAGGTTGTTCATGCCAGATATCAAATATGCCCAGACAGAGGCTGTAGATAAAGGAAGCCTCAAAGTAGAAGTACTTACAAACCGGACCAGAAGACCGATTGAGGGAGCAAGAATCACCATTTCCTATTCTGGAGATCCGGATTCCACGGTGGAGGAGGTAAGCGCGGATGATTCGGGAATGTCGGAAAAACTTACGCTTGATGCGCCTCCGCTTGAATACTCGATGGAACCCTCCGAAAATCAACCATTTGCCCAATATACAGTCAAAGTTACCGCACCGGGATATCGTCCCGTCAGTATTTCGGGCGTTCAGGTTTTTTCAGAGCAGCTCGCATTGCAACAGGTGCGAATGGCGGAAGAAAATGAGGAAGAAAATCAAATAGATTCCATTGTGATTCCGGTCAATACGTTGTTTGGCAATTTCCCGGCAAAAATAGCAGAGTCCGAGATCAAGCCTGTCTCCGACTCAGGGGAGATCGTGCTGAGTAAAGTGGTGATCCCGGAATTTGTCGTTGTTCATGACGGACCGCCATCGGATCCCAATGCGGCAAATTATTATGTCCGTTACCGGGATTACATCAAAAATGTGGCATCCAGCGAGATATACAGCACGTGGCCGGACAGCACGCTGCGTGCCAATATCCTTGCGATCATGTCCTTTACGTTAAACAGGGTTTACACGGAATGGTACCGGAACAAAGGCTATAACTTCACCATCACAACATCCACTGCTTATGACCAGAAATTTGTATATGGAAGAAATATTTTCCAGAGTATCTCGGATGTGGTAGAGGAAATGTTCCAGAATTATCTTTCCAGACCAAATGTGAGACAGCCAATCCTGACGCAGTATTGTGACGGACAGCGCGTGACGTGCAGCAACTGGCTGAGCCAGTGGGGAAGCAAATATCTTGGGGATCAGAACTACGAAACGATAGAAATTCTCCGTTATTATTATGGTGATAATATGTTTATCAATACAGCGGAGGAGATTTCCGGTATCCCGGCATCCTGGCCGCGGTATAATCTGGAAGTGGGAGCTGCCGGAGATAAGGTCCGGCAGATCCAGGAACAGTTAGCGAGAATCTCGCAGGCTTATCCGGCAATCCCGACGATCACACCGGATGGGATTTACGGAGAGGCAACGAGGGCAGCAGTAGAAAAATTCCAGTCTATTTTTGGCTTGCCTGTGACGGGAGTGGTAGATTACCGTACCTGGTATAAAATATCGGAGATCTACGTTGCGGTGACAAGGATTGCAGAACTGGTATAAAATGCAGAGTAAATGTGCCGGGGGATTGGTATTTTTCAGTTCCCCGGCACAAAAACGTTTCAGGACAGATCGCAGACTAGGATTTGAGTGGAAAGTGTGTTAAACTAAAAGACAGTTTAAATTGCAGTAAAGCAGGGATAAAAAGTATGAACAACTATAAAATCACAATCCAGTATGACGGAACAAGATACAAGGGCTGGCAGGGGCAGAACAGCACCGGTCTGACCATTCAGGGAAAAATAGAAGCAGTGCTGGGACAGATGGCAGGACATGCGGTGGAAGTTATTGGTTCGGGGAGAACGGATGCGGGCGTGCATGCCAAAGGCCAGGTGGCAAATTTTCATATTGAGGAGCATTTTACGGAGGGAAAGATCCTGTCCTATCTGAATCATTATCTGCCGGATGACATTGCAGTCATTGCGATTGAGCAGGTGGACGAGCGTTTTCACAGCCGTTACGCCGCAAAGAAAAAGACCTACCGCTATCACATCCATATGGGAGAGATCTCGGATGTTTTCGAGCGGAAATATGAGTACCAGTATGAGAAAATACTCGATGTGGAGAGCATGAAAGAAGCCGCTTCCTATCTGATCGGAACACATGATTTTACTTCATTTTGCGGAAATAAGAAAATGAAAAAAACGGCAGTCCGCACAATTTATGAGATCAATTTTACGAAGAAAGGGAATGATCTCTGGATTGATTACCGGGGCAATGGATTTTTGCAAAATATGGTGCGGATCCTGACGGGTACGCTGATCGAGGTCGGGGATGGCAGGAGAGCGCCGGAGGAGCTGCCGCAGATCTTAGAGAGCAAAAACCGGGAGAACGCAGGCTATACAGCACCGGCATGTGGACTGATGCTGATGGAAGTGCATTATTAAAAGATAAATTCATAAGAAAAAACAGGCAGCAGGTGTTACATGGAAAAATGGTTTGTAATCAACAAAGGGGCTGATTTTGAAAAGCTTGGAAAAGAGTTCGGGATCAGCCCTGTCACAGCGCGTCTTATCCGAAACCGTGAGGTGATCGGGGAGGCGGCATTTGAAAGATATCTGAATGGAAGTTTAAAGGATTTATACGATCCACATTTATTGAAAGATGCAGATCGTTTGACAGATATTTTAAAAGTTAAAATAGAAGAGCAAAAGCCGATCCGTATTATCGGCGACTATGATATAGATGGAGTTATGTCAACCTATATTTTATACCGGGGAATCCAACACTGTGGTGGAAATGTTTCCACGCAGATTCCGGATCGTATGAAGGATGGCTATGGAATCAATGAGAATCTGATCGATCAGGCAAAAAGAGACGGAATGGATACCATTCTTACGTGCGATAACGGAATTGCTGCAATCTCAGAGATTGCGCATGCCAAAGAACTTGGGATGACCGTGCTTGTGACCGATCACCACGAGATTCCCTATACAGAGGAGAACGGGGAAAAGCAGTTCCTTCGCAGCAACGCAGATGCAATCGTGAATCCAAAGCAGCAGGAATGTGCGTATCCTTTTAAAGAGTTATGTGGAGCAGCAGTCGCATGGAAAGTGCTGCAGGTATTGTATGAAAAAATGGGTTTTGCCCTGGAAGAAACCTATGAATTTCTGGAAAATGTCGCATTTGCAACCGTTGGCGATGTCATGGATCTGACAGACGAAAACCGCATTTTGGTGAAAGAGGGATTAAACCGCATTCACCGCACAAAAAATCCGGGGATGCGCGCCCTGATCTTTCAGAATCATTTAGAACCGGAGCAGATCAATGCATATCATTTTGGTTTTGTGTTAGGACCGTGCATCAATGCGAGTGGCAGACTTGATACAGCAAAACTGTCTCTGTCTCTTTTTTTACAGGGAGAGGAAGAGGCAGCAAAAACGGCAAGGGAGCTTGTGGAGTTAAACCAGCAGCGCAAAGATATGACAGCAGATGGCGTCGAGGAGGCAAAACGTGTGGTGGAGGAACATTACATGTCGGATAAAGTGCTTGTCATTTATCTGCCACAGGTGCACGAAAGTCTTGCAGGAATCATTGCAGGGCGTATCCGGGAGGCTTATCATAAGCCGGTATTTGTGCTGACGAAGGCGGAGGAGGGCGTGAAGGGCTCCGGGCGTTCCATCGAGGAGTACTCCATGTATGAGGAACTATGTAAGTGCAGGGAACTTCTGGAAAAATTCGGCGGACATCCGATGGCGGGCAGCGAGCGAATCGGCTTTGCCAATTCCAAGGCGGGCCTTTTGGAAAACGCCTACTACATTCTCGCTCCCGCGCCGCAGGTTCCCGCTGCGAAAATCGCAGAATTCCAGGGGCTTGTCACCTCCATGGGAGCGATCCCGCTGCAGGTGGAAAGCCAGAAGCATGATTATGTGACCGCTGCTGTCAGCCATCTGCCTCATATCGTTGCTGCCGCCCTCGTCCATCTGGTACAGGATCATGACGATGCTCAGGGACTGATGAAATCCATCGCTGCAGGCGGGTTTAAGGATATCACGCGGATCGCCTCCTCTTCCCCTGTCATGTGGGAGCAGATCTGCATGACCAACACGGTCAATATTTCCAGACTGCTGCAGGATTATATCGACGCCCTTGGCGTCGTTCAAAAAGAGCTGCAGGAACACGATTCTGCCTCGCTCTATACCTTTTTTGACGGTGCACGTGCATACCGCGATTCCTTTATTGACGCCGGAAGCGGCCCGATCAAAAAGGATTACTCTATCCGTCTGGATATCCCGGATGAAGCAGGTTCTATCGCCGCCGTCTCCACGCTTTTGGCGCTGAACAACATCAGCATCAAAAATATCGGCATCGTCCATAATCGGGAGGCACAGGAAGGCGTCCTGCGAATTGAATTTTACGAAGAAGATTCGATTACAAAGGCGATTCAGCTGCTGAACAGACGCGGCTATGTAACGCATATCTGAAAAAATTGATAAACGGAAAGGATTTTAATGGTATGATGGAACTGACAGCCAGCAAAGCGCTGCGTGGAGAAGTGACCGTCCCCGGAGATAAATCGATCTCCCACCGCAGCGTGATGTTCGGAGCAATCGCACAGGGAACGACAGAGGTTACGAATTTTTTACAAGGAGCGGACTGTCTTTCAACAATCAGCTGCTTTCAAAAACTCGGCATTGAAATTGAAAATACACCGGAGCGCATTTTAGTACACGGGAAAGGCTTACACGGGCTGTCTACGCCCTCTGAGGTGTTGGATGCAGGCAATTCCGGCACGACAACCCGGCTGATTTCCGGCATTTTAAGTGGTCAGACCTTTGAAACAACGCTGACTGGGGACGCTTCCATTCAGAAGCGTCCGATGAAGCGCATTATGGAGCCGCTTTCTCTGATGGGTGCAAAAATCGAAAGCGTCCGTAAAAACGGCTGCGCGCCGCTTCACATCACCGGCAGCAGCCTGCACGGGATCACTTATTCCACGCCGGTCGCATCCGCACAGGTCAAATCCTCGATCCTGCTCGCCGGTCTTTATGCAGATGGTCCGACGAGCGTAACAGAGCCCGCTCTCAGCCGCAACCACACGGAGCTGATGCTTTCCGGTTTCGGCGCAGATATCTGCTCTGACGGACTGACTGCAACGATCACACCAGGAAACGAGCTGTACGCGCAGCAGATTTTTGTCCCCGGCGATATCTCTTCCGCAGCTTATTTCCTGGCAGCAGGTCTTTTGGTCCCTGGCTCTGAGCTTCTGATCCGCAATGTCGGCATCAATCCTACCCGCGCAGGAATCCTGACCGTGATCCGCGCAATGGGTGGAAACCTGACTGTTTTAAACGAACGTGTCTGCGCAGGGGAACCGGTTGCTGATCTGCTCGTCTCTGCTTCTTCCCTGCATGGAACAACTGTAGAGGGAAATCTGATCCCGGCACTGATCGATGAAATTCCTATGATTGCCGTAATGGCTGCATTTGCCAACGGACAGACTGTGATCCGTGACGCCGCTGAATTAAAGGTCAAGGAATCTGACCGTATTGCCACGGTGACTGCCGGGCTGCGCGCGATGGGCTGTGATATCACACCTACGGACGACGGTATGATAATCCGTGGAGGAAAAACACTTCACGGCGCAGAAATCGATTCCTATCTCGACCACCGCATTGCCATGAGCTTCGCGGTTGCCGCGCTGGCAGCCGATGGCGTTACTTCTATTAAAGATGCGGATTGTGTCAAAATCAGTTATCCCAACTTCTATGATGATCTGCTGGGTCTGGCGAAGTAAAAATTTCGCACCGGCATTGGCATGGTGACGCACCTTCCATAGACAAACAAAACCGGTCTGTGTTTCCTCTCATAAGGATTCCCAGTCCGGTTTTTAATTCATGACAATAGAATGCTAGCAGAGCGTGCATTCTATTGTTGCAATCTCAAATTTTCTATGATTCTGCAGTACAAAAAACATCTGTGCCAGTCACTACTTCCTCTGCATCTGCCAGAGGCGCTGCTCGTCATACCCCCATCCAATCAGCTCTTTTACCTGTTCGTCTGCGGTTTCATCCGGATGGTAATAATGCAGCATATGGATAACGTTCTTTTCCCGTTCATTCGTCGGTTCATATCCAGTTAAAAGCTCTGCCACACGGTCTTTTAATTCAACCGGAGTTTCCCACTGCGGAACCTCCCTGCCCGCCAGCTTACAGAGCAGCCCGCAGGCATAGCCCATTTCATAATTCCCCGTCATCACGGAGGTTTCATGCTGCGATTTGATTATCACTGACATTCTTGCAAGATCAGGTACCATAACTTACTCTGCCGGGCATTCCCGGCTTCCTTTCTTTTTTCTGCGGTCTGTCAGGGCAAGCAACGCGCCCGGGACCAATGGAATAATGTTGACCGCACACCGCAGCAGGATCATGGCTGCACCTGCTTCTGCCGCTCCTACGATCTTTGTGGAAAACATCAGAAAAACAAATTCCAGAGAACCCAGCCCTGCGGGCGTCGGAATTACACCCGCCAGCATCTGTGCCGCGGCTGTAATACACACAATCTCCCAGAGGGAAACCGGAAGGTCTGCCGACAACACAAACCAGGGAACCAGATACCAGCAGGTCAGCTTTGCAAAATCGCACAGAAAAATACCTCCTGCCGTTCGCGGCGAATGCTTTAACAATCGGAGCGATTCCTCCTGCATGGAATCAATCTGCGCTTTCATTTTATCCCGTTTATCCTGCCATTTTCCATGACACAGCCGTTCTGCAATCAAAAATCCCCAATTGGAAAACGGCGGGCATGCCGTTACCAGAAGCAGCACTGCGGTAATCAGCGCCGTCAAACCGATTCCCGCTGCCAGAAACGCCGTATAGCCGGAGACGCTTTCATCCTTCGCAAACAGCAGACAGAGAAAGCCAATCAGACCATACAGCGTAATCGATACTTTATGGAAAATGTATTGCACCATGGACAGTCCTGCCCCGCGTGCAAGCGGAAGTCCGTCCCGGTTCATTTCATACATCTGTGCGACCCCGCCTCCGCTTCCAAGGGTTGTCGTCCGAAAAAAGCTGCACACAAACGAACATCTCACGCCCTGCATCCAGGAATAATGCTTTACAGACTGCCGAATCAAAAGCCAGATGATCGTTCCTTCCCAGACCAGATAGGTCAACGATAACACAATAATTATAAAGATCGTCCAGTCAGGCAATTTGCGGATTTTTTCCGCCGCCTGCGCCAGAAAATTTCTTTCATACAAGCAGGCAAAGAAAATCAATCCAAATACCAGGACATATTTCAGCCAGCTCTTCTTTTTTCCCTGTTTCAAGGCAAATTCAGCTCCTTCTATGCTTTCATCCCGTCTAGCATAACGCTGAACCCCCATTTTGTCACTGGACAATTTTTTCGCTTCGGGTAATAATCCCGTTTAAAACTCGATTCCCTTCCGCGCCGGAATCTGTTTCTGGTACGGATGACGCACCCCGTGGATTTCGCTCACATAGTCCGCCGCCTCCAAAAATACCGGATCAGGATTTCGTCCGGTCAGCACCAGCTCCAGCGTCGCCGGTTTTTTCAAAATAAAATCTTTTGCCGTTTCTTTGTCGAGCAGTCCATGCGCGTACGCCGCCTGAAATTCGTCGAAAATCAGCACGTCGATTTCTCCGCTTTTTGCCATGGAAATCGCCTCCTGCAGCATCTGATTGTGACACACGGTGATCTCCTTTTTGTCCTGCTCCGTCATGGAAAAGGTAAATCCCCAGTTCTTGTCGCAGCGCACCAGGCTGATCTGCGGAATTTGCGCAAGAGACGCAAGCTCCCCTGTCTCTGTTCCCTTTAAAAACTGCACAATATGCACGCGTAGACCGCAGCCTGCCGCCCGTAGTGCAAGCCCCAGCGCCGCTGTCGTCTTTCCTTTTCCGTCGCCGCAGTAAATTTCCAGCAACCCCTGCTGCAGATGCATCCGCGGTGACTTTGACTGCTGACCGGAGATCTGTTGTTCTGTATCTTGTTCCATCACTGAAATTCCTCTTTATTTTCTCACGATTACTTCTTTTATTATATATGGAACAGAGCGACATGACAATCGTTATCTATTTTCTAATCAGGAAAGACATGCTGTTCAGAAGCCCCTCGGAGCCACCATTAACAGGCAGCTGTTTTATGTGAATGCTGCGCAATGCTCTTCCAGAACCGCGTGAAGTGCTGTCGCACTGCTGGTATGTACACGTGCTACCGGAATCTGATTCTTCTTCGCTTCCTGCGTCACGCTGATGACCATTTTGTGGGAAACTGTGCTGATAAACAAAATCAGCAAATCCGGGCAACCGATCTTCTTTTTTAAGGAACCGTTTTCCTTTGCGAAAACCTTCGCCTTACAGCCATGCTCCTTGCAGATATTTTCATACTGCGTTACCATTCTCTCATTTCCACCGATAATTACAACACTCATTCCGTTACCCCTTTATTTTCTGCACTGAAACGGTGCATTGGTTTTATTAGGTTAGTATTGACTAACTCAAGTTACATAATACCATGCCGGTTCATAAAATGCACGCTTTTTTTTATTCGAGGGTGTAAAAATCTGTGTAAAAAAAGCCTGGCAAGCAATTCTTGCCATAAAACAGCTGGCTCTACGAGCATTATTTCTGTTTCTTCCAATATAAGGCATTCCAGCAGCTTTTGCGAAATCGTCAAAATGAATAGCGAACTGTAAAAAAAACATCTGCGAGTTCAGGAATTGTTTATATTTTTTTAGTTGATTTTAGTTTTTAAATATGTATAATATATAAATGAAGCGGATTTGTTCCTTTTTTGAAACAATCTGCCAGAACCTGCAATGCAGGAAATGTAAGGAAAGGAAAGAGGTTAATACAAATGGCTGTAATCGATTTAAGCAAGTATGGTATTACCGGAACTACCGAGGTTGTCTACAATCCTTCTTATGAAGTATTATTCGAAGAAGAGACCAAACCCGGACTGGAAGGTTATGAAAAGGGACAGGTCAGCGAGCTGGGTGCTGTAAACGTTATGACAGGTATCTACACCGGACGTTCTCCCAAAGACAAATTCATCGTTGTTGATGAAAATTCCAAGGATACTGTATGGTGGACATCTGACGAATACAAGAATGATAACCACCCCGCTACCCAGGAAGCATGGCAGGCAGTCAAGGAACTCGCTCAGAAAGAACTTTCCAATAAGAAACTGTACGTTGTGGATGCATTTTGCGGTGCAAACAAAGATACCCGTATGGCAATCCGTTTCATCGTTGAAGTAGCATGGCAGGCACATTTCGTAACCAACATGTTCATCAAGCCCACTGCGGAAGAGCTTGAGAACTTCGAGCCCGATTTCGTTGTTTACAACGCTTCCAAGGCTAAAGTAGAGAACTACAAAGAATTAGGTCTTAACTCTGAGACAGCTGTAATGTTCAACATTACAAGCCGCGAGCAGGTTATTGTCAATACATGGGATGGTGGAGAGATGAAGAAAGGGATGTTCTCCATGATGAACTA
>OGQB01003090.1_pt1 | contig 11190 bp, 8 predicted proteins | sample 1553071 | NCBI WGS metagenome assembly OGQB01 (sample SAMEA2580284, study PRJEB22360) | human gut metagenome | biome: human gut; feature: human-associated habitat; material: faeces | place: Denmark | collected 2008/2010
GGAAGGGGATTCGCCCAGAACGATAGAAAAAGCAGCCGTGTCCGGCTCTCCACAGAAGAATTTGGATTACACGCCGGCAAATGTATTGTATAAGAAAGAAGAATACGCATGGTACCAGTCGGGACGTAACTTTTACGAGTCTGCCAATTACGCCTCTTCTAATTCGCGTACTTATCAGTTGCCGGTTGTGGATCCCGTTGCGTCTGCGGGTGGTTCCTTGAAAGTGAGTTTTACGGCACATACTACCAAAGACGAAGGTGATTCTTATGTGACTCCTACGGTCGATGGAGTGAAATTGTCTGCCATGAGAATTAGTTGGTCTGGAGAATACGATGCGGCAAAGGAAGGGACTCAGACTTACACGTTGAACACCTTGCATGAAGGAACGACGGGAACCCAAGTTACTTTGGTTTCTACGGCCGGAGTGGATGCCCGTTTGGGCTATCTTGAATTGTGTTACCGCAGGCAACTCAAAATGCGTGATGCTTTTTTGTACATTCGTCATACGGAAACTGCGCCCAGTAATCTTGTGATAGATGCCAATGGGAGGAGCGGATTGAAGTTGTGGTGTTTGGGACGTAGGGGCAATCCTATGACGGAATACCAAGGTACATGGTCCGGTTCTACCTATACGGTTCCGGTATCCGATCCGACCTTGGAATATGTGGCAGTGGATGTAAATGCGGATTTTCCATCGCCCTCTTATATGGGCGAGGTGTCCAATCAGAATCTGCATGCCACGTCTGCCACCGACATGGTTATCATTATTCCAGCCAGCGGTAAACTTTATGCACAGGCGGAGCGTTTGGCCGAAGCTCATCGGAGTGTGGATGGCTTGCGTGTACAAATCGTGCGTGCCGACCAGATTTATAATGAGTTCTCTTCCGGGACACCGGATGCTACGGCCTATCGCCGTTTTATGAAAATGCTGTATGACCGTGCAGCGACGGATGCCGATATGCCCCGCTACCTCTTGTTGTTCGGCGACGGCATGTGGGACAACCGTATGATAACGGCCGACACGCGTGGTCTTAATCCGGATGATTATCTGCTTTGTTACGAATCGGAGAATTCTCTCAGCCATACCTCCAGTTTCGTGATGGAAGACTATTTCGGGCTTTTGGATGATGGCGAAGGAGATAATTTGATGAAAAATAAGATAGATTTGGGTATCGGCCGTTTCCCGGTGACGACGGAGGCGGAAGCCAAGATTCTGGTGGACAAGACGGTTGATTATATGGAGAACAAGTACGCCGGCTCTTGGAGAAATGTGATTTGCGTGATGGGCGACGATGGAGACAACAATGACCATATCGGGAAAGCCGAACTTATTGCAAAGCAGGTGGAAGAAGAACATGCCAGCATGCAGGTAAACCGTATTTATTGGGATGCTTATAAAAGGGAAGCCGGTGCTTCCGGATATTCTTACCCTGCTGTGACGGCGGACATTAAGCAACAGATGGAGGAGGGATGCCTGGTGATGAATTATTCGGGGCATGGAAATCCACGTGAATTGTCGCATGAGTTGGTGCTGAAGATGGCTGATTTTTCTTCTTTTTCTTCACCTAATTTGCCTTTGTGGATTACGGCTGCTTGCGATGTGAATCCTTTTGATATGATGGAAGACAACATCGGCGAGCGGGCTGTGCTGAACCCAAAAGGAGCGGCCGTGGCTTTTTACGGAACCACCCGGACGGTGTATTCCGACCGTAACAGTTTGATGAATCGTTATTTTACAAGGTCTGTTTTGGGGAAAGATATGTATGGTCGACGCAATGCAGTAGGAGATGCCGTTCGTTTAGCTAAAGTAGAATTGCTTTCACCGCATTATTGCGAAAATCATGGATATAGTATTTGTTCACATTATAATGACGAATCGGTGAATAAACTCCATTATGTCCTTTTGGGTGATCCGGCTTTGAAACTCGGGGTTCCCGAGTATAAACTCGTGGTAGATAGCATTAACGGGACACAAATCGGAGATGACTTGCCTTTTGCCAATTTTGAGGCGGGAAGCATAGCCCGTGTATCCGGACATGTGACAGATGCTTCAGGTACCCGATTGCCTGATTACTCGGGCGTGCTTTCTGCAATGGTATATGACAGTGAAAGTGTCATCACCTGTTTGAACAATGATGGACAATCGGATACTGCTGTGGTTTATGTGACGCGTGACAAACGTTTGTATACCGGTAGCGATTCCATTAAGCAGGGTGAGTTTACCATTACGTTTCCGGTACCGATGGATATCAAGTATTCAGGAGAGACCGGTCGGGTTTTGTTGTACGCAATCGACAATGGGAAGCGGCGTGAGGCTAATGGGTATACGGAAAATGTGACGGTGGGCGGCAGCAGTGATGAATTGTCCGGAGACAAAGAGGGGCCGAAGATTACGGCTTATCTGAACCGTGAGGATTTCATTTCCGGGGGAACGGTTAACGCTTCACCTTATTTCGTGGCATTGTTGGAAGATGAGAGTGGAATTAATGTGACCAATACGGCTGTGGGGCACGATTTGGAGCTTACGATAGACGGAGATCCTGCTATGACTTATATTTTGAATAATGATTACGTAAGTGACTTCGGCGATTACCGGAGAGGGCAACTGGCTTACGTCATACCTACATTGCCGAATGGTAAGCATACCCTGACTTTCCGGGCATGGGATGTGATGAATAATTCCTCTACCGTGACTTTGGATTTCAATGTAGACAGCAGTCTTAGTCCTGATTTGATAAATCTGACTTGCACGAACAATCCGGCTCGTGAGCAGACTACGTTTATTATGCGGTATGACCGTCCGGGCACGGAGTGTAGTTTTATGCTCGAAGTATTCGATTTTGCCGGACGCAAGCTATGGACGCATACGGAAGAGGGGATGTCGGAAGACGGAATCTACCGAGTGAATTGGAATTTGACGACATCTACCGGCATGCCGCTTTCTACCGGAGTCTATTTATATCGGGCTACCGTGTCTACACCGGACAGTAAGGCGGTATCCCGTGCGAATAAAATCATTATATTAGGCAATAAATAGAAAAGCCTCACGTTATTTTATCATGTGAAAAAGAAAGAAAACCAGTATGAAGAAATATCTGTTTGCTATTTTGTGCCTGTGGTGTGGCACGATGTTATCCCTACATGCACAGGACAAAAAAAATATGTTCAACCCCGTAACCACTAGTGTGACCTCTCAATCCATTGCGCCGGATGCGCGTGGCGGTGCGATGGGCGACCTTGGGGCGGCCACGGAGCCGGACGTGAGTTCGCAGTATTGGAATCCGGCCAAATATCCTTTTTGTATCGGTCGGGCAGGAGTTGCCGTGAACTATACACCCTGGTTACGTCAGTTGGTCAATGATATTAACTTGGCATACGTGAGCGGTTTCTATCGTTTGGGTGATTATCAGGCGTTGAGCGCTTCCCTCCGTTACTTCTCTTTGGGTGAAGTTTCTACGAACCTCAACGAGGGCGATGAAGTTGGTATGACCATCAGTCCGTATGAAATGTCGGTGGATGTAGCCTATTCCCGTATGTTGAGCGAAACGTTCTCGGCGGCTGTAGCTTTGCGTTTTATTTATTCCGACATTACTTACGATTATTCGGATGAGACGAGTCCCGGTAAAGCTTTTGCTGCGGACATAGCACTTTATTGGAACCGTTACTTTACGGGGCGTACGCGGGAGTGGAACATGGGCATCGGATTGAACATCAGTAATATCGGTAGTAAGATTTCTTACGGTGGAGATGATAACTCCGAATTCATCCCGACAAATTTACGTTTGGGAGTCAATTTCCTCATTCCTATAAATGAGTATAACAAGTTCTCCATTGCGGCTGATGCCAATAAACTTTTGGTGCCGACTTATCCGAAACAGAACGAAGGCGAGGCCGATCAGGATTATACGGATCGTGTACAGCGGGATTATTACGATATATCCCCCATTGCCGGTATTTTCAAGAGTTTTGGTGATGCCCCCAACGGTTTTAAGGAAGAAATGCAAGAGATACAATGGAGCATGGGCTTGGAGTACATATATAATGACCGCTTTTCGCTTCGTGCCGGTTACCATCACGAGAGCGAAAACAAGGGAAACCGCAAGTACTTCACCGTGGGTGCCGGTTTCCGGATGAGTGTATTTTCGTTGGATGCCGGTTACGTATTCTCTACGGCTCAAAGCAATCCGCTCGACCAGACCATGCGTTTCACTTTAGGTTTTGATTTGGACGGTATGAAAGATTTGTTCGGCCGTCGTCGTTAATCGTAAAGGGTAAATCATGGGAAAGATTAGAGTGGGTTTCGGTTTCGACGTACACCGTTTGGTGGAAGGACGTGAATTATGGTTGGGGGGTATACATTTGGAGCACTCCATGGGGCTGTTGGGGCATAGCGATGCCGACGTCTTGATTCATGCCATCTGCGATGCCCTTCTCGGGGCAGCCAATATGAGAGATATCGGTTATCATTTTCCGGATACGGGAGAGGAGTTTCGTGACATCGACAGTAAAATCTTGTTGCGCAAGACAGTGGAACTGATTGGCACGAAAGGCTACCGTGTGGGGAACGTCGATGCCACGGTTTGTGCGGAGCGTCCGAAATTGAAACCTCATATTCCCGCCATGCAGGTTTGTCTGGCTGAGGTGATGGGTATTGATGCAGACGACGTGTCTGTAAAAGCCACAACCACAGAAAAGTTAGGTTTTACAGGGCGCGAAGAAGGTATTTCCGCATACGCGACCGTGCTTATTGAAAGTTAAAAGTATAGACGCTCATCCAATCGTTGAACTCTTTTTCCATTTTATATCCTGGCTCGGTTTGTAAGTCCGGGCTGTTTTTTGCACCGTAAACATAGACGGTTGTGTCTTCTTCTGCGGCATAATGTCGGATGTCAGTCGTGTGTTCCACGATGGCGATTTCTTGTTTGTCACCGATGAAGTGGGTTATAAGGAGAAGGGTGTTCTTTTCCTCGTGGTCGGGACCGTAAAGCAAGATTCGTTTCGCGTGTGACGGCCATTCTCTGTCCGAGGTACGATTCACGTATTCCATGGGGCGTTCGCACCATGCATAAGCGATAAACGCCGCTACGAATATGCCGGCCAGAACTTTGGGGACGCGCTGCAAGCCCAAGGCGAGATAGTAGGCCACAGCCACTAAACACAGTGGAACGGAAGGGCTGATATACCGAGTCGCTTTCCAGTTGGCCATCCACATGACAACTACGGCCCATGCCATGGCGCAGACGAACAACCATGCGCCCGGCAGTCGGTGGGAATGGAACGGTTGTTTCGGTTTACGGACAAGGAGGGTTACCAAGTAGAGAATAATGGCTACTCCCCATACGGGGGTGAGTATGCGCAAGGCGGTGATGTAGCCCAGTCCTATTACGGTAAGCCTCAAGTTGCTAAGCCAGTCGCCGCCTTGCATCTTATCTGCTACTTCCGTTGCGCGGGCATCATGCAGAAAGTTGAAGAAACCTTCATAAAGGAGTACGCATACGAGCAGGCTGGCTATGCCCAGAACCGGGTAAAAGCCCAAGTCCTTGTAAGCGTGTTGACGGCAACTATACACAGCAAGGCATAAGAGGGTAAATCCGAAAAACAAGGCATTGAAGTATCCGCATGACAATAAGGCGGCTGATATGGCAAGCCCACCCGTAAAAGTACCGGGTGCCCAAAGTGTCTGTTGGTTGTGGATGCGTGCGGCTGCTCGCAGGCACCAATAGGCCCAAAGGACAAATAGCCATTCCGCCATGAGGTATTCGCGAGCCTGTAGGACGTTTGAAACGGAGACAGGATTCATATAGGCCAATAGCAGGCAGAAAGTCGTCAACATGGTCTTTCCAGGAAATAACATGTGTAAGAGGAGTGTCATGGACAGGAAAGACAGGCCGAAAAACACAAGGTTCAACCCGCAACTGCGGCGGATTAGCATATCTGTCGATGGGGTGTCCACTCCTGTCAGTGCACAACGCAGAGCCATATAATAGAGGCTGGCATGCGAGCCGTCCCTATTGTCATGATGTAATGCGGCCAAATCGTCCCACAAACCTTCCAGTCCCCCGCGGTCGTCGATGTAACATTGTTGGCGTAGCTCCTTTCCCGTAAGGATATGTCCGGCCTCGAACGTCTTCTTTCCCCACCCCGGCAGGTTGTAAGCAAGACTGACGGAAGTCGGGTCGTCGATGTACATGTATTCCTTTTCGTGTATCCAGTATAGTCTGGTGAGAAGGGCCAGAAAGAAAACGAGGAGGATGGGCCATGCGCGGAATATCTTTTGTACCCGGTGGGCAGAGAGAGAAGTCGGTTTTTCCATATTTGTTTCTTATAATGTTTGGTTATGATAAGCTTTACGGTAATTCATCGGAGTCAGTCCCGTCGTTTTTTTGAAGATACGGTTGAAATAAGCTTGGTCTTCAAAGCCCAGTTGGTAAGCTATTTCCTTAATCGGAGTCAGTTCCGTCACCAGACGGAGCTGTGCTTTCTCCATCCTTTTCTTGTTGATATAGCATAAAGGTGTCATTCTCATTTCCCGTTTGAAGATTCTGATCAGGTGGTCTTTGGACAGGCAGGATAGGGCAGCCAAAGCTTCAATGTCCGGTTTGGCATTCAGATGTGTACGTATATAAGCCAAAACCCGGGTGATGCGTTCATCGGCTACGTATGTTTTCGGCTGTGCCTGATGCAGGAATTCTGCCAGTAATAGGTAGATGATGCCACGGGATTCCACCCGTGCATACAGTTCCCGTTGTTTGTTCTTCAGGATGTTGCGGGTAAGTGCCGGACTGTTGTCATAATATTGCGGGTCGGTTTGCGTAAGTTCCAAACCCGGGCACAGTTTATACAATTTCCGGATGTAGGAAAGTGTTTCGTTTTCCGTCCGGATTTCTGTCGGGAGTTCCCAGTCTTCCAGAATATCGTGGTCGGATTCGTTATAAATGTGGATATAATAATGGCAAAACTCTCCATGGCAAATGTAACTGTGTGTGGTAAAGGCCGGAATGATATACATAAGCCCGGGATGCAAATCTTGTTTTTTGTCGGGTAGTTCGATTTGTGCATACCCTTTCGTTACATAATATATTCGGGTGAACGGGCTACAGATGTTTTTGTAGTTCCAGTTCTCTCTGCAACAAGCTTCCCCGATGTGAAGCACGAGGAAGTGCATTTGGTCGATGTCATTGTTCATAGATTTTGTATTTCGGCTTTTGGGGGCAAATATAGTGAAAAAGCTTTTGAACGGAGAGGCTTACACGATATTTTTTCCTCGTAGGGAAAGATAAGAAGTCGATATAATCCTATTCTTTGACGGCTTAGTACCATTTTTCCGGAGATGGAATCACTAATTTTGCATCGGATGGACAAGAGAGTGTTTTTCCACAATATGATTATTCACAAACTACCTTTAATATTATGAACAAGTATCCTAAGATTGGTATTCGTCCGACCATCGACGGTCGGCAGGGCGGTGTCCGCGAAAGTTTGGAAGACAAGACCATGAGTTTGGCTCGGGCTGTCGCAGATTTGATTTCTTCGCACGTGAAGTATAGCGACGGTACGCCGGTGGAATGCGTGATTGCCGACGGCACGATAGGGCGCGTGGGCGAGAGTGCGGCCTGTGCCGAGAAATTCGAGCGTGAAGGAGTCGGGGCCACGATTACCGTAACTTCCTGCTGGTGTTATGGCTCGGAGACGATGGACATGAATCCTTATTGGCCGAAAGCCGTATGGGGCTTCAACGGGACAGAACGGCCGGGAGCCGTATATTTGGCAGCCGTGTTGGCCGGACATGCCCAAAAAGGATTGCCCGCGTTCGGCATCTACGGGCGCGACGTACAGAATTTGGATGACAATTCCATTCCGGCCGACGTATCTGAGAAGATATTGCGTTGGGCGCGTGCAGCCGTGGCTGTGGTCCATCGTCGCGCGGGAAAAGCTATTTGTCCATCGGCAGCCAGTGCATGGGTATTGCCGGGAGCATCGTAGACCAGAATTTCTTCCAGGAGTATCTGGGCATGCGCAATGAGAGTGTCGATGAAACCGAAATCCTTCGCCGCATGGAAGAGGGCATTTACGACCACGAAGAATATGTGAAAGCCATGGCCTGGACGGATAGATATTGCAAGACGAAGGAGGGATGGGACAAGAACCGTCCCGAACGGCAGAAAACCCGGGAGCAGAAAGATGCCGATTGGGAGTTTGTGGTGAAGATGACCCTTATCGTGCGCGACTTGATGAAAGGCAATCCCCGGCTTCGTGAGATGGGCTTCAAGGAGGAGGCCATCGGGCATAATGCCATTGCCGCCGGTTTTCAAGGGCAGCGTCAGTGGACGGACTGGAAACCAAACGGCGATTTCACGGAAGCCCTGATGTGCAGTACGTTCGACTGGAACGGTATCCGCAAGGCATACGTGTTGGCTACTGAAAACGACTCCTGCAACGCTGTGGCCATGTTGTTCGGCAACTTGCTGACCGGTTGCGGGCAGATGTTCAGCGACGTGCGTACGTATTGGAGTCCCGAAGCCGTGAAGCGTGTGACGGGAAAAGAACTGACCGGTCTGGCAGCGGGGGGCATGATTCATTTGATTAACTCGGGTGCCACCACGTTGGATGCCACGGGCGAAAGCACCAATACGGCAGGCGAACCCTGCATGAAACCTTGTTGGGAGATGACGGAGAAGGACGCCGAGGCTTGCCTGAAGGCCACCAACTGGTTGCCGGCCGACCGTGATTATTTCCGTGGGGGCGGTTTTTCCAGTAACTTCTTGTCGAAAGGAGGGATGCCCGTCACCATGTCGCGTCTGAATCTGGTGAAAGGATTAGGTCCGGTGCTTCAGATTGCCGAAGGATGGACGGCCGATGTGGATCCGGAAATCCATGAGGTGCTTAACAAGCGTACCGACCCCACTTGGCCTACGACTTGGTTCGTGCCCCGTTTGTGCGACAAACCGGCTTTCCGTGACGTCTATTCCGTGATGAACAACTGGGGAGCCAACCACGGAGCCATCAGTTACGGCCACATCGGACAAGATTTGATTACGTTGGCTTCGATGCTCCGCATTCCCGTCTGCATGCACAATGTGGAGGAAGACAAGATATTCCGTCCGGCGGCGTGGAATGCGTTCGGCATGGACAAGGAGGGAGCCGACTACCGTGCATGTCGGGTGTATGGACCTATTTATAAATGATAAGTGAATAATGTTTAGTGTTGAAAGTTGACAGATTATCCGGACGGGAAACTTGTGAAAGTTTCCCCGTCCGGTTCTGTCTGTTGTTTTCGACGTTGATTTTTGAATGGCTTTGAAAAAACGAAAGATGATATGATAACCTCAGAACAGATAGAAAAATTCATAATGCAGGCCCACCGTGTGGGGGATGCCGGTTTGACCGTTTGCAGCAGCGGCAACCTTTCCTGGCGCATCGGAGAGGAGGCTTTGGTGTCTGGTACCGGTTCATGGGTGCCCTCTTTGACAAAAGAGAAAGTAGCCGTATGCCGCGTGGCCGACGGGGAAGTCTTGAACGGGATGAAGCCCTCGATGGAGAGCGGATTCCATCTCGGTGTCCTGCGCGAGCGTCCCGACGTGGATGTCGTGCTCCACTTCCAGTCGCCTTACGCTACGGCGGTGGCCTGTATGAAGGAGATACCCCGAAACTTCAACGTGACGGCGGAGGTGCCTTGCCACGTGGGGAGCGAGATACCCGTGATTCCTTATTTCCGTCCCGGTTCACCCGAGTTGGCGGAGCAGGTGAAGGCAGCTCTGAAAGACCATAATTCCTGTTTGCTGCGCAAGCACGGGCAGGTGGTGTGCGGGAAGGATTTCGACCAGGCTTTCGAGCGTGCCATGTTCTTCGAGATGGCCTGCCGCATCGTCGTGCTCTCGGGAGGCCGTCATGAAGTCCTTTCGCAGGAAGAAATAGACGATTTGGAAACTTACATATTGGGCAAGAAACCATGAGTACGTTCTTGGCTGTGGATTTCGGAGCCGGAAGCGGACGGGTGATAGCCGGGCGCGTATCCGGCGGGCAGTTGGAACTGGACGAATTGCATCGCTTCCCCAACCGGCAAGTACGGCTGGGCGGACATGTGTACTGGGACTTCCCTGCCTTGTTCGAGGAGATGAAAGAGGGTCTGCGCCGTGCTGCGGCCAAGTATGCCGACGTGGAAAGCATCGGTATCGACACGTGGGGTGTGGACTACGGGTTGGTGGACAGGGCCGGCAATCTGATGGGGAATCCCTTGTGTTACCGCGACGCTTCCACGGCCGACACCCCGGCGGAAGTGTTCGCCCGTATAGACGAGGCGGCGCATTACGCCGAAACCGGCATACAGGTGATGCCCATCAATACGATGTTCCAGCTCTATGCTCGGAAAAAAGAGAATGAGGCTTGGTTACGTGAAGCCCGCCATTTGCTGTTCATGCCCGATTTGTTTGCCTATTATCTGACCGGCGTGCCCGGCAATGAATATTGTATCGCATCGACATCCGAACTTTTGGATGCGCGTAGACGCACATGGAACATGCCGCTGATACGCGAACTGGGTTTGCCGGAACATCTGTTCGGCGAGTTGTTGGAGCCGGGAACTGTTCGTGGGATATTGTGCCCGGAAGTCGCTGCCGAGGTCGGCCTGTCCCCGGGAGTCAAGGTGGTGGCCGTAGGTTCTCACGATACGGCCAGTGCCGTGCATGCTGTTCCTTTCCGCAAGGGAAAGGAGGCGGTCAGTGCTTTTCTCAGTTCCGGCACGTGGTCGTTGCTGGGTGTCGCCTTGGATGAGCCTGTGTTGACCGAAGAGGCCCGCCGTGCAGGGTTTACTAACGAAGGCGGCGTGGGTGGACATATCCGTTTCCTGCAAAATATCACGGGCTTGTGGATATTGCAATGCCTCGTCCGTCAATGGGAAACTCGTGGATGGCGTGCCGGTTACGATTTCCTGATAGCCGAGGCGGAGCAAGCAGAAGATGTTTCGTCCATAGATGTCGATGCACCGGATTTCAAGCATCCAACTGATATGGAAAAGGCCATTGCGGACTATTGCCGGGCCCGGGGAACGAAAGTGCCGGTCACGCAAGGCGAATATGTGCGTTGCGTGTTGCAGTCGTTGGCAGAGCGTTACCGGATGGGGATACAACAAATGAATGCCCTGTTGCCCCGGCCCGTGGAGTGCCTGCATGTCATCGGCGGCGGATGCCGCAA